>Ga0209988_10002895_pt1 | contig 11356 bp, 11 predicted proteins | sample N075metaG_FD_183115 | JGI IMG/M metagenome (GOLD analysis project Ga0209988, IMG submission 183115) | Deep subsurface microbial communities from Kermadec Trench to uncover new lineages of life (NeLLi) - N075 metaG (SPAdes) (version 2) | ecosystem: Environmental > Aquatic > Marine > Ocean trench... | reverse complement strand
GGAGGCACCGTCAACACAGGTACCGCCGGTCGGGCAATCGCCCCAGTTGGCGAGCAGGTCGAGGAAGTCGCTGATGCCGACGCCGCCGCCGTCGACGTCGCAGCTCCCTGGGGTGCCCCATTGCGCGAGCAATGCCAGGAAGTCGATGATGCCGACGTTGTCGTCGTTGTCGCCGCCGCAGTCGAACGGGCACGATCCCGGAAGCTCTGGGCTTCCCGGCAACCCCACCGCCGGCCGACCGAACCAGATCGCGCCCATGCCGACGACCAGCGCACATGCAACACCGACCACACCGGACGACTGTCCCATGAGCTTCATCGCTCGTCCCCTTTGTTGTTAGAGCCCACACCCAAGCCGTTGGCCGATCCGGGGTCCCGACCGGGTGACCAGCCTGGGCCAGCCCCCAGCATACCACCCGAAGCGGCTCTTGGCCAAGGCTATTCTCCGAGACACTTGGACAGCACGCCAGTTGCAGCCATCACCATGGCGCTCAATCCGGCAACACCCCTGCGCTTCCGCAGCGACGCTGCGGAAACGCTGCATAGCGCGGACGATCCGGCGAGCGCAGGAGAGCAAAGTGCCTGTCCACGATCGGGCTTCAACGACTTCCTCGAACTGCTCGCACAATGGGGCGTCGCCGGTCGCTGCGACTTCGACGGCGGTGGCGTCGGTATCAATGACTTCCTGCAGTTGCTCGCCAACTGGGGGCCGTGCCTGTGACGGCAAGGATTCTGACCGCTGACGGCAGCCAGCGTGCAGACCTGGATGCACACGTTGAGGCCTTTGGCCCAAGGACCTTGGAAGGACCTTGGGCCAACTCGCTACTCGCGCGCTACTGACGACATCGCCGCGAAAGAAGAAAAGGCCCCCGGCTGGTGGGCCGGGGGCCGTTCGATTCCGGGTTGCCGCCGGCGGTTGCCTTAGGGGCACTCGCCCCACGATCCCAGCAACGCCAGGAAGTCGGTGATGCCTGTGATCCCATCGCCGTCGACGTCGCCGTCGGGACCACCCCAGGCGCCCAGGAGGTAGAGAAAATCGGTGATGCCGACCATGCCGTCGCCATCGAGATCCGCCGGGCAGGAGTCGAGTTCTTCATCGCAGGCGTCTCCGGTCCCGTCGCCGTCGCTGTCAGCCTGATCGGGGTTGTACGTCGTCGGGCAGTTGTCGACGCCGTCCATGACACCGTCGTCGTCGGTGTCGGCGTTACAGGGGTCGGTGCCCAGCAGCGCTTCCTCGAGCAGGGTCAGGCCGTCCACGTCGATGTCGTCGACGAGCAGGCCACCACACGGAGACTCGATCGGCTCGAGCTTGAGGTCGTCGTAGTAGACCGAGGTCGAACCAAAGGCGAACAGGTCCACCACGGCGATGTCGAGCGCCCCGCCGCCGTCGCCGATGACGCCGCCGGTCCACGAGTACTCCGTGATCAGCTCGTCGTCGTAGTAGACCCTCGTCCAGTCATCCTCGAGGTCGATGACCGTCTGGATCTTGACCCAGCGGTCGGTGTCGTACGGCACGCTCTGGGCGAAATTGCCGACGCCGTCGTAGACCTTCATCAGGCCGTCGTTGGAGTTGAACTGGTACTGCGCGGACCCGCTGTAGGGACCGCCGTCGTTGTAGGTGTTCAGCAGCAGGAACCAGCTGCCGCTGAGGTCGCCGCCTCCGACGGAGACGAAGTCCGAAGGAATGTACTGCCACGCCTCGAACAACCACGCGCCGGTCTCGACATCGGGAAACTCGTGGACGAGGTCCGCCGGCCCTTCGATCTGGACCGATTGACTGGGGCTGTGGGACGGCACCGCGTCGGTGACGGGAGCGTCGAAGGCGGGATCATCATCCCACCCCTTCCAGCCACAGCCGCCGTGAAGACTCGAACCGGGGTCATAGTCGTCGAAGTCCTCGTACCAGGGCACGGTGGGGAAGCTGCCGGGGCAGAGAATCGTGTTGCCATCGTTGTCCTGGGCGATCAGGGCGTCGCCCGGGCTGATGATGCCGTCGAGGTCCAGGTCGAGACGCAGGTTGTCCTGGTCAACGGGCTCGCCCAGATGGATGTTGATCAGGTCGACGTCGCCGGAATCGACGCGGCCGCTTCCATCGGCGTCGCCGGTCAGCGAGCCGATGACGTACTGCGTGTCGCCGACGAGCTCTTCGACAAGACCGGCGAGATCCAGCAGATACATGGCCTGGTCCGGCACAGTGCCAGGCACGAACTCGATGAGCACCCGCCGGGGATCGAGCGCGATGACGGTGCCGACGTGCTCGGTGTTGCCCTGGAGCGTGCGGACGCTGTCGATCAGGACGATGGGCCGGTTGAAGACGACCTCGATGTCCTCGATGCCGCCCAGCCGCGGTTCGGTCGTTGGCAACAGGGCCTCGGAGGTGTCGGCCGTCGGCCGGCCGTCACCGCGCGCCGAGGGATCGATCGACATCGCCAGCGAGCCGGAGGTCGAGTGACGCGAGATGACATCCTGGACCATCGGCCGCTCGTTCCAGTCGAACTCGATCCACCTGATGTCGAGGGAGTCGTAGGCGTAGACGGTGTAGTCGAGATCCGCCGGAAGCAGCATCCCCATCTCGAAGCTGTAGGGGTCGGCGGGCGCGAGACCCGCCCCGTCGCTCATGAAGTGGATGCCGCCTTCGGGCCGCGGGTTGCCGTCGGGGTCGGCGAAGACGGGGTTGGCAAACCAGTTGCCCGAGGCCGGCGGGCCGACCATCGAGGCGGGGAAGCCCATGTCGATCGGCGTCACGTCGGGGAAGATCATGAGTTCGGTGATCTGGAAGGTGGGATCCTCGCCGACGATGCCGAAGTGGCCGTCACCCGAGTAGACGCTGCCCGAGCGGCCTGAGCTCTTGCATTCGGCCATGAAGGAGATGTTGACGTTGAACGTCTTGTCGGGGCCCGTGTTCTTGAGGGCTACCCACTCCCACTCCGGGCAGGCGGCGAACTGGACCTTATAGACCAGCTTGGCGTTCTGGCCAGCTCCCCCACCCGCAGGCTTGCACTTGAGCGACCTCTGCGTCGCCTTCTTCTGGGCGCCGGTGCTGCTGAAGCCCTTGCCGAAGACCTTGGCCGGCTTCAGGGCCGCGACATCCGCGCAGCTGTACGCCTCGAGGGTGATCGTGACCGACTTGTTGGTCGCCTGGAACTCCGCGTTCTGCACGGCGAAGTAGACGATCCTGCCCTTCTTGAGCGTGATCGGCGCGCCGGATCCAACCGGCTCCCACTGGTCGTTGGCGTTGGGCGGCAGGTTGGGGGGCTTGTGGCTGTTCTGTGGCGGTCCCTTCCTGTCGTTGTCCGCCCACCAGTGGGCGGTGTCGGCGCCGGCGGTCGTTGTCAGCGCCGAGACGGCGAGCAGTGTCAGTCCCGCGAGGAAGATGTTTCGAATGCGTGTCATCGGAATTGCTCCAGAGAGGTTGCGAGCCACTTGTCGCTGGGCAGGCTCTTGGTTCACTAAGGATTCACCGTTGACCCGGCGGATCTTTCACTTGGGAGTAGGGGTTTTTGTCCCGGAAGAACAAAAAGGCCCCCGGCTGGTGGGCCGGGGGCCGTTCGATCGTTGACCTGAGCCCCTGAAACCGGTCCGCGTTCAGACTGAGACCTGATACGCGCGTATCAGACCAGCCGCCGCCGTGACGCACGTGCGACAGGGAACACGCGGGTCGTGCAGGGAACACATGGGTTCTACAGGGAACAAATGGGTCGTGCCCAGGAGCCGGCATCACCATCGGGGGTCGCGCGAGGAATCACAGGAACAGATCGCTGCTGACCGAGAAACGAACACTGAGCTTGCGGATGTGCTCCTTGCTCAGTTGCCGTTCTTCTCGCAGGATTTTTGAGCCAAGCGATCGATTGCCGAGTAACTCGCCAAGGGCGGACGCGGTCAGACCATTCTGCTCGCAGAGATACCGCAGGACCTCGATCGGCGAGCTGCCGGGATCGTCGCAGTTGACTTGGTCATAGCTCGTCCTTCCACCGTTGCGTGTCGTAATCCTTGTAGGTCAGAATCCGGAGCACGTAGATGCGTCCCTTGTCGAAGTGAATTGCCGCATACTCACGCAGGCGTTTCCTGGCGATGATGCGGCTCATGCGTAGTCTATGTACTCAACCGCCTGCCGATTCAAGCAAGTGCGTCAACGCCTTCATCCGTCTATCCGCGGATACACGGCTGGAGTCTTGATACGCGCGTATCAGACCAGCCGACACCGTGACGCACGTGCGTCACAGACTACGCCGGTTGTGCAGGAAACCGAGACCTGGCGGCTAATCCTTCGGCGTGAAGGAGAAGCCCTGGCCGCCGATGGAGGCCTGGAGCATCAGGCCCGTTTCGCCGGTGGTGAAGATGGCGACGCCGTCCTCGTAGGCGGCGTCGGCGGACGCGCCGGCGGTGGCGGCGACCGCTGACGCAGTCCCGGCGAAGGTCGTGGTGCCTTTCTTGAAGCTGTCGAGCGCGGCGTCGGTCTGGAAGAAGATGATCTCGCTGAACACCTGGCCACCGATCTGCAGACCGATCGAGCCCTGGCTGAGGGTTGTGTAGCCGATGATCGTTGTACCGGAGGGGCCGCGTTGGTAGACCACGCCCTTGCCGCCTGCGCCGCCGACAATGAAACCGCCCTTGGCGATCTTCGGGAAGACCGCGTAGCCCTTCGAGTCGTCGAAGAACTGCTTCATATCCGGGTCGGTCTTCTTGAACGAGGCGATCGTCTCGTGCGCCTGTCGCTCGAGCTTGGTTTCACCGGCCGGCGGGTTGTCCTGGGATTTCTTGTCCGCGGTCTGCTCGGCGGGCTTGTCGGCCGGCTTCTCGCTCGGCTTGTCCGCCGGCTTCTCGCTCGGCTTGTCCGCCGGCTTCTCGCTCGGCTTGTCCGCCGGCTTCGCGGCCGGCTTCGCGGAAGCGGCCGGCTCCTGTGTGACACTCTCGGAACTGCCGCATGATGCCAGCATGTTGCAGATCAGGACCAACGCAGCGAACTGCACCAGGGACTTCTTCATCTTCGATTGCGTCCTTTATTGTTTCCCTGACAGCGATCCACTCGACGAGTGGACTATACCGCCTAGGGCGACGCGTTGTGGTCCGGTACGACGTAAACGGTCTGGCCGTCGTACTGATACTGGCTGCGGGCCCTGTTGAACGGGTCATAGATCGACAGATCGATGTTGGCACCGATGTGCGCCCCCGAGTGACCGATGGATCCGGATACCCCGCCGCCGGCAGAGCAGCCGCCGAGAACCGCGACCGACAGCAGAACCAGGGAACCGATGACGGGCGCAAGCACCCGGCCTCTGAGCGTGTGTGGTGATCTCATGGTGTCTAGTGGCCATTACGGGCAAGCCGACGGCTAGATGTTTCTGCCGGCCGGATGAGCCTCGCGGCGGATTGCGTGGACTGCGTACTTCCAACCGGGCCGGACAGGTCCCATATGGATCGAACGGCGGTATCAGCCGAACAGAATTTGGTGGGGCTGGTAATCGGGTACGCGGCCGGAATCGGGATCCGGAAGTGATTACTTCCCGATGATCTTCTTGAGCTGCTTCTCGTCGGCAGCGATCTTGAAGAGCTTGTCGAGCCGTGTCATCGTGAAGACGTCGCGGATGCTCGCGTCCATGCCGTAGAGAATAACTGCCGCGCCGCGCGACTTGGCGTCGTTGTGCACGGTGACGCACGAGCCGAGACCGGCCGAATTGATGAACGAGACGTCGGTGAAATCGAGCACGATCGAATGGACCGGGTCGGGGCCTTCGAGGCGGGCGTGGATCATCGAGGCGACCACCTCGCCTTCGCGTTGGCCGACGCTTGGTCCGGTCAGCCGGGCGGTCAGCACGCCGCGTTCGATGATGATCTCGGCGAAGCGCTCTTCCGACGAATCACTGTGTTGTTCCTGTGTCATGCCGAAGGAACATAGCCACCGAGCGAACGCTGGTCCACACGGTCTGCAATGGCTTATGATGATCCGGTCGACCGACCCGGGAGACGATTCATGCGGATACATCGACGGCTGTATTCAGGGGTCCTCGCGTCTGCGCTGGTAACGACGATGGCGGCACAGCCGATCCGGCCCGACGTGAACCTGAAGATCCATCCGACCGTCCTCGGTCTGTTCGCCGACTCGGACGCGGCACTCGTCTGGGTTTTCTTCCAGGACAAGGGGCCGATCGACGTCACAGCGGCCCTGCAGGACCTGCCCCGGACCTACAACCAGCGCGCCGTCGAACGCCGGCGTCTGCGACGCACGGCGCCAGGTCTCTTTGACGAGCGTGACCTGGCGGTCCATGGGTCGTACGTGAACGCGGTCACTGCGCTGGGCGCCGGGCTGCGCACGACGAGCCGCTGGCTCAACGCTGTCAGCGTCACGGCCGATCAGCGGCAGGTCCAGGCGATCGCGAGACTCCCCTTCGTCGCCAAGGTTCAGCCCGTGCGCAAACTCCGCCGGACGCCACCGATCGAAGCCGCCGCGAATCAACCACCAAGCGAGGCCGCGGCGGGTCTCCTCTACGGGTTGACCGAAGACCAGGTCGTCCAGATCAACCTCATGGCCCTGCACCAGCAGGGGTACACCGGCGACGGCGTGATCATCGGCGTACTCGACACCGGATTCAAGACAACGCACAACGCGTTCAACGTGAAAGGGCACCCCCTGCAGATCGTCGCCGAGTACGACTTCGTCAACGACGACGGCGAGACCGGCCCGGAAGCCGGTGATCTGAGCAACCAGCACCACCACGGCACGCAGGTGCTCGGCACGATGGCGACATACTGGCCGAACGGGCTCGTCGGTACGGCGTACGACGCGTCCTACATCCTGGCCAAGGCCGAAGACCTCGCCGGCGAATACGCTGCGGAGGAAAATCTCTTTGTCGCGGGCCTGGAGTTCATCGAGGCCAACGGCGGCGACGTCGCGACCTCGTCGCTGGTGATCTTTGACTTCTACACGCAGGCCCAGCTCGACGGCCTGACATCGGTCATGACCGTCGGATTCAACACGGCAACCGCGAACGGGCTTCACTGCTGCCAGGGCGCCGGCAACGATGGCCACGACGCCGACCCGGCTACGTCGCACCTGCTGCCGCCTGCCGACGCGTTCAGCGTGATCACCTGCGGTGCGGTCGACAATCTCGGCAACACCGCTTCCTTTACATCCGACGGCCCCACCGCCGACGGCAGGGTGAAGCCGGAGGTGCTGGCCCGGGGTGTCTCAACCTGGACGGTGAGCCCTGTCAATGACGCGGGCGTCCAGGCCGTCAACGGGACATCATTCGCGACGCCGATGACCGCCGGCGCGGTCGCCTGTCTCGTCCAGGCTCATCCGGAGTGGACCGTCGAGCAGATGCGGTACGCCTTGACACACACGGCGGACTACTACATCGCCGAGCAGACGTTCGACCCGCTGTTCATTCGCGGGTACGGGATCGTCGACGCATTCGCGGCGTCACAGATCACGCCACCGGCCCCCGGTGACCTCGACCAGGACGGCGTCGTCGGCATCACGGACTTCCTGGCGCTGCTGGGGGCCTGGGGCCCGTGCCCCGATCCGTGCCCGCCGGACTGCTTCGGCGACGTCGACACCGACTGCACGGTCGGAATCAGCGACTTGCTGACGCTCCTGGCCAACTGGACTCTTTGAGTGATCAGGGGTCGCACGGTAGACGTCGCGTAGCGACGCCTGCCGTGGTGCGACCTCCAGGTGCCGTTTTCTTGTATCCTGAGGTGCACGTTGTCCCGTCATCTGTCCGACTTACTATGGCCGGGCCGCATGTTCCCGGCCAGGGACAAGTGGATGGAGCTCGGGTGGTATCGACCAGGACTGCAGTTGCTGTTTTCGCTGTGTTTCTCGGTGTTTCGAGCGCTGTCGTTGCAGGCCCGCTACCTCCGGGTCGCACCGGCCACTTCTACGTCAGCAACTTCAAGGGCGACGACGTCGTCGAGTATGACGCCGGCGGCACCGCCGTGCGACGCCTTACCGAAGGCGTTCTGGACGGACCACGTGGCATCGTTATCGGACGAAATCGCATCTTCGTCGCGGCCCAGAACAGCGATACCGTCGTCGTTTTCGACAGCGATCGAACGTTCCTAGACACGTTCACCGCACCCGAACTCGACGGGCCCACCGGCATGGCCTTCGGCCCCGGCGGGTTGCTGTACGTCTGCAGCGTCGAGAACGACAGTATCGTCGCGTTCGGCCCCGATGGCTCCGTGGTCCGATCGTTCGGCGGACGCGGCATGAAGAGCCCGACCTGCATCGCGACCAGCGGCAGCTGGATCTATGTCAGCGGGCCCGCCTCACCGTGGATCTTCCGGTTCGACGGCAACGGGACGTTGCGAGGAACTATTACCGGTGGCGGTCTGGTGAGCCCGGCGGGGCTGGCGGTGTATGGCGGGCGGCTGTACGTCGCGGACCGTGGCAGCAACCGTGTCGTCATCCTCGACGGCAAAGGCAACCTCAAGGGCGAGTTCACGCACCACGATCTCGCCGGGCCCCAGGGCCTCGCGTTCGACGACCGCGGCAACCTGTTTGTCACAAATTGCTACAGCAACAGCATCGTGCAATTCAATCGATCCGGTCACCACGTGCGGACCATCCACGCCGGCAAACTCTCGTTCCCCGACGGTGTCGCGTTCATGAGCCGACGCGTCGGTGACATCGACGATGACGGGGTCGTGGGCGTTGCCGATTTCAGCAGCCTGATCGCGGATTGGGGAAGTTGCCCGTCGCGGCCGGCGGCGTGCTCCGGTGACATCACCCGCAACGGCACCGTGGACGTCAGCGACCTTTACATCCTGCTTGCCAACTGGGACTGACATCCGGTCAGTCGGCGCATCGGGTATCATCGCTGGTCGCCGAGCCGATCGGGCCGATATGTGACCATATGGCCAACTCTCCAGGCGATTACGTTGACGTGACGACCGACAACGGTGTCATCACCGCACGGATCTGCAAACCGAACGTCGAAGAGCATGAAGCCTCGATCATCCTGGATCGTCTCCGGACGGCGATGCAGAAGGCCGGCTCCGATCTGCAGGCCGTGATCATCGATTTCGGCGCGGTCGCGTTCATCAACAGCTCAGGACTCGCCGCCTGTATCGAGGTCCGCAACAGCGCTGCGGAACACGGCGCAAGCACGATCCTCTATCGCACAAGTGACGACGTCGGCAATCTGTTCCGGATGGTCAAGATCGACCGGCTCTACTCGTTCGCGCAGGACGCACAGGAGCTCGATAAACTCGTTTCCAGCGTCTAGTGGCACTAGCAGTCTGTCGGACTTTGGCCGCCGGATGAATTGGGTGGCACGGCCGAGCGAGCGGTAGCGAGCTCGCCCGTGGTTGGACGTCGCTCCACGGGCGACGTCGCTATCGCTCCGTCGGCCGTGCCACCCGATGAATTCGGCGGGTCGTACGAGAGCGAGTGTCGGCCGCAGGCCGTACGGAGCGCTATAACGAATCCCAGTTGGCGAGCAGCGTCAGCATGTCGATGATTCCGACCAGGCAGTCGCGGTCGAGATCGGCCGGACAGTCGGCGCAGAAACCGCACGGCCCCCACGCCTTCAGCAGTATCAAGAAGTCGTTCACGCCGACCACGCCGTCGCCGGTGATGTCGCCTTGCGACAGGATGACCAGGTCCAGGGCGGAGAAGCCATCCAGGGCCGCCCCGCTGTCGGGATCGGCAATCTGGTAGGTCACGATGTAGAGCCCGGGCTGGACCGGCGTCGGCACGTCGAAACATCGCGTGAAAGGGCCGGTCGTGCCGGCCTGGCTCGTGACGACCTGCGCACACTCCGGGCTCTGGAGCGTCGGTCCGCCTCCGTTGGGGTCCATGAAGCAGACGAGCTCCAAAGGGAAGTCGCACGCGCTGGTATTGGCCACCTCGTAGGTCACGACCAGTTGGTCGCCGGCCGAGGCGGTCGTCGGCGAGATGATGGTGCCGGACGGCTCCAGCAGCGGATCGGCGCACACGGGCGCGCAGACGCTGCACAACTGCGCGGCCGCGTCGGCACAGATATTGTCCCACAGCGACAGGCAGCAGAACTCGTCCGCGGCACAGACGATCAGGCAGCACGCCGCGTCGTCGCACGACGGCGACCCGTTCGGCACGCAGCAGTCACCCCCGCCCGGGCAAGCCGGTGGCGGGATGCAGGTGGAACACAGGACACCCGCCTGCTGGGCACACAGGGCGTCCCAGCTGATCTCACAGCAGAAGGGGTTACCGGTGCACACGAGGTTGCAGCAGAAAATGTCGTCGCACGCCGGCGTTCCGTTGTCCGAGCAGCAGTCGCCGGCACCGGGACAGCCCGCGCCGCAGACCGCGCACAGGCTGCCGGCGAGCGTTGCGCAGTTCAGGTCCCACTGGACGCTGCAGCAGAAGGGGTCGGTGGTGCAGACCTCGACGCAGCATGCCACGTTGTTACACGACGGCGACCCGTTGGCGACGCAACAGTCACCGAACCCGGGGCACTGCCCCGCGGCCGCCCGCGACGACACAAGAACCAGGATGACAACGAGGCGTTTCACAGGATCTCTTTCAGCGCCTCACCGCGAATGACGTCGGCCGAAACAGCTACGGCCAGAGGCCGCCCTCGGACGCGGGGTCGGTGGTCTCGCGCCATCGCATGCCGTGAATGCGGACCCGATGCCCGATCTGGATCGTGGCCACTTCGCCGGACCACGTCGGCTCGCCGCCGTCTGCAGGCTCGAAGACGCAGACCAGGTCGGCCAGGGCCAGATCGAGTTCGTCGGTGCCGTCGTCCTCGAGGAGGCTCAGGCGGAAGCGGTAACACTCACCGAACGCGGAGCGGCCGCGCGCCGCGTGGAACCGTTCGTCGACGATGAGCCACTGGTGGATCGGTTCGGCACCGGCGCGAGAGACGTCACCCGGCGCAAACATCGCGAAGGTGAACCCGCCCTCCTCGTAGATCGCCAGCGGGTACCTGCGGTCGAAGAGGTGCGCTGTCGCGTGTATGAGATCCGGGTAACCGTTCCCATTTGTGTCCAGCACCGCCACCGAGACGTTGAGCACCATGGCATTGGCGCGAGCGTCGGGCGGGGAAGGCTTCATCGGGCGCGGCTTGGGCGGAAGCGGCCTGTAGTACGTCGAAGCCTTCTTCTCACTCACGCATCCGGTCAATCCGATTGCGAGCGCCGCGCATATCGACAACACGTATCGGTTCGACGGGATGGCTGTTGATCGGCTCATGAATCAGGCTCGCCGGGCAGGCGGGATGCGAGTCGGAGGGTAGGTTCGCCGCCACCGCCGTTCCAGAAATCGCGCTGGTTCAATAAGAACGCCCCTCACCGCCCGTCCTCGCGTTCCTGGTCCGCCTCGTAGGTCGTCAGGGGCTGTGTCGGCTCGGCCTGTTCGGGTTCCGTCTGTC
>Ga0209988_10002894_pt1 | contig 11357 bp, 9 predicted proteins | sample N075metaG_FD_183115 | JGI IMG/M metagenome (GOLD analysis project Ga0209988, IMG submission 183115) | Deep subsurface microbial communities from Kermadec Trench to uncover new lineages of life (NeLLi) - N075 metaG (SPAdes) (version 2) | ecosystem: Environmental > Aquatic > Marine > Ocean trench... | reverse complement strand
CAAATCCGCGCACGTAAAGAACGATCACGTTGTTGATATCCATACCCGAATCGCGGCCGATTTTTTCGACTCGTTGCACAACGATGTAGAGGGAGTTGATAACAATTGCGAGCGTGACGGCGATCTGCAATGCAACAAGCAGCGGCCCGGTTTTGCTGCGCATCAGCGACGACATCATTGGTCGAAAACCCATATCGTGTTTCCTATTGTGTTTTCAGCTGGGCGGCGGGCGGGATGCGGCAAACACGCCACGCCGGGTAGAGTCCGGCCAGGATGCCACTGACAATTGCAATTCCTATAGCCGTAAAAGTCATGACCCAGTCGAGTCTCACCAGCCCCGCCTGCGCGTCATACAAGTACTTGATGCCCTGAAGTCCGAGCGTCGCAAGCAGCAGCCCGATCAGACCACCCGACAAACCAATGATACCGACTTCGACGATTTGCTGTTCGAATACCATTTTCCGACTGGCACCGAGTGCGCGACGCAAACTGATCTCGGCTGTTTTGCCAATGAATTTCGTCAACAACAACGCGATAGTGCTAAGCAGGCATACCAGCAGGAACATAAAAGATAGCCCCAGCAAAACCTTTGCATCGTTGGCGACCACTTCGTGATACTCCATCCACTCCATTACATCGTAAATGTTGTTATTCATGGGTCGCTCGAATCGGCCAAGCCTTTTTTGCTCACGTACATAGTCATTCAGGTGGGCAACATATTCTGTGCGATCACGTGGGCTATCAAGTTCAATGAAGTACTGAATCCACGACGTCTCAGAATTTAACCATTGCTCAAACGACTGAATGTCCTCCGACTTCCATCCCCAGTCGCTACCGTTCGAGTCGAGCTCCAGGATTCGCGTAAGGCTATAGGGGATAAACATCTCGTTGACTTCCCGAAAGCCGCCATTGATCGGGTCAAAAAATCGTGGGGTTGGCTCCCAAGTGTCGATAACGCCGACTACCTGGAACTGAGTGTTGCCCATGGTCAGTCGTTTTCCAGTGCTGTCAATTCCGCCGAACAGTCGCTCATTAAGCTTTCTGGTCAGGACGACTACCGGTTCGGCAGCTGCATCGGCAGCTTTATCCCACGCACTGCCATAAATGAACAGCACATTAAACATTGAAAAAAAGTCAGAGTGAGTAACCCGCGCCCCCGCTTCGAAAGGCAGGCCGTCGTCGTTGAGCGGCTCGATAATCAGGCTGGACTCGAACATCGCCGTCTGCCGCCGGGCCTTGCCCAAAGCGACCAGTCGTTCTGCGTCATGGAAGGTGAGCTGGTGTGGAGCCCGCTCCGGATAGTCTTCATCAAATGCGCGCAAAGGGTCCCAACTGTCCAGTGTTACAGCGAGCAATACGTCGCTTTTCTCCGGAATCGGGTTGCCGCTCATCATGTAATGCACAGTCAGTGTGGTCATGCTAACGCCGATACCGACGGCGATTGCCGCAACCATCAATCCGGTCATGATCGGGTTGCGTCGCATGCTTTTGATCGCGAGCTTCAAGTTGTATTTGAACATCCGGTTTCCCCGTCAGGCGTGAACTGTTTGCAAGGTTCCCTGCGACAATTGTGTGGCTTCCCCTGCCGAAACACGGCCGTCAAGCAGATGTATGTTTCGCTCTGCCCGATTGGCGAGGTCCGGATCATGGGTCACCATTACGATGGTGGTGCCACCTGAGTGGATTTGTTCCAGCAAGTCCATTACCTGGTGTGCCATCGTCGAGTCGAGGTTTCCGGTTGGTTCATCCGCTAACAGTATTCGTGGGTCACCGGCAAGGGCTCTTGCGATGGCAACTCGTTGCTGCTGTCCGCCGGAAAGTTGGGAAGGTATGTGCTTCATGCGTGAAGCAAGACCCACAGTCTCCAATGCATTTTCAATTCGCTCTTTACGTTCGCCGGCGGGCATCTTGCGATAGCGCAGCGGCACGTCAACGTTGTCAAACAGGTCGAGGTCAGGAATCAGGTTGAAGCTTTGAAAAATGAAGCCAATCTTTTGATTGCGATAAGCAGATCGCTCGTCGTCATTCAAACGACTGACGTCTCGTCCATCGAGCAGGTAGGTGCCATGCTCAAAAGACTCCAGTAGCCCTGCAATGTTTAGAAAAGTAGTTTTGCCCGAGCCGGACGCGCCGGTCACGGCCACAAACTCGCCTTCGGTCACCGATACGCTGAGTTCACGCAAAGCATGCGTCTCGACCAATTCGGTGCGATAGATTTTCTTGATGTGTGCCATTTGCAGCATGGTGTGTCCCCGTCGCTGAAGAATTTCGGATTTCTTAAGATTTGATGCGGGACCATACGAAAGGGTTTGAAATGAAGGCGATCGCCTGGCGTCGACGCTGAAGTTTGATGCTCTTCCTGGTCGCCAGCCGGAAGGACCCCGGGGCAGTTGGCAGAGATCGTGTGCCGGAGCAGCAATACTACTTAAATTCTTGACTAGCCGCCTCAAAAGCGGGACTTCACCCGGCATTTCATGCAAAGTGAAACCATACCTGCGCTTGAGGCATCAAAAAGGTGCTAAGCGGCGATTGAGAGTCGCACCCACCACACATGAGGGAATACCATCAATGCATAATTCCAGAGCTGTCCTGGCATTGGCCGGGATGCTGTTTTGTACGTCTGCCGTTCTCGCGGACGACTCCGCTATTTTCCGGCTTCCGCAATCCATTCAGCCGACCGAACAGGCCATCGAACTGAAGCTTGATCCAAGTCAGCCGGACTACAGCGGGCGTACGCTTTTCAAGCTCGATATCAAAGAAGATGTTGAACAAATAGGCATCTACCAGATTGATATAGAGATGACTTCAATCACGTTGTCGTCGGGCTCGGACAGCCGGGTGCTCGAAGCCACCGAAGCGGACTACGATATCAATTGGCTGTCCGATGGCAACACTATTGTTGCAGGCCAATACGAGCTAAGCATCGAGTTCAATGCAAAACTCTCGACCGACTCTCTTGGCATGCACAGCTCAAAATTTGAAGGCAAAAAATACATCTTCACGCAGTTTGAGTCGATGTATGCGCGGCGCGCGATTCCGACTTTTGACGAGCCGTCATTCAAGCTTCCCTATCAATTGACGATCATTGCTCCTGAAGGACTCACGGTTGTGTCGAATGCACCGGTAGCGAAGGAGAGTACGACCGACGGCTGGCAGCGCGTTGAATTCATGCCGACCAAGCCACTATCGAGTTATTTGATTGCCTATGCGGTGGGACCGCTCGATCGTGCGGAGATCAAAGGCATGTCCGTGCCGGGATACATTTACACGCCGGTTGGTCACGCTGACGAACTCGGTTTCGTCCTGGGCGAAACCGCGAACATCGTTAATGCACTTGAAGATTACTTCGGCCTGGACTACCCGTTTCGCAAGCTTGATTTCATCGCCGTTCCAGAGTTCGCCTTCGGTGCTATGGAGAACCCGGGCCTGATTACTTATCGCACCGATCTCCTGATGCTGGGCGACAATCCAACCGGTAGAACCGCTGCCGATGCGCTCAGCGTCATAGCGCATGAGGTTGCACACATATGGTATGGCGATTTAGTCACCATGGCGTGGTGGAATGACTTGTGGCTAAACGAGTCATTTGCCAGCTGGATGGAGGGGAAAATCACGAGTCAGCTCTATCCTCAATACGAATCCGAACTCAGGCTACCGCAAGAAAGGGCTTTCGCTGGCGATCAGCGAACGTCAGTCAAACCCATTCGGAAAACAGTGCGCAGCGAGGCCGATACTAACGAAGGCGCAGGCCTCGCGTACAGCAAAGGCGAGACTGTTCTCAGGATGCTGGAGCATTACGTTGGAGCCGACGCCTGGCAACGTGGAACTCGCAGCTATATCAAGAAATTTTCGTGGAGAAACGCTACAGAAAAAGATTTGTGGGCCGTGATGTCAGAGGAATCCGGTCTCGATGTCGGAAAAATCGCACGCGATTATTTGAACCAACCGGGCTATGCCATTTTGGACATTGACAAGAATGGTGTCGTAACTCAAAAGCGCTACCTGGCCTATGGACTCGAGGCACCTGATCTGCAGTGGCATATTCCATTGAATGTAAAATATAAAAAAGATGACAAGATTCAGGAAACATTCTATCTGCTAAGTGACAAGATGGGCACGATCGACCTGCCGAACAACGCAGAATGGATAATGCCAGACAGTGGTGGCAACGGCTATTTTCGATGGAAAATCGACATCGACCAGTTCTATGCTCTTGTTGACGACCTTGATGAGTTGGAAAATCGCGAAAAGATTGCGTTTCTGGATAACAGCGATGCGTTGCTCGCGGCGCGCGAGCTGTCGCTCGAAGACTATATGTTTGTGATGAACAAGATGTTACATGACCCGCATCCTCTGGTCGTGTTGCGCGCGCTTGAGAAAGTGAAATTGGTTGGCGACCAGTTTATTGGTCCTGAGAATGCGGAGGCGTTTGCACGATTTATTGATGCTGAATTGAGCGATCGCTTTGCCGAAGTGGGCGTCGAAACGAAAGCTGACGACAGCGACGCACTGTTGCAAATGCGCCCGCGTCTTCTGCGAGTGCTCGGACAATATGGCGCCGCCTCTGCAGCTCGAAATGCAGCAGCAGAGGCGGTCGATCGCTATCTTGATTCAGAGGACTCAATTGATAGCAACCTGGCGGTTGAGGCTTTACGTGTCACATCACTTAATGACGATGGTGGACGCTACCAGAAATATATTGATACCTATCTTAATTCTACGAGTGCGGATCAGCAGTCCACCATTCTGGTTGCTATGTATTTCCGGGACCTGGAAACGATAAAAACGCACCTCGATTTTGTCATTTCAGATGCGGTGCCAGCTGGCGACGGCATCTCGGGCCTTCGGTATTTCAGTGCCATCCTCAGCGATCACACCGTACTGTATGAGTGGTTGGAAAAGAATATAGATGGACTGGAGGCCAAGATCCCAGGTTTTTGGCATGCAGTGTTGCCACAAGTTCTGGCGGACGGCTGCAATGATACTAACCGGTCTTTAATGGTCGGGTTTTTCGAGGGGCGCGGCGAGAAGTACCAAGTCAGTCTCGGAAAAGCGGTAGAAGAATTCGACACTTGCATCGCTCGGCGCAAACGTGATGGCGATGCGTTAATGTCGTTCCTGGCGCAATACGACTAGCGGGTGAATAGCATGCGATGCCTTTGGCGGTCAGCATTGTCACTGACGATATTGAACGGATTCGCGCAACCAGCGACAAGGGTTGGGTAATTGGGCGAACGCAAACCAACGGCGCTGTCGATCGTTATGCTATTGGCGATCGCGACAATCTTGTTCTCAACGAAGACGGTTCGCTGGTTATCTATATTCAGAGTAAATCGCCGGGGGCGGACAGCAATGCAAATTGGCTGCCTGCGCCTGCGGGCAAGTTTAATCTTACATTACGGGGTTACTGGCCGACGACTGGTATGATTAACGGCGACTGGGATCCGCCGCCGGTAGTCAGGCTGCCGTAAACGCGCGCTTCGACTTGCGGCGATCTTTGTACGACGTTACCTTGCGGGTATTCAGCCATACTATTAAGTCATCTGACGAGACCGGTTTACTCATAAAGAACCCTTGCGCCTGTTCGCAGCCCAGATCGCTCAACTGCCGGAGTGAATCTTCGTCTTCGATGCCCTCCGCAACCACGGTCAGTCCCATGTTATGCGCCATTTCGATAGTGGTACGCACGATCGCCTTGTTTTGGTTATCGCTCATCAACGTAGTGATAAACGATTTGTCGATCTTTAGTTCATACAACGGCATGTTCTTTATCTGAGCCAGCGATGAGTGGCCAGTGCCGAAATCGTCCATCGATATTCGTGTGCCAATGTCACGTAGACACTCAAGCACCGATATAGCGTGCTGAATGTTTTCCATTACCATATTTTCCGTAATCTCCAGGGTCAGGCGCTCGGGCGCAATATCATGTTCATTCAGTATTTGCAGTATGTAGTAGGGCAGGTACTCATCCTGAAGGTCACGAGCCGACAAGTTCACCGATACGTTCAGTGAATGCCCCAGGTCTTGCCATCGTCGGCACTGTTTGACTGCATTGGCGAGAACAAATCTCGTCAAGTGCACGATTGTGCCCGCCTGTTCGGCACCGGGTATAAATTCGTCAGGGCTTAACGGGCCGAGTTCGGGGTGCTCCCAGCGAACGAGTGCCTCCACGCCGCAGACCTCGCCATCGGGCAGGGATATCTTGGGCTGAAAATGCAGATAGACTTCATTGTTTTGCAAGGCAGAACGCAGGTCATTGACGATTCGAAGCTGGCGCAAGTAATAGTCTTCACGGCCAGCCTCATAAACCTTCACACGTTCTTTCTTGTTCCTGGCCTCACTTCGCGCGATTGCGGCGTATCGAATCAGATCCGTAGCTCTGTCACCGTGGTTTGGAAACCCTGCAATACCGATCTCGGTTTGCAACGTAATATTGATTCGACCAAGAGTAACGCCAGTACCGAGAATTCCCTCGACTTTGTCGGCGCAAGCCACTGCATGGTCAAGATCGTTAAACGGCAGTATGAGAATGAATTCATCAGGTCCGACATGGCCGAGAATATCGCCAGGATCAAGATTCACGCTTAGATGCTTCGCAGCAAGTGCCACAACTTCTTCGCTTGCACTGTGTCCCAGGGTCGACGAAATTTCGCTGATGCGCGACAATTTTATTGATAGAACCACAACCGGGGTCTTCGTGCTTTGTGCATCTTCAATGGCGACGCACAGGTTTTGCAGCGTCTTCGATCGATTGGGCAGATCCGTTACCGGGTCATGAAGTGCCTGATGGGAGATATGTTTTTCGCGATCCGCGATTGCTGTCCGCATTACATTGAAGCTGGATGCCAACTCGCCAATTTCGTCGCTGGTGCTAACCCGTACGTCCATTCCGTACTGACCGGAGCTGATTCGCTTGGCCGCCACCGTTAGAACACGTAATGGTTTGACGATATAAGCCGATAACAATCCAGCCGTCGTCATAACGAAGATAATGAGTACGGCAGAGAAGAGCAGAAGCTTCGCTCCTGCCGCGTTATAGGGTGCCATGGCGACACTCAGCGAACGCTGTAGCACGACGAGCACTCCGCTGTCAGTCTGAACATAGGGTGTAGCCAGCGTCAGGCTCGCACGACCCTCTGCATCGACCATGTAAATCGAGTCTAACGAGGTATCTGCGCCGATGATTGTCGTTGGCGATCCCTTCGCAGGTGTCGCATAGCCAGAGCTCGAAATGACTCGGGTATTGTCGTTCGACCGTGATACCAAAGACACGTCGAGGCCGGTCAGCCCCCGGATGCGTTCCGCTACAATCGCATCAATGCGAAAACCGATTACGACCCAGGCAATGGGGAGCGGCGCTTTAATCGGCACCGTGAATGTATGATAAATCTCGCCATCAATTTTTGCTGTGGATTGCACGATTGATTCATCGCGGGAACTTTTAATAAGTCGAGGAAAATCGGACTGGTCTCGCAAAGTCGTGATGCCCGACCCGGCAATCCCGCTTCCGTCCAGATCAAGCAGTACAGCGATATCCGCACCAATACGCTGTCGGTGATTGTCAAGGGCCGATCGAATCGTGTTCGCGTCTTCAGTAGCGACCGCTTCTTTCAAACCAAAGTCGGCGGCCAGGACGTTAACGCTTACCAGTAAAAGATCGCCGTGGTTCTCGAGGTACTCATTGACTACGTTTCCACCGCGTGTCAGCGACTCACGGGCGCGTTGCTCGACATCGTCCGCGACCGTACGCATCACGGCGAAGTGAGTAACGATTTGCGCTGCCACCAACGGCAATATTGTCAACAACAGCAGCTTTCCGCGAAAGGTGGAACGAAACTTCATGCAACGCCAGTCCTCTTGGTATCAGGTCGGCGAATGCTCATTCGCGCAGACTCTGAGCGATGATTTCGAGAGGGTAGGCAATCCTTGCATATCGCCACATATCAATCGCTTACAGATATTACTTAGATTTTGTCAAATAGAATGTGAGTTGGGTCACGCTTGGCATTTCCGGCGGCCCTTACACTCTGCTCTGGGATTTTAAGCCTTGGGACCAATATGACGACTTCACGACAATCTGTAGTCAGGACAGGTGGCCAGTTGGCTGGCCTGTTCGTAATGATGTCGTTTGCGATTTCGGCGAAAGGGCACGATGTCGACGTATTGGTTGTTGACAGGGGCGGTCAGCCGGTCGTGGATGTCGCTGTCTACGCAGTAAGGCTGGACAGCACTACAGCGTTGCCGAAGCCTCAATCAAGCGCCGTCATGGACCAGGTCGACATGCAGTTCGTGCCACACGTTTTGGTCGTTCAGGCAGGAACCGCAGTGGAGTTCCCGAACAGCGATACCGTCGCTCATCATGTTTACTCGTTCTCGCATCCCAATAAATTTGTGTTGCCAATGTACAAAGGCGAAAAACATTCGCCGGTAACGTTTGAGTACAGTGGTGTCGTTTCACTCGGGTGCAATATTCACGATCATATGCTCGGCTACGTCTTTGTCGTCGATTCCACCGAATTCACAATGACAGACGGAACCGGTCACGCAGCGTTGTCACTGGACAATCCGGACGACTTTGTGATCAATATCTGGAGTCCTCGAATTCGTGACAGCCAGGAGTTTCTGTCAAAAAAGGTGTCCGGGCTGGATGCCGCGAGTGCTTCAGTCATGTTCTCTCTCGAAAAGAAACTCAATCCGCCGCATAGCAGCAATTCCGATAGCGAGTCATGGGCAGACTACTAACAATAGCGGCAGCAGTTGCGCTAATAGCTGCGGCACAAGTGGCGGGGGCCGCAGATGCGCCGAACCGCTATCAGCTTAGTGCAGGCATCGACATTAGCTACACCGATGCAAACGGCTATCGGTCCTGGACCGAAGGATTTGTCGGCAAGTTGCGTTATGACGATGACAACGACGGGCTCGGCATCAGCCAGGCGTTTGTCGATGGCCAATTACTGATTTCCGATACAGTCAGGATGCACGCCGTGATCCAGGCGTATGACGATGACCTGGGCTCGATAATCGACTTTACGCAGGCCTATGTTGAATGGCGCCCGGTGCCACGGTCTGCAAACCGGTATCGATTAAAAGTGGGTGTGTTCTATCCTCACATGTCTCTGGAAAATATATCAGCGGGGTGGGACAGCCCCTATACGATGAGTTATTCGGCGATCAATACCTGGATTGCCGAAGAACTTCGTACCGTTGGAGCCGAATTGTCGGTTTCCCGCAGACCTGCGATATTCGGCGGTGCACACACGTTCAGCCTGCAAGCTGCCGTATTTATGGCGAATGATCCGACCGGCTCGCTTCTGGCGTGGAAAGGATGGTCTGCGCACAACCGGCAAAGTCGTCTCGGTGACGAATTACCGCTGGCACCGTTGCCACAGATTCAGCCAGGTGGATTTTTCGAACAACAGGATCCATTCGTCGCACCCTTCAGGGAGATCGACGGCAAAGCAGGCTTCTACGTCAGTGGCGAATGGCGTTTTAGTCAGCGACTGCTGGTTCGCGCCATGCACTACGACAATCGCGGCGAACCGACGGCATTGGAGGATGGACAATACGCCTGGGGAACCAAATTCCAACATATTGCCGCGCAGGTCGCATTACCGGGCGAATGGGATTTGTTGTTTCAATGGATGACAGGCTCAACCGTGATGGGCCCGGCCACCAATGGAATTCATATGGTTGATACCGAATTCGACAGCAAATATCTGATGTTGACCCGGAAGTTTGACCGCCATCGCATATCGCTACGTTACGACACGTTTGAAATGACGCAAAATGATGACACCGATGAAGATCAAAATCCCGAAGATGGCCATATCTGGACGCTTGCGTATTTTTACGAACTGTCGGACAGTGTGTCGTTTGGCGCCGAGTCACTGATGATCAAAACACATCGTTGCAGCTGGAGTTACTACGACATTGATGAAACCCGCACGGAAAAGCAGCTGCAGCTAACTGTCCGCCTCCGATTCGGCGGCTAGCCGGCGAAAACAAATCCCGGACAATGCTGTCCAAATCTCATATCCTGTCCAGGCGTAATGCGACCGGAGAAACACCGTGAAGGAAAAAATGCAGATCACCGCTTATGAAGTGGTGGAAGAACCGATGGTTCTTCAGGTAGCGGAGCGGACCAGGGAATGGATGACCGATACAGTCGATCGCTTCGCCTACCGTTGTCTGCCGGTGGCTATTGCCAATCAAGTCGGTTGGGATATTTTGTGCCCGGTCACGTTTACCGCGAAGTGGAATGGCAAGGATGACCTGGACGCCATTCAAATCAAATTTCATGGTGAGAAGTCGTCTCTCATCAGCTCCCATTTTGGCAGCGGCGTCCTTACGTTTACGCTTGGTTACTTGTTTCGCACGACCAAGTCTCACAATCTATGGGTAAAGGGTCCGACAAATTTGCCCAAAGATGGTATCGCTCCGCTGGAGGGCCTGGTTGAAACTGATTGGGTGCCATTTTCGTTCACCATGAACTGGAAGTTCACCCGCAAACGTCACAAAGTTCGATTTGAAGAGGGCGAGCCCATCTGCCGGATCATGCCGTATCCGAGGCATTACATCCGGAAATTCGATCCGCAGATTCAAAAACTAAGTCAAAATGCAAAGCTGTATGACCAGTATGCCGAATGGCGGAACAGCCGCATGTCGTTTATTGATGATCTGAAAGACGAAGATTCTGACGCTGCCAAAGAGAAGTGGCAGCGCACCTATATGAAAGGTGAACATCAGGCAGGCAATTCATTTTCCGGGCACGAGACCAAGATTCAAATGAAAGAGTTCAAACGCAGCTGAACACACTTACATCGAAAATCATATTCACAGATATTGAGAATCTCATGACAGAAGATGCGCAGCAATCCACCGGCCCAAGGACTTTTACGAGGCGCCAACAATTGTTCGTCCGTTACTTCACGATGATCCTGGTGGACCTGACCGTCCTGAACTTGTTTGACGAATATTGGGATCTGGTCGTAATTGAGTCTTTTACGATATCGTTGCTCGTAGCCATGTTATTGCAAGCCTTGCTGCAGATTACGTTCAAAATCGAACATCGTATTGCTGCCTACTTTCACGCCAGACCCGGCACGCTTTCCAGATTCTTGCGATTATTATCTGCCTGGGCAGTTCTGTTTGGATCCAAGCTCGTTATTCTGGAAGCGATCGATATCGCCTTTGGTGATCAGGTTGACTTCAAAGGGCCATACCATGGCATTGTTGCTTTCGTCATCGTCATTATCGTGATGCTGGCAACGGAGCTTGCGGTTCAGCGCATTACCAGGTTGCTGGATTGACAGACAAAACAAGCATTGCCGCGAATGGCGATGTAAATTCCACACTGC
>Ga0209988_10002890_pt1 | contig 11366 bp, 9 predicted proteins | sample N075metaG_FD_183115 | JGI IMG/M metagenome (GOLD analysis project Ga0209988, IMG submission 183115) | Deep subsurface microbial communities from Kermadec Trench to uncover new lineages of life (NeLLi) - N075 metaG (SPAdes) (version 2) | ecosystem: Environmental > Aquatic > Marine > Ocean trench... | reverse complement strand
CGGCTTGCCCGGCGCAACGCTGGCGCGCATGCGGTGCAGGACGATGATCTGGCGCAAGGCTTGCGTTGCCAGCGCAACCGGGGATTGCCCCTCCGCCCGCAGCCGGATGAGAGCGGCCTCGACAGCTTCGCCGCGGCCGAGAAACGCGTCATCGGTAATGCGCTCGCCGCGTACCTCAAGATTTTCCCCAACGACCGCCAGAACATCGTCAATGCCGGCGCGGCCACCCTCGCCGATAAAGAGAACAAGCTTTTCGATCTCCGAACGGGAAATCAACCTGTCATTGCCGATGGTGGCAACCAGGAGATCGACCGCATCGGGCTCGATCGTGCATCCGGCATCGGCGAACATGGCATGGGCCATGGTCGCCAGATCGCGGGCATTGCTTTGGTAGCAAGGCAGGGCTGTCGCGTGGGCGTTGGCCTGAAAGGCCTTTCTCACGGCGTTTGTGGGCTTAAGATCGCCAGCCTCGACGATCAGCCAGCCGGCTTTTGGCGGGGCCGCGAGGAGTGGTGTCAGGGCGGCCATGACATTGTGGCGTCCATCGGTGATCCGAAGGGTGATAACCGGCTCGCCGCCGAATAGCGAAGCGGCGTTGATTTCATCGGAAAGAAGTCCCGGATTGCGGTCTACTTCGTCGGAACCCAAGCGGACCACAGAACCACCGGCAGGGTCGCGGCTGCTGCAAAGCGCCTCAAGGCGCCGGGCGCGTTCCGTCACCGCCCCGGTATCGGGTCCGAAAACGAGGAACAGCCGCATATTCCTTGGCGGGTCGGCGACAAATTTTGCAACGCCAGCGGCCTTGATCGCGACCATTAGAGCCATTTCCTGCCAAATGAGATCATTCTGACGGGCGACTTTGCGCCAATTCCGGCGCAAAGCCCTTCACCCGTATCTCGATACGCCCATGCGGGTCTTTGCTTGACCTTGTCACAAATTCACTCCGTCAAAATGGTCCCATTTGGCAGGAAATGGCTCACCGTCAGCGGGCGGCGAAATAGGTGGCAAGGCGTATTTCGACCTTGCGCGCCAGAGTGGTCGCTACCCGATCCTCGGCATTGCGTTCGGCGCGCAGATTGGCGAAATTCTGTGAGGAACGATTGTAGGAGGCGGTTGCCAGCGCTTCGTCGACCAGCAGCGGCTCGCCGGTCGCGGCATCCTCCAGTATATAGGCAATCCGTCCGTTAACCTGATAGGAGGTCGGCGTGCCGGTGATCGCCTCGATCGCCAGCTGCCGGACGTCGAAGATCAAGCGGTAGTTCATCGTGTAAAGGGACGAGGCCGCATCGCCGCCGCCGCGCAATCCGAATATCAACGAGTTGCGGAAGACCTGCTCGGGACGGGTTACCGGATTGTCCACGGCGATCGCCGGCAATTGGCTCCGGGCCGAAACGCCGCTGGCATCGGGCGCGTAAAGCGGCCGCACCTGACAGCCGGCCAACAATGCGAGCGCAAGCGCCAGGCCCATCAAGCCGAGCTTGCCATGAACTGTGCGGTCAGGCGACGACATTGACGATCCTTCCCGGTACGACGATGATCTTTTTCGGCGGTCTGCCGGCAAGGCTGCGCTGCACAGCGTCGAGCGCCAACGCCGCCTCTTCTACATCGGCATCGGAGGCATCGGGGGCGATGGAGAGTTCGCCGCGGCGCTTGCCATTGACCTGGACCGGCAGGACGATCCTTTCTTCGACACACAGCTCGGCATCGGCCGCCGGCCACGGTGTTTCGGCGACGAGGGCCGAGTGGGCGAGGCAGTGCCAGCATTCTTCGGCAAGGTGCGGCATGATCGGTGCAAACATTTGCACGAACATATCAAGGGATGCCGCGCAGGCCCAGCGAAGATCGGCAGGCGCATCAGGACTGCTGGCTGCATCGCAGGCCGAGGCGATTGTCGGCAAGAGTGCATGCAGGCGGGCGATCGCGACATTGAAACGAAGGCCTTCATAATCGTTGGTTACCGCAGCCAGGGTCTTGTGTGCCTGGCGCAGGCAGGCGGTCGCCGCAGCGCTTTCCGGCTTGCGCCGGTCGTCTGAGCGGTCCGCGATGGCGGCGCCTGCCTGGATGGTACGCCAGATGCGCTGGACGAAACGGTGCGCGCCTTCAACGCCGGCATCGGTCCATTGCACGTCGCGTTCGGGTGGCGAATCGGAAAGCATGAACCAGCGGGCCGTGTCGGCGCCGTAGGTCGCGACAATGTCTTCCGGCCCGATGATGTTCTTTTTCGACTTCGACATTTTCTCAATCGGGCCGATTGCAACCGGCTCGCCGGTGTCGGTGCGACAAGCCGAGCGGCCGTTTTCGTCTTCGCTGAGCGTGACCATTTCCGGCGACAGCCAGGATCCGTCGGCGGTGCGATAGGTTTCATGAACGACCATGCCTTGGGTGAACAGGCCGGCGAAGGGCTCGTCCAGAGTGAGATGGCCGGTCTTGTGCATGGCGCGAGTGAAGAACCGCGAATAGAGCAGATGCAGGATGGCGTGTTCGATGCCGCCAATATACTGGTCGACCGGCAGCCAGGCATCGGCTGCTGCCGGATCGGTCGGCCGGGTCTCCCGGGGCGCGGTGAAGCGGGCGAAATACCACGAGGAATCGACGAAGGTGTCCATCGTGTCGGTCTCGCGCCGCGCCGGCGCGCCGCATTGCGGGCAGGCGATATTTTTCCAGGTCGGGTGATGGTCGAGCGGATTGCCGGGCTTTTCAAAGCTGACATCCTCGGGAAGCACGACGGGCAAATCTTCATCGCGCACCGGCACGGCGCCACAGGCATCGCAATGGATGATCGGGATCGGACAGCCCCAATAGCGCTGGCGCGAAATGCCCCAGTCGCGCAGGCGGTAATTGGTTTCACGGAGGCCAATCGGGGCGCCGCCGGCGATGCGCGTCTCCAGGCGCGAAGCGACCTCTTCCTTGGCGGCTTCGATGGTCATGGCGTTCAGGAAATCGGAATTGATCATCCGCCCTTCGCCAAGATAAGCCTCGTCAAGGATGCGGAATTCAGCCTGGTTAGCCGCTTCCGGCGCAACAACAGGGGTGACGGTAAGGCCATATTTGTTGGCGAATTCCAGATCGCGCTGGTCATGCGCTGGACAGCCGAATACGGCGCCGGTGCCATAATCCATCAGGATAAAGTTGGCGACATAGACCGGCAGGAGGCGATCCTTGAATGGATGGCGCACGGTCAGGCCGGTGTCGTAGCCTTTCTTCTCCGCTTTTTCGATCGCCTCGGCGCCGGTTCCCAGCTTGTGGCACTCTTCGATGAAAGCGGTCAGGTCTGGATCGGATGCCGCGCAGATCGCGGCGACCGGATGGTCGGGCGATAAAGCCATGAACGAGGCACCGAACAATGTGTCGTGCCGTGTCGTGAAGATTTCAAGGAATTCGTCACCGTTTGCGGGCTTTGATTCGAAGGCGAAACGAATGCGCAGGCCATCGGACCGGCCGATCCAGTTGCGCTGCATGATGCGCACGCGTTCCGGCCAGCGATCGAGGCTGTCGATGGCGTCGAGCAGGTCGGCGGAGAAATCGGAAATCGAGAAGAACCACTGGGTCAGCTCGCGCTGTTCGACCGGCGCGCCGGAACGCCAGCCCTTGCCGTCGATCACCTGTTCGTTGGCCAGAACGGTCTGATCGACCGGGTCCCAATTGACCTTGGCGCTCTTGCGGGTGACGAGGCCGGCTTTGAGGAAATCCAGAAACAGTTTTTGCTGCTGGGCGTAATATTCCGGATCGCAGGTGGCGAATTCGCGCGACCAGTCGATGGAAAAGCCCATAAGCTTGAGCTGGTCGCGCATGGTGGCGATGTTCTGGTATGTCCAGGCCTTGGGATGCACCTTGTTCTGCATGGCGGCGTTTTCGGCCGGCATGCCAAAGGCGTCCCAGCCCATCGGATGCAGGACGTTGAACCCTTGCGCGCGTTTGAAGCGCGCCACTACATCGCCCATCGTATAATTGCGCGTATGGCCGATATGGATACGCCCTGACGGGTAGGGAAACATCTCCAGGATATAATATTTCGGCCGCGGGTCATCGTTGGCGCAGGCAAACAGGCCACGCTCCTGCCAGGCGGCCTGCCAGCGCGGCTCGACACTTCGCGGATTGTATCGCTCTTTGGACATGTCAGTCAGTCGGGACGGGAAAGCAGAAGCGGCGCAGCTTCAGCAGAATTGCGCAGACCGGTCAACAGCGTGACGATCCGGCGTTGCGAAGCTGGCACCAACCGTGCTACCGCGCCCGGCCATGGACACCGATCACATTGCGGACGCCGCAGCCCGGCTGGCGGACGTTGCGATGCGCGTTGCCGCCGCCGCCGAGGCGGCCGGCCGCGATGCCGGGGCGATCACGGTGATCGCCGTATCAAAGACTTTTGAACCGCAAGCGATCGAACTGGTGCTTGGCGCCGGTCACCGGATATTCGGTGAAAACCGGGTGCAGGAGGCGGCCGGAAAATGGCCGGCGCTGCAGGCCCGATTCGCCGATACCGAACTCCATCTGATCGGCGCGCTGCAAAGCAACAAGGCGGCCGAGGCGGTGGCGATGTTCGACGTCGTTCATTCGCTCGACCGTGACAAGCTGGCGCGCGAACTCGCCAAGGCGATCGAACAGCAGGGCCGCGCGCCGCAATTGTTCCTTCAGGTCAATACCGGGGAAGAACCGCAAAAGGCCGGGATAGGCCCAAAAGAAGCCGGCGATTTTCTCGCCCGCTGCCGCAACGAACACGGCCTTGCCGTGACCGGCCTGATGTGCCTCCCGCCATTCGATGAAGCGCCCGGTCCCCATTTTGCGCTGTTGCAAAAGCTGGCTGGAGAATTAGATCTGCCGAACCTTTCCATGGGCATGAGCGGCGATTTCGAAACCGCGATTGCTTTCGGCGCGACGCATATTCGGGTTGGCACGGCGATATTTGGGTCGCGAGGCTAGAGCAGTTTTAACCAAACCGGCCTCCGGTGGGCCAAATCAGCCCATCATCATCGTTGAACAGCTTGCCCGATACCCGTATCGCGCGGCGCTGCTCGCCTTGCCGAGTGAGCTGATTTGACTCCATCAAATGACCCCGTATTGGTTAAAACTGCTCTAGATCTTTCCAACCCTTTGCCGACGTATACGGCGCGGCGGGGGCGCGACGTCGAAGACCGGCCGCGGCCCGCAGACGGCGAGCAGGCGCAGCAGATCGCCGCGCCGCAGGGCGATGCAACCCTCAGTGGCCTGTAGGCCGGGGCGGCAAAGATGCAGGAAAATGGCGCTGCCGCGATGGCGGATGCGCGGTCGCCGGTTCCAGTCGAAAATGCCGACGACATCATAGAGCCGGTCTTGCCGCCACAGGGCCTCGGCGCTGGCGGTGACCGGCAGGCGGACCGGCCGGTTATAGCGCCCGTCGCGCGGATCGTCGCACCAGCCGTCGCGCCGGCCAATCGGTCTTGAGGGCACGGCGCTGGCGGGCCCGGGCAGGCGATCGCGGCGGACCCACAGCTTCAGAAGCTGCATGCGTCCAACCGGGGTTCCGCCATCGCCTTCGCGCTTTATGATGACCGCGCCGGACCGCCCCAGCGCGCAAGGCATTTCCATTGTGCCAATTCGCAACCGGGCGATATGACCGCGAGCGGGAAGCGGCAAAACAATAATACGCGACGGTGGACTGGTATTTTGCGCTGCGGGTTTTATCTTTGTCGCAGATGTGAACAGTTTTGCGTACATGCACTGCCCCTGCGTTCCGGCCGGACTGGCCTGGCAATCGCGACATCGCCTGGATGGCGGTGAGTTTCAAGACCGGAGTGAGTGATGACATCGCGAAAAATCCTGATTGTAGATGATGACGCTGATCTGGCCGAAGCATTGATCGAGCAATTGTCGCTCTACGAAGAATTCGAAATTGCCCACGAAGACACGGCGACCAAGGGCATCAAACATGCCAAGAACGGCCATGTCGATCTGGTCATCATGGATGTCGGGCTGCCCGACATGGACGGCCGCGAAGCGGTAAAGCTCCTGCGCAAAGCCGGGGTCAAGGCGCCGATCATCATGCTGACCGGCCAGGATACGGATTCCGATACGATTCTGGGCCTTGAGGCCGGCGCCAATGATTATGTCGCCAAGCCGTTTCGCTTTGCCGTGCTTTTGGCGCGGATCCGGGCGCATCTGCGCCAGCATGAGCAAAGCGAGGATGCGACGTTTTCAATCGGCCGGTTCACCTTCAAGCCGGCGTCGAAAATACTGGTTGAGGAAAATGGCGGCAAAATCCGGCTGACGGAAAAGGAAACTTCCATTCTGAAATACCTCTATCGGGCCGGCGAGCGCACCGTCACCCGCGACGTGCTGCTATCGGAGGTCTGGGGCTATAATTCCGGCGTGACGACGCATACGCTGGAAACCCATATCTACCGCCTGCGCCAGAAAATCGAACGCGATCCGTCCAATGCCGAATTGCTGGTTACGGAATCGGGTGGCTACAAGCTTGTCCAGTAATCAAACCTCGATCTGGGTCCCGATCCGGCCTCCAATTCGGCGAAGGGTGCGGAAATGAGCCTTGACGCCGATATTGCCCTGCTCGGCACGGTGCCGTTCTTTGCCGGTTTTGACGAAGAGCATCTTCGGCTGCTGGCCTTTTCCGCCGAGGGGCACTCATTGCCGGCGGGCATGGTCTTGCATGAAGCGGGACAGCCGCTGCATTCCGCCTATGTCATCACAAAGGGCCTGGTGACCGCTTCGCGCGGCGAAGAAAGCCGATCGCTCGGGCCAGGCACCCTGATCGGCGAGCGGGCGCTTATCGTTCAGGCCAGAGCCATGGAGACGGTCCGTGTTGCCGAAGCCGCGCAGGTCTTGCAGATCCGGCGCGCCGTATTTCGCCGGTTTCTCGATGAATATCCGGACATGGCGGCGGCAATCCGCGCCCGAATTGCCGGACGCGTTGTACAATCGGCGGCAGATTATAACCGGATCGCCCGGCGCATCGGCGCGATCCGGGTTTAGATCGACCGCCCCGGTATTAGCTGAAGGTGACCGTCACCGGGACATGATCTGACGGCTTTTCCCAACCGCGGGTCTCTTTGAGGACCTCCATGGAGGTCATCTTTTCGGCAAGATCGGGTGAAGCCCAGACGTGATCGAGGCGGCGGCCCCGGTCGGATACCTCCCAATTGGGCGAGCGGTAGCTCCACCAAGTGAAAAGCTTGTCTTGCGGCGGAACGATGGCCCGCATGACATCGGCCCAGCCGCCGGCGGCGCGGATTGCTTCGATCCGCTGCGTTTCGACAGGCGTGTGGCTGACCACTTTCAGGAGCTGGCGGTGCGACCAGACATCGCTCTCCAGCGGGGCGATGTTGAGGTCGCCGACAAGCAGGGTGGACGGCACGGCGATTTCGCCCATCCAGGCCTCCATTTCGTCGAGGAATTCGAGCTTGTGGGCGAATTTCCAGTTCTTTTGCGGGTCCGGCTCGTCGCCGCCGGCGGGAACATAAAAATTATGCACCCGGATCCGGCGCTTGCCGGAATGGACGCAAACGGCGATGTGGCGGGCGTCGTCGCGGCCGCAAAACTGGTGGCGATCGACATCCGATAGCCGGTGCCGGGAAATGATGGCGACGCCGTTATAGCCCTTCTGGCCGTGGATCTCGACATGCCGGTAGCCGGCCTCCTCAAAGGCGCGGACCGGAAATTTGTCATTGGGACATTTGGTTTCCTGAAGGCACAGGACGTCCGGCGCGGCGTGCTCAAGGAAGCGCTGGACCATAGCGATCCGCAGCCGGACGGAGTTGATGTTCCAGGTGGTGATGGAAAAAGCCATGACGCAAACTGGCAAACCCGGTGCGTTGGCGAAAGGCTGCCGGCAAAAGATTCCACAGATACGCCGGATCGGCAATGGCAAGGCAACGGGATGGCGGTGGGACGGGCCTGCCGAACCGAAGGCTGTTGTCAGCGGTCGCTGTTGTCGCGCCGCGCATTGGTGGCGGCAGTATAATCGATGCGGAATATCTTCTGCGACAATTCGTTGCCGACCTCGACATTGTAGATCGCCACGGTCGTCTCAAGGCCCTGCTCGTCGGTCACCGTCCATTGGCGCAGTTCATTGGTCGCCGCATCGAAGAAAAGCGTCAGCCTGCCGCCACCGAACTTGGAATCGTCAACGATGACGACGCGGATCAGATCGGGCTCGACGGTGACCGATTCCACCCGCTCGGAGGATGCCAGGTCGAGGGTTGAATCGAGCAGGAATTTGAGCGGCGTCTTCGATAGCGGCCAGATATCATAGGTCTGCAGGCGCTTGTCGTGGATGAGGACGGATTTTCCGTCGGCAACGACGCTGATCGTCGTCGGCGGATTGTATTGGAACAGCACCTTGCCTGGCCGAGCCAGATAGAACTTGCCTTCGCTGCGTTCGCCGGTGGGTCCGAACTGGACGAATTCGCCGTTCATTGTCCGCACAGCGCCAAGTTTTTCGGCGACCGCATTGAGCGCGGCGGTCTCCTGCGGCGTGCGGGCGAGAGTTTGGGTAGTGTTCATGGTGGTGGCGAGCACGGCAGCGAGTACGGCGATCGGAACCAGGGAAGTGAATGTCATGGCCTCTAGAGCCCTTTTCAAAAGTCTGCCTCTTGGCGCCCGTATTTCAGCTAGCCATTTATTGCGACAAAACAAGGGCCGGCCCAACGGGCGTCAGGCGGCGACACCGCCGTTCTCGCCGACCAGGATTTCGCGTTTGCCGGCATGGTTGGCCGGACCAATCACGCCTTCCTGTTCCATGCGTTCGACGATGGAGGCAGCCCGGTTGTAGCCGATCGACAGGCGTCGCTGGATATAACTGGTGGACACCTTGCGGTCGTGCAGGACGATGGCGACGGCACGGTCGTAGAGGTCGCTGGTTTCGCCGGAGGCGCCGGTGAGCGGGTCAAAGCCGGCGCCCGGCTCTTCGATTTCGTCGGTGATCGATTCCAGATATTCCGGCAGGCCCTGTTCTTTGAGGTGGGCGACGACTTCCTCGACCTCCTCGTCGGAGACGTATGGGCCGTGGACGCGCTGGATGCGGCCACCGCCGACCATGTAAAGCATGTCGCCCTGACCGAGAAGCTGCTCGGCGCCCTGCTCGCCCAAAATCGTGCGACTGTCGATCTTGGATGTGACCTGGAACGACAGGCGGGTCGGGAAATTGGCCTTGATCGTGCCGGTGATGACATCGACCGAGGGCCGCTGGGTGGCCATCACGACATGGATTCCAGCGGCGCGCGCCATCTGCGCCAGGCGCTGGACGGTGCCTTCAATGTCCTTGCCGGCGACCATCATCAGATCGGCCATTTCGTCAATGATGACGACGATGAACGGCATCGGCTGCAGATCGAGTTCCTCGGTCTCGAAAATCGCTTCGCCGCTCTCATGATCGAACCCGGTCTGCACCGTGCGGGTGATTGCCTCGCCTTTCTTCTTCGCCGTGGCGATGCGCTGGTTGAAACCGTCGATATTGCGCACGCCGAGCTTCGACATCTGCTTGTAGCGGTCTTCCATTTCCCGCACGGTCCATTTGAGCGCCACGACCGCCTTCTTCGGATCGGTGACGACGGGTGTCAGAAGATGCGGGATGCCGTCATAGACCGACAATTCAAGCATCTTCGGGTCGATCATGATCAACCGGCACTGCTCGGGCGTCAGCCGGTAGACGATCGACAGGATCATGGTGTTGATGGAGACCGACTTGCCCGAACCGGTGGTGCCGGCGACGAGAAGATGCGGCATTTTCGCCAGATCGACGATAACCGGTTCCCCGCCAATCGTCTTGCCGAGGGCAAGCGCCAGCTTGGCGCGCGATTTCTCAAAATCGGAAGAGGCGAGCAGTTCACGCAGATAGACGATCTCGCGACCGGCATTGGGCAATTCGATGCCAATGACATTGCGGCCGGGAATGACGGCGACACGGGCGGCGATGGCGCTCATGGAGCGGGCGATATCGTCGGCCAGGCCAATGACCCGGGATGACTTGATGCCGGGGGCCGGTTCCAGTTCGTAAAGGGTCACGACGGGCCCTGGGCGGACATTGATGATTTCGCCGCGGACGCCAAAATCCTCCAGCACGCCCTCCAGAATGCGGGCGTTCTGTTCCAGTGCCGCCGGGTTGAGGAGGTGGCCACGGGCGCGGGATTTCGGTTCGCTCAACAGATGCAGGGGCGGCAGCTCGTAGCCTGGCGAATCAAGCAGCGAGGGTTGCGATTCGCGGCGGGCGCGCTTGCCCTGTTTCGGCCTTGCGGCCGGGGCGGAGACCCGGCAAGCCGGGCCGGCAATGCCGGCCGGTCGGAAATCTTGCGATGCCCGGTCAGCGTCGTTGCCGTCAAAAAAGACCGGCTCCTGGCGTCCGTCCGTCGCCGGCGGCCAATCATCGGCCGGGCGGCGCAAGGTCCGGCGCCAGAAGGATCGCGAAATCAATCGGGCGGGAAGGTTGCGCAAGGCCAGATACCAGTGGGCGACAATGCCGGCAAGGACGGGCAAGCGGGATTCGTCGTCAAACCCGGCACCGGCTTCGTCCCTGGCCGGATGAGGGCGTTTAAATCCCGGCTCATGCCGGGCCCCTGGGGCGCCGACGCAGGCCGACACCAGCAGGCCAAGCGCTGAACCGCCGGCGATGATGGTCAGGGCGACCCGGATGCCGGCCGACAGCGGATCGCCGGCGATTGCTTCGGGAAGGCCAAGAAGGATATCGCCGATGACGCCGCCAAGACCGACTGGCAACGGCCAGCTGCCAAACACGGGCAGGCAGGCCAGGGCAAAGCTTGCCAGCAAAATGCCGAAGAACCCGGCCGCGATCTGGCTAATCGGGTGGTGCAACGGGCGCAAGCGCAGCAGCGACCAGCCCATAACAAGGGCTGTGAGCACGAGAGCGATCGCGGCCAGGCCGAGAGACTGCATGACAAGGTCGGCGATCATTGCGCCGGGCAAACCGAGAATGTTTCGGGCCGGGGCGTTGGTGGCAAAGCTCAGGCTCGGATCGTCAACGCGCCAGGTCATCAGGCTGGCAATCAGGGCAGCGGAAGCAAGGAACACCGCCGCGCCGGTACCGGCAAGGCCATACCGCCGAAAGACATGCCGCAGGGAGAGGAAGGGAGAAAAATAGTCGGTGGACGGGCCGAAGCTCATGGACATAGGTCTGTTGGGGTCTGTGGGGGCTAATGGCAGGCTTTTGACAAATCCTTTGTTGCCGGCGGTGAGGCCGCATCGACACAGCCGATTCACCGGCAATGCGAGCCTAGGCGTGCAGGGTTAAGAGCGCATTAACCACACCCTCGTTCAGGGCGGAAAATCGCCGTCCTGAGGGCTGCCGTAGCAAGGGAGGGCGCACCAAGGCAGGGCGCACCAAATCCCGACACATCAGAGCGGGGCGCAGCCATTTGAGCGGG
>Ga0209988_10002888_pt1 | contig 11366 bp, 10 predicted proteins | sample N075metaG_FD_183115 | JGI IMG/M metagenome (GOLD analysis project Ga0209988, IMG submission 183115) | Deep subsurface microbial communities from Kermadec Trench to uncover new lineages of life (NeLLi) - N075 metaG (SPAdes) (version 2) | ecosystem: Environmental > Aquatic > Marine > Ocean trench... | reverse complement strand
TCTCTCTCTTGATTATTTAATTCATTTGTCTGAGTCAGTACTGCATCTTCATTTTCTTGCCACGGCTTATATTTATTCATTACCGCCAGAAATAATTCACTTTCTTCAAATTTTACCAACCAGCTTATCAGGTTTTTGTACTGGCTATTACTGAACCACTGCCAATCGACATGTGCAAATTGTCTAATAAAAGGGAAAATTGCCACATCAGTCAGAGTCTGTTGATTTGATACTAGCCCGATACCCTGATGCTTTTGCAAATTGGTTTCCAATAATCTAATAAATTCCTCTGCTTGCTCGCGATGATACAACTGTGAGTATTCAGGAAATCTCTGGAAATATTTATATTGTTCAAGATCCTGTGTAAATTCCTGATCGTTCTTATCAATCAATAAACGGGAATCATTATTTTCTACATCCAACCAATGATCAGGATCGGTTTGCTCCAGCGCCCATAGCATTATGTCCAGACTTTCATCAATCACCGAACCATCCATGAGTTGTAAGACAGGCACAGTTCCTTTATGAGATAGGTTTATCATCGCCTGCGGTTTATTACTTAATTTGACCTCTCGTAATTCGCAGGTAATTGAAGCATATTCAAGTGCCATCCTGGCTCGAATGGCATAAGGACAACGTCTAAAAGAATAGAGAACAGGCGTAGTTTGCATTGTCAATTAGCGGTAGGCTTTATCTTTTTCCTGAGATACACCAATATGCTGCTGCTGTTTTTTTTCTGCCAGTTCAACCTGACGTTGCCTTTCACTGACACGTTCATATTTCTCATCTGTCATATCATCGATACAGTGAGAACAGGAAATACCTTTTTCATATTTATCTGATTGTAATTCTGTTTCTGATAATGGCATACGACATGCAAAACACTGTTCATAATTTCCCTGCTCCAGATTCTTATCTACAGCAACGCGACCATCAAAAACAAAACAATCACCTTGCCAAAGATTTTCTTCTTCATTAACTTCTTCCAGATATTTAAGAATACCTCCATTCAAGTGATAAACATCTTCATATCCCTGTTTCAGCATATAGTTCGTGGCTTTTTCACAACGTATACCACCTGTGCAAAACATCGCGACTTTCTTGTGTTTATCTAAACTCAACTCCTTGTTTACAAACTCAGGAAATTCCCTGAATGTAGTCGTATTCGGAGAAACCGCATTCTTAAACGTGCCAATCTCATACTCATATTCGTTGCGTGTATCGATAACCAGCACATCAGGATCAGAAATAAGTTCGTTCCATTCTTTATAATCAACTTTTGAGCCGGTTAATTGATTTGGATCGGTGTCAGGAATACCCATGGTCACAATCTCTTTTTTCAGTCTGACCTTCATCCTGTAAAAAGGCATCTCAGACACAAAAGATTCTTTATGCTCCAGGTCTGCAAATCGAGGATCTTGTTTGAGAAAATATAAAAGATTATCAATTCCCCCTAGTTCACCCGCCACAGTGCCATTAATACCTTCTTCAGCCAAAAGTAGTGTTCCTTTGAGTGACTGTTTTTCACAGACTTGAAGTAATTTTTCGCGTAATTCCCTGAAATCAGGTAAATGCACAAACTTATACATCGCGGCAACAACAATATTTGTGGATTCTGTCTGTGTCATTTCACCTGTCACAAGTAATTAGGATAAGTTTTATATGCATACGAGCGGATCATATAGAAAACTGCCATGAATTTCCGCTATATAAGCAAATAAGTTTTTCGAAGCCCACAAAAAAACCGCCATAAAGGCGGCTTTTAGGGACCAACTATTTAGGGAAAGAGTTGGTTTACTACGGGTAATTATTTAACTGCTTTCAAAGAACTTTCTACAATGTTCTTTGCTTCTTCAGCAGAACCCTGGCTCAGCTCAGCAACTGTGCGAGCATTTGCAAGGATACCTTCAGCAATCTGCTTGGCTACTTCTGCTTGCTCTGTCAAGAAAGTCTGAAAGCCTTCAAGATCAGAAATTGCAGTAGCACTCTTGATTGTTTCAATACCAACTGTTGCATTATCCTGAATTGTCTTCAGTTGTAATGCGGTCAGTTCTTCGATACTTTTAACAGCGATTGCATTCAGTTCTTGTACTGGTGCATTTAAATTTTCTACATATGATTCCATGGTAATTCTCCAATAGTTTGTTAATTGATGCGGTGCAGTATACAGAGGTCGTTTGTGCAATGCAACATCATTGTCGAATTAAATATATATCCTTTATTTTTCAATATCTTATATAGATTCATGTGATTTTTTATACATCATTTTGTATGATAAATTAAGGAAAATTGTCAGTATAATCAGTGCTGCCCTGGAATTAAAAGCAAACAACTAATATGGAGTAAAACTGTATAAACAGATAATGATTGTTACTTATAGAACATACAATTGAAGATGTGCCGTCCCTGGCACCTGGATATTCTCTTCCGTGACCGCCTGACCTTCCTGTCAGAAATCCGTTTCACTATCATCCTTGAAGTAAACGTTCCATCAGTTCCATTAACTGAAAGAATATATCAATTAAATACTAATATCGTCCCCCACTTAGGGTGAATTTGCTGTTTTTTTTACTTATAGAGGAAATAATTCGAAAAATTTAAATCAATAGACACTTACCCTGGGTAACCGTATTGATTTTATTACCAACAGACCTCAAGTCGACCTTCTACCACCCTGCTCTCAAACTGATTGAGTGGACGGTTACCTTTTTCAATACATTCTCCGGTTCTAATATCAAATTTCCACTGGTGTTTAGGACAGGTGAGTATGCAATCTTCTTGCAGGGCCAGTTCGGGAATATTGGTTCTCTGATGTGGACAACGGCTGTCAAAGACCTTTATCGTTTCGTTTCGAGAATAAATGAATAAATCCCTGACTCCACCCTGTACATAGGTGACTGTATCTTCTTTCAGCGCATCAATGGCTATCACTTCGTGCCATTCTTTGTTTTGCCCCAATGATTCTGGATCAAACTCTGGTATCTCCATTGCAAGAATGATATCCACTGCCCAGATGATCTTGCTCAAGCCCAGGGTCGGGAAGGCTGCAAACAGGGCATCGATAATTTCATCAGCGCTGACTCCTGCCTGTAATGCTCTGGGTAGATATTGGCGGAATCCTGTTTCTGTCTGATTGTCGACTTTAGTGATGACTGAAATAATAGCCCGTGTTTTTGGATCCAGATGTTCACCTGCTTGCTTAACGAACTCAAAATAAGATTTCATCTCGCCCGGGCGAACTTTCATTAAATAATTTAGTGCATCACTCATTTTCTGCCTCGATAAATTTTCTCTCTATATTAACGAATACTCAGTAAAAGTTGTACCTGACCCTACTTATTTTAATCACGTCTGAGTCTATCCGAGGTTGCAATCGGAGTTGGATAGCTTCTGACTATGATAAAAGAGGAAACGATAAAGGTGATCAGTGTCGTTAACTGAATCATATTAGAAGTTGATTCACTAATAAATTGCGATTGAACTGCCAACACAGCGATTAGCAAGGAAAATTCACTCGCCTGCCCTAACCTGAAGCCCACTTCTCTTGAGATATGTTTTTTCTCACCTTCAGCCTTGAGAAAATATGCAAAAACTTTTGGCTTTCCCACGAGTATCAAGGTTGCAAGCAATAAGGCGGGGGCAATAATTTCACCTATCATACTGATGTTGAAGCTCGCACCTAATGAAAAGAAGAATATTATCAGGAAGAAATCACGTAATGGTTTTAATCTTTCGGTAATAAACAGCGCTATCGGACTGGAAGCCAGCGATACCCCTGCCACAAATGCGCCGATCTCATGTGACAATCCAAGTAAGGTGGCAAGTTCTGCAATGCCCAAACACCAGGCGATGGCTAATAAAAATATGTATTCGTGGATTTGGTCGTATTTAATAATTAGTTTAATCAATACATAACGCTGAATCAGCCATGCGACACCAATCAAAACAGGCAAGGCACATAATTGCAGCATGATATCCACTACCAACTCACCACCTTTACCATAACCTTGTAGCAGCAAAAGAATGATTATGGCAATTAAATCCTGAATTAATAAGATACTGATGATGATCTGACCGGTATGCTTGTGATGCAGCGTCGTAGTCGGTAATAATTTCAAGCCAATAATCGTACTTGAAAACATAGTGATCCCTGCAATCAATATCGATTCTGCCACTGAATAACCAAATGTTATCCCGATCAAATAACCCATTAAGGAAAAAATGAATGAGCTAATCAGGGTGACTTTCAAGGCTTTACCCAACATGGTCATCAACTGCCTTGGTAATAGATCAAGCCCAAGTAGATAAAGTAGAAATATAATGCCGATGTGAGAGATATCGCTGATCAAACTGGCATCATCTATCAGAGCAAATCCCCAGGGGCCCAGTAAGATACCAAGAATGATATAACCCACTATCATGGCCTGGCGTGCGAACAAGGCCAGCGTCGCGAATACCGCGGCTCCAGTGAAAATTAAGAAGATTGAGTAGACTATTGTGTTGTCTGGCATAGCCTCATTATAAAGGGCACCTCTAAAAATGCACTTTTAACGCAAGTGCGTCTATTTTTGATTACTGTCGTGTCGATGCTGTTTCAATTTTCTTGCAACGCATCATGCTGGCTGGAATTTGCTCGTTGATACTCGCGTGTCAGATTGTCCCTGTCCCGATACATGCATTTGTTGATTTTCCCCCTTATATCTTCCATTAGTTCAATTACTTAAGTATCAGAATTAGTGACGGTTTTTGATACATAAATTCAATAATTTATTTTGTGATAACTGCAATCACTGGTAGGATATCAGAAACTACGTGTCGCTTGTTCCGAGACAATCTGTATTCAGGTAGTTTTCGAAACTGATAACAGATTAGAGTGATAGAAACAGTACAAATCATAGATTACTGATACTCATAAAAATAACTTCTAAATTTAGATAAATAATGGCTTTTCAATCAGAAATAGCAGGCTCACAAATCGATGGTGCACGTGATTATCAGGAAGATGCCTTTCTGATCACTCATCTCACGGACAGCAATGGCGAACCCAGTGCCCTTATCATTGTTGCAGATGGTATGGGTGGTCATGCCGCAGGCAATGTCGCCAGTAATATGGCCGTTCAGGCATTCAGCAAATCCATCAATACTGGTTATCCTACAGAAGCAGTCTCTGAAATACTTAATGAAAGTTTGTTAAAGGCGAATGCCTCCATAACAGATACAGTCAAGGAAACACCCGCCCTGGATGGTATGGGATGCACCATGGTCGGTGTGATCATTGAAGGAGATAAGCTCTGGTGGGTGAGTGTCGGTGATAGTCACCTGTATTTACTCCGCAGCAGAAAATTAACCAAATTAAATGCCGACCATAGTTATGGCGGTTTTCTGGACAGAATGGAAGCCGCTGGTACACCCGTTGAAGCTGAGCCAGGATTATCCAGAAATATGCTGATGAGCGCGGTGACTGGCACTGATATCGCTGAGATCGACTGCCCTCCATCACCATTCACATTGGAACACGACGATAAATTAATCATTTGTTCTGATGGTATGGATACCTTAAGCGAAGGAAAAATCATTCAATATTCAGACTGGGCAGATAATTCGAAGGAATGTTCAGAAGCCTTGCTGGATGCCGTAGAGGATGCGGCAATGCCAAGACAGGATAATACGACAGCAGTCGTGGTCAGGGTTATCGATGATAGTGCTGCTGAAGTAGCAGTGGAAGAAGATGACGATGACGACGATGACGTGACTACCCCGGGAGCTGTGGGTGCTGGTGATACTACTGATGGTGATACTACCCTGGAAAGGGAAATATCATCTGAGCCTGAAGAAGAGCCCGAATCTGAACCCGAACCTGAACCCGAAGAAGCTGCTGCTGCAGATGAATCCATTGATTTAACAGCCACGGATGAAGCAACTGAGTCCAAAGAAGAAAAAGAAGAAGAAGAAGAAGAGGATGTCGACGAGGTAGCACCTGAGGCGGTAGCTGATGTCCCAGCGGAAACTATTGCTGAGGATGTTAGTAGTGAGAGTACGGCAAAAAGTAAAACGGGATTAATTATTGGCATCGCTGCAACTGTATTTATTGCTGTTGCTGTCGGTGGTTATTTCATGTTCGGAGGCTCAGAATCCGAAGAAGGAATAGATGGTGAGATTGTCTCAGAAGGCGTAGTGCTGGAGGAGACTATCATCGAAGAAGAACCCTCTACTTCTGAAGTCACCGAGGAAATTAGCGAGGAAGAAATCGTTGAAACTGTTATAGAACCTGCCCCAGATACAGAAACTGTTGTCGATACTGAAACAAAACCTGTAGAAGAAGCCATAAAAGAATCCAAGCCTGCGCCAGAGTCAGCTATTGAAAAAGAATTTCAGGACAACTTAAAAAGTGGTGGCAAAGCACCATTGATGGTTATCATTCCAGCTGGCTCATTTGAAATGGGCAGTTCTTCATCCTCTCGCTTTTCTGATGAAAGACCCAGACACACAGTCAGGATTAAATCTTTTGCTGTAAGTAAATATGAAGTGACCTTTGCTGAGTATGATAAATTTGCAAATGCAACAAAACGCAAAAAACCTGAAGATCTATACATGGATCGAGCAACACATCCTGTTGTCTACGTTGAATGGGATGATGCTTACTACTACACAAAATGGCTTTCTGAACAAACCGGTAAAAAATATCGATTATTAAGTGAAAGTGAATGGGAATATGCAGCTTCGACAGGTAAAAAGAGCTCATTTTGGTGGGGCTTTGATGAAGAACCTGGAAGGGCACACTGCTTTAGTTGCGAAACAGGTCTGGATCCTCGTAAACCATCAAAGATAGGAGGATTTGCAGCGAATGGATTTGGACTTCATGATACAGCAGGTAATGTTTCAGAATGGGTAAAAGATTGCTGGCACGAAAATTACCAGAACGCACCGTCGGATCATGAAGTTTGGGAAGGTGGTGACTGTACATTCAGAGCAGTTCGAGGTGGAGCATATATTAGTCCGCAACAATCTATTAGAAGCGCAAAAAGAGATAAACTAAAGTCTGATGCGGGTTATGACCACGTAGGTATTAGACTTGCCAGGGACCTGGATTAGGATAACGTCCATCAATTAGACATCACTGTGCCCCAGATCCATCTCAGGTAAAATCTGGTCTCGAATCATTTGTTTAATTTCCTTCGACTCCGGGAACCGCCCTTCTTCTTTCTTTGAAAACAATATCTTATCATTTAGACGTATTGTAAAAACACCTCCCGATGAAGGTTTCAGACTTAAGCTTGTAATATTTTCACCAAAGGTCATCAGTATCTCCTGAGCCATCCAGCTGGCACGCAATATAAATCTACATTGCGCACAATATTCGATTTCCACATTACAGGAATTTTTCCCAGAAACCATTTGTTCAGCTCTCAGTCAATCTAGATAAGCACGCAAAACGGAGATTCTCCATGAAGAATTTTAAGAACATTGCTTTCAGTCTAGTCGCTCTCATCTCATTAAGTTTATTATCATCAGGTGCATATGCTGGCGGCATCAGTATAAGGATCGGCGGTTTCGGATATGGTTACCATCATGGTTATCACAGTTATGGCTATCCTGCCTATTACGCACCAGGATATTACCATCATCGTAGGCCTATCGTAACTTATCGTCATCACTATAGACCTTATTATCGCCATCATAATAATTCATACTATCGTGGTCATGGTTACAAGAATCATGGCTATGCACATCATTCCAAACATGGATATTACTCAGGTAATTATAAATCATATGGTCACTCCTCTTATGATAATAGACGTGATAACTACCAGTCTGGGCACGGTAGAAACAGGATAGGCTACAAGAGACATTGATGAAAATAACTGACTCTCCTGTTTATTACAGGAGAGTCAGTTATTTCTATATTGATACAGAATCATCGTGATAAAGAATATAGATAATCAGTAGTAAAGCGGGTATCCCAAGCAATCCCGCATACAGGAAAAAGTATGCGTAACCAGCTGCATCAACGACAATACCGGAAAACCCACCGATAAATTTTGCTGGCAGGGTCATTAACGAACTGAACAAGGCATATTGTGTGGCCGTATAAGCTCTGTTTGTTAAGCTCGATAAATAGGCGATAAAAGCAGAAGTGGCGAAACCGCCACTCAAGTTATCAGCAGAAATAACTATCGCTAATGAGATAATATTTTTTTCAGTGACAGCTAACCATACGAACAACAAGTTTGTCAGAATGATTAATATGGCACCCAGCATTAACGGCCTTTTAATCCCGTAACGAACAACAAAAACACCACCAAGTACAGCACCGAATATGGTCATAAAAAAACCGAATATCTTTACCACATTAGCAATTTCTTTCAAGGTAAAACCCAGATCGATGTAAAAAGGGTTGGCCATCACACCCATCGTGATTTCACTTAATTTGTACGTTGCAATAAGCAATAGAATGACAAGTGCCATACGACCATTGCGTTCAAAAAATTCTACAAAAGGACTGACGACTGCATCGACAAACCAACGACCTGTCTTTTTTGCAAGATTACCATCTTCGTCCAGCCCTAATGTTGATTCTAATTTGTGTTCTACTTTTTCAGCGATTGTGCTGAGTTGATGTAAGGGCTCGGCAATGATTAATGTGGTTATCATGCCGATGGTCATTAGAAATGCCGTAATTGTATATGCATAGTGCCATGAAAAGTCTTGTGCCACATATAAGGTGCCTGCGCCAGCCACGAGTAGTGCCAGCCTGTAACCAAAAACATAGGTTGCTGCCATCGCTCCCTGATATTCATCCTCTACTGCTTCAATTCTATAGGCGTCAATGGTGATATCCTGAGTGGCTGACCCAAACGCCACGATTAATGCGTAAATAGCTATCATTAACAATTCTATTTTTGGATCACTGCCAGCCATGCCAAGTAAACCGGCAACAATCACAATTTGCGCACACAGCATCCATGAACGACGCTTGCCTAGTCTTGCTGTCAGCCACGGAATTGGCAGTCGATCCACGACTGGTGCCCAAAAGAATTTAATTGAGTAAGTTATTCCTACCCAGCTAAAAAAACCAATGGTTGCCAATTCGACCCCTTCATACCTTAACCACGTTAACAATGTTGTAAATACCAGTAAATAAGGTAAGCCTGCGGAAAACCCCAGGAAAATCATACCTATGACACGAGGATTCCTGTAAACAGAGAATGCCTCACGCCAACTCTTTATTGTCGAGACTTTATTATTATTTACGTTAGTATTCATTTTTCTTTAATTTATTTTTTTATGCAGAATATATCTAAGGAAGGTCTGAACAAGTTGCACAATACATTTATTCGTCATTCTGGCGTAGGCCAGAATCAAGTCAAGACAATTGTTTACTCGGCTTTGTCTCCTGAGTCGCTCTACCTCCTGCATCCATGCAGTCGTGGATGCTGGTCGCTTCGGACTCCATGTCCTCTCGCGACATTTCCTACATCCTGTAGGTCGTATTCACCAGCATGACGACATAGATACTTAATCAGAGTTTCCCTAATAGGTATTTATATGAAACATAATGGTAAATACAAACAATGGCTACAGAAATAGAACGTAAATTTTTGGTCCTTAATCAGGATTGGCAAGAATACACCAGGTCAGAACTTCATATCGTTCAGGCTTACCTGGCAACCAACGAATTCAGCTCAACAAGAATTAGAATTCAAAATGACAAAGCGAACATCAATATCAAGAGTGCGACACTTGGAATTAGCAGAACCGAATTTGAATATGCCATTCCAGTTGATGATGCTCAGTTAATGATAGACGAATTATGTGTCAAACCTGCGATAGAAAAAACACGATACATCGTTAAACATATGCAACATACCTGGGAAATAGATGTCTTCTCTGGTGACAACGAAGGACTCATTGTTGCCGAGATCGAACTTTCATCACCTGATGAGGCCTTCGAAAAACCATCATGGCTAGGTGAAGAAGTTTCACATGACAAACGCTATTACAACGTCTGTCTGATTGAAAATCCCTACAAAACCTGGAATTAATAATTTTCTAGAAGTTTATTCTAGTCGGTCAATTCAATTTCTTCTTTAGGTCTTATAAAAAACCAGACAACATAACCGACAGGCCAGATGATCAGTGCCAGGTAAACTCCCTTGATCAGGGCCAGTGTCCCGACAATGACAAACAACAACGGAAAGACCATGCCTTTGCTACCACCCCCCCTGGTTGTAACATCACCAAATATCCACAATATGCTGCAAACATAGATGGAGCAGAAGATGATAAAGATAAATACGTCTGTGGCGCTTGTTAAAGGTATATCCACAATCTTGTTCCTCAATAATCGAAATCAGGTTTTCATATAATGTTTAGCATCAACCGGATGCATAAACGCATTGGCCAACAAGGCGATAAAAAGTATGACCGCCATCAAGTACATCGTGGTGTTATATAAATTCGGTGTTGGATCGATGGTCCCAGCAGGGACTATCTCCATGAGTTTTGCAATGGTCACTGTCTTCGCCTCAATCAGAGTCTGCAGCTGTTCGACACCGGCACCAAACTTGGCCTGAAACTGTGATGGATCAATTTTAGAAACCAGATTATTTATTGCATTTTTTACAGAAATTTCACGCAATGATGTGATGGCGACAGGACCAAAGACCCCGGCACTGGCCCATGCGGTTAATAATCTTCCATGTATTCCGCCAACGAATTTTGTTCCAAATATATCGGCCAGATAGGCAGGGATGGTGGCAAAACCACCTCCGTACATGGTGAAGATTAACATCGTCGCTGCATAAAAATAGACCAGCCAGATCACGGATGGATCCACGCTGACCTGTGCCGCAGTGTAGGGAATGGAGCAATACAACAAGATCCCCAGGACAAAAAATATGTAATAGGTCGTCTTGCGGCCAATATAGTCCGAGGTACTGGCCCAGAAAAAACGACCGACCATATTAAAAGCACTGATCATCAGGACATAGGTTGCTGCAAATTTCAGATCGACTAGATCAGGCAAGGTCCTGCCAAAAATATCCGTCATCATGGTCTTGGCCACGGCCAGTACACCAATCCCGGCGGTAACATTGAAACAGAGGATCACCCATAACAGATAAAACTGTTTGGTTTTAAGTGCCTGATCAATATGCACATGATGTTGGGTAATCATTTTGCCATGATGTTCACCCTCTTCAGGAGCTACCCAACCCTCCGGTTTCCAGCCCTCTGGCGGAACACGGTAACCAAATGCAGCACATAACATCACTACCAGATAGATAACACCAATCGTAAAAAATGTCTGCGCAACACCGACACTCCCAGTGCCAAGAAGATAAACACCTTCCTGACCGGGAACGATC
>Ga0209988_10002887_pt1 | contig 11366 bp, 23 predicted proteins | sample N075metaG_FD_183115 | JGI IMG/M metagenome (GOLD analysis project Ga0209988, IMG submission 183115) | Deep subsurface microbial communities from Kermadec Trench to uncover new lineages of life (NeLLi) - N075 metaG (SPAdes) (version 2) | ecosystem: Environmental > Aquatic > Marine > Ocean trench... | reverse complement strand
AACGGGAGGGCGGGGTGTGCCCAGGGTGGTACAGTCCCAGGAAGCGTACCAACAGGGGGGTCAAAAACCGTCGAAACGTGAGGCCGGTCGCGGGTCCTGGGGTGTACCAGAAAGCGTACCAGAATTGGGTCGAACCAGAGGTAAGTGGGACACTTTTCGGCGGGAGTTGGTACGGCAGAATCGGGCTCAGAAGCGAATAGGTGCGCGGAATCGGGGCTCGGCCGGTAGGGTGCGCGACTCACTCTTGACAGCGTGAGCGACGAGACCCACAGTAGGTAGTAATGCTCGCAGACGGCAGCCGTGGACGCGCAGCAGACGATGACGTAGGACAGTCGGTAGCTGACCACCGGCTACTAAGGCGACCATCAGAAATCTCGCGCTCGATCGAGAATTCGCAGACGACCAGGAGACGACCACATGTCCGAGAGGAACCTTCGCGAGGCGCTCGCGTTCGCTCAGTCCGTCATCAAGTCCGGAGAGAGCTGGACCTCGAAGTGCGAGGAGGTGATCGGTGGCGCGCTGGGAGCTCCACTCGACTCTGAGGTCGTGTCGTGGATCCTCAAGACCACCGATCTCAGGTCTGCGATCCGGGAGCTGATGGAGCGGTCCTGGGAGGGAGGGCTCGATGACGAGGAGGTGCAGGGCATCCTCGAACGGAACGGCTTCCTCGTGACGGTCCCGGCCGACTACAACACGATGATGGAGCACGAGACCTCCACCATGCTCGGGCTCGAGTGGGAAACCGTTCAGCTGCACGAGGCCCCGGGTCGGGAGCTGATGTCTGCGGAGGAGTTCAGAACCTCCGGGCTCCACTGCCGCTGGTGTGGTGTGCCCAGTGACATGCACGACACCCCGCCGTGCATCACTCGGCTCAAGACCGAGACCTACCAGGAGGTGCTGGATGAGGGTGGGGTCTGGAACCCCGACGACAGCACCTGGGAGATCCCGGACCCCGACTCATCCGATGAGTGAGGTGCTGAAGTGACCCGGACGGAGATGTTCGGTGAGTCACCCGATGCCACGATGTCGGGAGCTGGTAGGGTGACGCTCTTCTTCGAGCTCCGACCACGCAGGGTGCCTGTCGAGGAGTGCCGTCCGGAACCCTGTGAGCTCGTCCGGAACACTCGGGTGCCGCCCTGGATGGGGGTGTGGGAGTACAGCCTCTGCCAGCTCCACACACTCTGGTGGTGGCGCGCGGCATGATCATCTCAGCGAAACGCCAGAGAGCTCGGAAGCCACACAGCTGTGACGGCGAGGACTGCGCCTACATGGGCTGCCGCGGCCACATCCGGGTGGGCGAGTACTACACGAGGATCTACGGGATGGGCGACCGACCGGACCCGCCCTACGTGATGAAGCTCAGTGAGAACTGCTGCAGCGAGTCTTTCGACTTACGTAAGGCGCTAATCCGGACCGGCACCCACGACGTCGGGAGAAGCGCATGAACGGCCCAGGAGAGTCCGACCACCGACTCGCTGACCTGGAGGCACAGGCCGCCTCGATCGGTCGAGTCATCAAGGAGCAGCTCCCCCCCGGCGTGGGCATGACGTTGTTCATCTTCACGCTCGGGGAAGGGGGCTGGATGACCTTCGTGAGCTCGGCCGAGAGAGCCGACGTCGTGGAGTCGCTCCGCGAGTTCATCAGCAGAGCCGAGGGCCGCGAGCACCAGGACGAGCGCGTGAAGGGCATCGACTACATCGAGTACCACGAGGGCGGAGCCGGCGGTGGTGAGATCACGGTCCACCTGGAGGCTGGCCAGGATGCGAGGACGCTCTTCCGGTCCATCAGCACCCTGCTCGGCTGCAACGACGGAGGGGCTGATGGCTGATCCCACGCTGCGGTTCAGGATCATCCCTCGGGAGCCCGGTGACCTTCAGCTCGCTACCGAGGCCGAGGACTTCCTCAACGTCTGGTGCGCGAGCCTCTGCCCCCGCACCGAGCTCGTGTTCGTAGACTCCACGGGCAAAGAGTGGAGCCGGAGTGAACTCAACCAACTGGTCCTACTGGAGGCAGGCTGATGGAGAAGCCGCTGAACGACCTGGCGTTAGTAGTGAAAGAGGTGAACCTGAGCAACGGCTGGAACGTCCTGCAGCCCCACGAGTGGCAGGAGATGAAGTACAAGGTCCCGGCCATCCTGATGTTGATCGTGAGCGAGTGTGCCGAGGCCCTGGAGGGCTTCCGCAACGGCGACTGGGACAACTTCAAAGAGGAGATCGCTGACATCCAGATCCGGGTCCTGGACCTGGCTGGTGGTCTCGAGATCGACCTCGATGAGGAGGTCGCGAAGAAGCTGGAGAAGAACCGGGAGCGTGGGCACCGGCACGGCGGGAAGCGCGTGTGATCCCTCGTTGCAAGCACTGCGACCACGCCGAGACGTGGCACAAGCCCGACGGGTCGTGCAACGCCGCTCACTTCTTCCACTGGCCAGTGCCGCCCCCCAACACCGTGCCGTGCGAGTGCCCGGGATGGGAGCTGGCAGAGACTGAACTCCCGGAAGTAGGTGACCTCACCCACATCGAGCGGGCCTGCCTGCCGTGGCGTCTGGAGCGGCTCACGGAGTGCGGGCTGGATCCGGACCGGCACCCGACCTGGACCCGGGAGGAGGCGATCACGGTCGCGAAGGATCTCGGCCGTCAGCGGTTCAGCATGGTCGTCTGCATGACCTGCAGCGGCACCGCCGAGCGCCACTCCACCTGGGAAGACGACCCGGCGTCCTGCCTGATCCGCCACGCCCAGCCGATGACACTCCGCTGGAGAGGGCGGGGCGATAAGGACGAAGAGCGCCGCCGCTTCGCTGACGAGCTCAGGGCCATCGCGAGCCTGATCGAGATGCACCGCGGGGAGTTCGACGGGCTCATCGACAACGACCTGAGCGCCCGTAGAAGGAGGTCCGAATGAGCTTCTTCCGCGTCTTCAAGAGCCGTGATCACGACGCCATGATCACGACGGTGAAGCTGAAGGAGGGGCCCGCTCACGACGACGTCCACGTCTGGAATCGGCACGGCAAGAGCGGCTACCTGACCGTGACGCTCGGTGACGGCCTGACGATCGCCCGCAACATGTTCTGCGGCTGCAGCTACGAGGAGATCGACAACGAATGAGCGACACCGACCTGACCAGCTTCAGTCACTGCAGCCTCTGCGACAAGCCGAAGGGTGACGTTAGGATGGTCGCCGGGGAGACCGGGATGCTCATCTGCGTGAGCTGCGTCAACGCCGCGCGCCACGCCCTGAAGAAAGACGACCGTGACCACGGCGACTATCCGATGCCGATCACCAAGCCGCTGAAGTGGGGCTGGACGAGCGGCAACGTCCTCTCGATCTACGAACCGAGCGAGCATGTCGAAGGGGGACGTATCTACCTGCAGCTCTGGGAGGACATCGAGGACGGGAGCTGGGAATACGATTCGAGACCGCAGATGGAGGCGACAGCCACGTTCGTCTGCGATGTGATCAACCACTGGCTGGGCCAGGAGACCGACGATGCCGACGACGAAGACGAAGACACCGCGTAAGCGGGCCCGCACGATCAGCGAAACGAAGTTCATCTCGGTCCTGACGGAGCTGCTCCCCAAGGCGGTCGAGGAGGGAACCGAAGAGCTGCGGCGCAGCCTCAGCATGACCGACCGCGGCGTCGGCGGCCTGGAGCGACTCTACGAGGGGATCAGGGAGGAGCTCACGCGCGTGCAGGTCCGCCTGGACAACAGCGTCGTGCACGGGATCCAGCCCGGGGAACTGAAGAGGACCCTCGGCCTCAACGTGCCAGAGACGGAGGACCGATTCGACGCCGCCAACAAGGGCTCTGACGGGGAGCTCCGCACCATGATGGGCCAGGACGTCGAGCCTGAGCCTGACGAGATCGCGCCTGAGCCCGACGACCCGTGGGCGCACCGCACGGTCGGGATGCGCTGCCGGACCTGCATGTGGTTCGTGGGCAAGCCCGGTGAGGTGAAGCAGGCTGGCACCTCCACGATCCAGGACTTCACGAAGGGCCGCTGCAGGAGACGCTGCCCGACGATGAACGGCTACCCGGTGGTCTTCGAGCACGACTGGTGTGGCGACCACAAGCTGGCCTGAATGACGGAACGAACGATGTGCCTCATGGTGGGGCTGCCCTACTCAGGGAAGACGACGCTCGCGCTGGAGCTGGCGAAGGAGCACAACGCCGTCATCGTCTGCCCGGACGCGGTCCGGCTCGCGCTGCACGGCGAGCGGTTCATCCCCCAGGCTGAGTCGATGGTCTGGGCCATCGCGGAGTGCATGGCGAACGCCGCGTTCTACGCCGGCCACGAGTACGTCATCATCGACGCGACGAACGGCACGGTCGAGCGCCGAGCTCGCTGGACTCGAGTCGCTCTGGTGATCGGTCCCACGACGGTCGTGGCGCTGCAGGCGCACGCCACGGAGGAGCTGTGTCACATCCGGGCCCAGAAGGCGCTCGACACCGCGATCCGGCCGGTCATCGAGAGGATGGCTGCCAGCTTCGAGCCGGTCAACGAGGGTGCTGAGGGCATCCACTTGCTCTTCTGATGCCTGAGCTGAAGGCCTGCACTGGCCGGACCTGCACCGCTCGGATCTTCTTCGCCATCACCGAGAAGGGGAAGAAGATGCCGTTCGACGCGGAGCCGAACGATGCTGGTACATTCGTGATGACGGACAACCGGCCAGAGCCGCCGACGGCGATCTGGCACACCAAGGCCCCGGAGGAGGGGATGTCTCGCTTCATGCCGCACCACGCGACCTGCGCGGACGTCGCCCAGTTCAGGAGGTAGCCATGTTCAGACGGACGTTTCTGAAGCACCTGGTGGGCGCTACGATCCTGCTCGCCGGGTTCCGCGAGCTCCCCAACTTCGAGCCCGTTGCTCCGGAGCCGATCTCCCAGGTCTGCGGGACCTGCGGTGGTGAGGAGTTCATCATCGTGGAGGTCATCCCGCCTCAGGGCATCGTCAGCGCCGCGGAGTACTCCTACATCCCGCAGCCCGACGGACCCTCCTACGAGCGCCTGGCGTGCCCGAGCTGCAACAACCCCTGGTCGTCGGCTCAGGAGACCAAGGGCCGGAAGGACGCCTTCGAGGCCCACATGACGCGGTACACCCAGTTGATCTCGCGGAAGCTCACCCTGGAGAGTCGTCGGATGGCGCTCGGGTTCTATCCGTGAGAGGCGTCTTGCGCGGGGTGGGCAGATGACGAGAAGTTGTGCAGTCCTCACTCGGGAGCAGTAGATGGCATTCGGGATTCGGAAACCCTCAGAGGGTCGCAAGAGCTCGTTCTTCAGCGGCGTGGAGTCTGGGGCCGCAGCTGGCCGCTCTCGCGCCGGACTCGGAGCAGCTCTCGCCAGGCAGTCGGATCGCGGAGTTGCTGGTCGTGATCGGCGTGCCGGAGCCCGGCGCAGGCGTCTCCGCAAGAAGAATCAGAAACGGTAGGGTCAGTGCGTTCTTGGTCGTCCACACGCCTACCGGGGGTGGCAGACGTGCTGCCCCAACCTTGAGAGTGGCCACTGAACGGAGTGTGGGAACTTCGCGTTGCCCGCGATGACAGCCCGCTTCTAACGTCTCAGTGGTCATTCGCATGAAGGGCCGTGGTGGTCGCCACGACGGTCCTGGCCCGATCCGTAGCTTCCTTCCTGGGTTGACTGCGGGTCGGGTCGCCTTCACTGTGGGCCATGGCCAAGACGATCTCAGCAACCCGCGAATCCATCGGCCGGAAGATCGGAGTGCTCCGAGCGGAGGGACGACCCCAGAAGCAGGCCGTCGCCATCGCCCTGAGCATGGCCGGTCGATCGAAGAAGAAGAAGAAGCGCCGCCGAGGGGGTTCGAGTCACAACTCGGACCATGGCTCGAGCCATCGGAGGACCAGCCACAAGTAGATGTTTCATGTGAAACATCGACCCTACGGCTACCTGAAGGCCGAGCAGGAGGCCGGCGAGGGCACAGTCCGGTTGACGGAGGGGTTCGACAGACAGACGACCACGTTCAGGCTCGATATCCTGGGCGACTGGATTCAGCAGCTGACCGAGCTCCGTGATGAGCTCACCACCGAGGTCTACGAGCCTCAGGAGACGACCGATGGAAGATCCGCTATTCGAGGGTGAGGGTGCTGTGGCAACATCCGAAGAGCGCCACCCAGAAGCAGGCCGCCGTCAGCGGATCCGTGACGTCGAGGCCCAGTACGATCACCAGCTCGTGAAGGTCGGCTCCCAGCAGGCCGGAGCCATCACCACTCTGACGTCGGCATTCAGGGATCTCGCCGTCCTGGTCGAGACCGCGGTGCCCGAGGGGGCGCAGAAGGACGCCGTGCACCAGCAGCTCCTGTTGGCGAAGCTGCTGACGGTGCAGGCCATCAGCCACCGATGAGCAAGGGAGCGGCGGTTGTCGTCGCTCTCGCACTCCTGATCGCCGGGGTCTCGATCGTCCGGGCAGAGGGGTACAAGCGTGGTGCGAGAATCGCAGAGGCTAACGAGCGGGCCGCGCTCGACACCACCCGGATCACGCTTATCGATTCCGTTGCCGCTGCTACGCGACTCGCGGTCCAGGCGCGAATCATTCCTGACTCGGTGTCAGACGCGCTGGCCGAGGCTCTTTCGGATCGGGATGCTGCTCTCGTGGCTATTCAGCGGTCAACGATCGCCTTCGACTCGCTCGTCAAAGTCGGCCAGAGACCGACGGTCGAGGTCATCGAAATAGAGCCCGAGACCGGGGACTCCATCCGTGTCGCGACGTTCGAGCACGAAGGACCGCCGATCGAAGGGGAGCAGACGGTCAGGGTGGGACCGGAGATCACCCTCGACTCGAGACTCAGGGTCAGCCCCTTCACAGTCGGCTTCGGCCTCGCTTGCGCGGATCGCGCGCCCGTCTTTACGTGGGACACGCCGGAGTGGGTTCACGCGACGTTCCAGAGCGGAACGGTAGATCCGGTCGTCTGCGACCCACCGTCGCCCGGCCTGTTCAGCATCGACGTTGGAAGCGGACTCTGGTTCGGAGCAGGAGTCGTGACTACGCTCCTGATCATGATCGTAGGTTGAGGGGGATCGATGCCGACAGGAGAACGGAGAATCAGGACTGGGGTTCCGCCGACCCAGCTGATGGCGGCTTACAAGGCTCTCTCGCCCGCCCAGGAGAAGCGCCTGAACTACCTGGGGTTCGGCATGTCGAGCCTCAGCACCGTCACGCTCCTGGTCGGTGGCATCTTCGTGGAGCTCGGCACAGGCTACCTGGTCGGCGCGATCATCATCCTGCTCGTCGGCATCTGCCTGATCTTCCTGCCGCTCGGCGTCTGGCTCATCACCGCCATCCCGAGGGGGGTCGCGAAGGTTCTCCCGGCCTCCTGGGCTTCGAAGCTCCGAGCGCCCGACCGGCGCACCGCACGGGAGGCCGTCGAGGAGCTACTCCCAGATGACGAGGAGATCCAGTGAGCGATGAGAAGAATGACGGGTTCCACCTGAGCCTGCGTGGGATGCTGGAGATCGCAGCGGTGGTGACGGTGCTCGGCGGCATCCTGACGGCCTTCAACTTTCAGCTCATGACGCCCGCTCAGGCCCTGGATGACCACATCTTGGACTTCCAGCACCACGACAGCCTCTTCGTCGCGCATGTGACGGACGACGCCGGGAAGCAGGAGTCTCGGGACCAGCGGACCAGGCTGATCGAGGCTCAGACGCGCCTCACCTGCATCGAGAGCGATCCGGACGATCTCGCACTGGCCGGGCTGGGACCTGTCTGCGACTCCCTCCGGTAGCGAAGATACCTGGTAGGTAGTACCGTAGCTCATGAGCGAGGAGCCACGGGTCATCTGGACCCCGAACAGCAAGCCACAGCGCGATTTCTGTGCGTCCGGAGAGGACGAGGTCTTCTACGGTGGAGCGAAGGGGTGCGCGAAGTCTGACGGCATCATCATGGCTCCGTTGCAGCAGATGCACATGGCGCAGTACAAGGCCCTGATCCTCCGCCAGACGTTCCCCGAGGTCCAGGAGCTCATCGATCGGACCCACCGCATCTTCCCTCAGATGCAGAACCCTCCGTCGTGGTCCGGCGGTCTGAAGCGGTGGACATTCCCCGGCGGTGGCATCTACCAGTTCGGCCACTGCGCCCGGAAGGAGGACGTCCAGCGATACCACGGCCAGGAGTGGGCGTTCATCGGCTTCGATGAGGTCGCTGACGTGCCGGACGAGCGCGTCTGGGTCATGCTCCAGGCCGAGAACCGCTGCCCGAACCCCGACGTGCGCTCGTTCATGCGCGGCACCGGCAACCCCGGGAAGCCGGGCCACCCGTGGGTGAAGAGACGCTTCATCGACACCTGCGGCCCGAAGGGCGAGACGATCTACAGCTACACCTACGAGATGCCTGGCAACCTCACGGCCACGCTCACCCGCCGGTTCATCCCTGCTCGCGTCACCGACAACCCGGTCTACGCGAACGACCCGGTCTACATGTCGAAGCTCTACAGCCTGCCCGACCTCCTTCGGAAGCAGCTGCTCTACGGAGACTGGAGCGCCGGCTTCGGGATGGCGCTGGACGAGCTCGATCGAGAGATCCACATCGTTGACCGCTTCGAACCCCCCTCCCACTGGATCCAGTTCGGCAGCTTCGACTGGGGCTACAACCACCCCTGGGTCTTCGGGCACTACTGCGTGAACGAGGACGGGGTCATCGTGAAGCTCAACACCCACCGTGGCCGCTTCATGAGCGACCGGACGATCGCTGAGAGCCTCAAGGACCGGATCGACTTCCGCCGCCTGGCCTACGTCACCGCCGGACATGACTGCTGGGCGAAGCACGGAGCTCGGACGGACGACGAGACCCCCTCGACGGCCGAGCGATTCGCGGAGCACGACATCTACCTGAGCCGGGCCAACATCGGCCGCCACGCGGGGCTGAGGAACTTCCGCGAGCACGTCTCCTGGAAGGGCGACGAGACGCTGGGCGTGAAGGACGGTGAGCCGAACTTCTACCTGATGGACACACCAGGGAACCAGCAGTGCATCGAGACGCTGCTCTCGATCATGACCGACCCGGACGACCCGGAGGACGCGCTGAAGATGGACGCCGACCCGATCAGCGGTGAGGGCGGCGATGACGATTACGACGAGACTCGCTACGCGCTGGCCTCGAGACCGAGCCGCGCCGAGACCAACTGGGAGGACCAGCAGCTCAGAGCCTGGGATCCCAGCGTGCTCGCGTTCGAGATGGAGAAGCGACGTCACACCAGCCGCCACATCGACCAAGAGGAGCCCTGGCTCCGCGATATGCCCGAAGGAGTCCAAGAACTGCTATGACGAAGAGGAAGACGAAGAAGAAGCCCGACATCGCGCCGCAGACGGAGCGGATCGACATCATGATCGGTGGGTTGACGATGGAGGAGTACTTCAGCGAGAAGGATCCCAAGGTCCGGCGCGGCGAGCTCGCTGACGCATTCGTGATGTTCATCGACAAGGCCACGTTCGCTGAGGCGATGAACGTCCTGAACACCAACCTCCTGGCGGCCATCGAGGGTGCGGTCACCGCTGAGGTCCAGAGGCTGCTGCTCGGTGAAGAGCAGTCCGAGGCGGGCATCATCACGAAGGTGACCCCATGAGCAACACCACGGCCTACCTGATCATCGCGGCCTTCGTCGGATGGGTCGGCTGCGCGCTCCTCTTCGGGTTGTGGCTCGGTGAGCGCCGTACCCGGATCCTGATGTTCAACATGCAGACCTTCGGCACCCCGAATCCCGGGAAGGCCGAGGTCTGGATGCCAGGGCTCGATCCCAGCGGGAAGCCTCGGCTCATGAAGGACGATGACGCCGAATCGGCGCAGTGGTCCGAGGAGACGATCAGCAAGGGGGTGTCGGAGCTCATGGCGCAGTACCAGCTGGAGGAGATCCCGATCACGCAGAAGGAGGCCCGTGAGCAAGTCGAGCTCATGCTGAACTCCCAGGACGGGACGATGGAATGATAGAGCCTGTCCGCTGCCCGCCGCTCTCCTCGTTCCCGACCCGCGAGAAGCTCGTGATGGCGATGATCGCCCAGGGTCTGACGTACAAGCAGATCGGGATGCGGATGACGATCGCCCGCGAGACGGCGAAGCTCTACGCAGCCCAGGCGGCGGAGAAGATCCCCGGCGATCTGCCGGTGATGACGAAGATCCATTTCTGGGCCAGAGGGGCGACTAAGGACCAGTTGACGGGTGAGGGCTGGATTCCTGGCATAGGTCGGTAGTAGAATGCGGGACCTTCTAACACCTCAGTCCAAGCGAGGGCATTATGCCAACGTCACCCCGCTTGAAGATTCCGAGCCCCAAGGCACGGGTAGCTCGCAGCCTCTTCGAGAAGGATCTGAACTTTGCTGACGGCACCTCCGACAGCAACAAGGTCTCGTTCGTCCCCATCCCGCAGTGGGGCGCGTACCGAATCCGCGTCCTCACCGTCGGCGCGGCGCTGACCCTCAACATCGCCTACGTCCGGCCAGCTCGTCAGACCGGCACCGTCGGGCAGCAGGCCTCGATCCCGGCGATCCCGGAGTACGAGTACACGACCGGGCAGCCGGTTGTGGCCACGCTCGCGGTCGCTGACGGAGTCGAGGGCATCCTCGACGTCTTGGCGGACGAGCATCTCGGGGAGAACTGGCTGCGCGTGGAGCTGGACCCGGCGGGCGCTTCTGACCTCACGTTCTGTGACATCAGCGGAGTGCTGCTGGGCCTCGGCGCAGGGTAGGCCCCCGTGAGCTTCTCGGGAGCGGAGGTCTCCGAGAAAGGGTTCGCTCGCGGCTGGGATCCGAACGCGCAGGATCAGGACGCACAACGGTCCTTTCGCAACACTCAGATTCTTGAGGCGGCGGTCTTCCGGCCGTTCGCGTGGAGGCCGCACGACTCGATCGATCTGAAGTACGCCTTCTATGGCGGGTGGATCGATGACGGGGCCGCATGGGCGTTCACCCCTGACGGCGATGTCGAGCTCCAGGACGACGTGGTCAACTACGTCGAGCGGACGCCCCTGGGAGCCGTCTCCGTCAACGCGGCCGGCTTCACGCCCGCCACCCACATCCCGATGGCGACGATCACCACGAAGGACGGGCAGCTGCTCGCTCGGACCTACGTGGACTCGAGACCGGCCAGCCCGGTGGCGACCGGAGGCGGAGGAGGGGGCTGCGCGGAGTTCCTCTGCCTCGCTGGCCAGATCCAGGACGGGCAAGTCCCCGCCACGGCGGTCCTGCAATACAACGGCCTCCTGGATCATGGCCCTCTCCAGGGTCTCGCTGGCGACGACCATCTCCAGTATCTGCTGTTGGCTGGGCGTGCCGGTGGCCAGGTCGCTTTCGGCTCGCCGGACACCGCCGAAGACCTGACGCTCGCGGGCAACCCCGGACCGGACCCTGGCTTCGTCAGGCTCAACTCC
>Ga0209988_10002886_pt1 | contig 11369 bp, 8 predicted proteins | sample N075metaG_FD_183115 | JGI IMG/M metagenome (GOLD analysis project Ga0209988, IMG submission 183115) | Deep subsurface microbial communities from Kermadec Trench to uncover new lineages of life (NeLLi) - N075 metaG (SPAdes) (version 2) | ecosystem: Environmental > Aquatic > Marine > Ocean trench... | reverse complement strand
GGGTGCCGTTTGGTGCCACCAAAATCGAAGAAACTACGGGTCACTTTCCTCTTCGCGCAGGATCTACGCGTACACACGGAGCGTAAAAGGCGGGCCTGGCCGGTTTCGCGCCCCCCTGGACGACAAATCGAATTTCATGGAGTCATCACATATCCTCCAACCCCAATTGACCAGCAGAGCCTGGTCGCACTAAATTTTCTATTCGTTACGCGGGAACCTGGTTTCGACCTCCACGCGTCGCGGGTCGAAGCCGACACCTTCGCGCGAGTGGACATTGAAGGGGATGGGCCATGAACGATCTCGATATCGTCCGCCTCCGAGTCTATGTCGTCGCGCCCGACGTGACGCCGCCTTACCGATGGACCGGCACCTGTGAGCCGTCCCCCCTGTACTACAACGTCGTCCGGTTGACGACACGCGGTGGCGTTGAAGGTGCGGCCGGCGTCCTTTCCGGAGATTACTATGAAGAGCATGATGGCGATCACGACCCTCATGGTTTCGCCGATGCTTTCCGGCCAGTGATCGGCGGGCTGATTGGAAAAAATCTGCTGCAACGCGAAGCCATCGCCGCAGACATGCTGGCAGCGCGTACCGCGCCGATCCCCGATCCAGAGTCTCTGGTCGAGATCGCCATGTGGGATGCGGTCGCCCGCGATGTCGACATGCCGCTTTACCGCCTGCTAGGCGGTGCGCGCGAACGCATTCCGGCGTATGCCAGCAGCCCGGTCTTTGACACCGTTGAGGAATATCTCGATTACGTGCGGCTGATCCAAGCCATGGGCTATCCAGCGGTCAAGTTCCACACCCAATGCGACCCGGATTTCGATCTGGAAATGACATCGGCGGTCTCCGCGGCGTTCGCCTCGACCCGGCTGCGTTTCATGGTCGATCTGGAACAACTCTACGATTACGACAACGCGGTCAGGCTGGGCCGCGCGCTCTCCGACATGCCATGCGACTGGCTGGAGGCGCCGCTCGATGACACGGCGATCGCCGCCTATGCGGAACTCAGACGCGCGGTTAGTGTCGACATCATCTCGGCTGGCAACACGGTGGTCGAATTGTCCGCGATGGCCGACGCGATTACGCGCGGCGCGTGGTCGAGACTACGTTGCGACCCTTGTAATGTCGGCGGCATTTCGGCCGCCATGAAGGCGATGGCGCTCGCTGGCGCCCACGGCCTCAAGACCGAGCTGCAAAGCTACGGCTATCCCTTGAGCCAGGCCGCCAACCTGCATCTCATGCTGGGTGTCCCCGGTTGCAGCTATTTTGAACATCCGGTGCCGATCGAGCACTACGAATACGCCTGTGCGAACCCCATCCGAATAGAAGCGGATGGCTGCGTCAGTGCTCCCGACGGGCCGGGCCTCGGCCTTGATCTCGACTGGAACCGAATCGAACGCGACGCCTCTCTGGTGATCGACACCGAGACGATGTAGTAGATCGCTGGTGTCAACCCAATTCCTGGACCGCGCGGTGAGCCTGGTCAATCGCGACGTTGAGCAAGGCCGATGACCCGGCGTCGGAGTTTGCGATCGCGATCCGCCCGAATGGCTTGCGACCTCGGACAAAGGGATAGCGCTCGTCCTCGTCGTCTTCGTAAATTTCGTCATAGAGCGGATTGGCCGAATTCACGTAAGCGTGTGCCCAGCGGTTGACTGTGATGGCCTCGATGTCTCGAGCTGGATCGAAACCACCCTCGGACAGGCTGCCGGCCAGCTGACGGCGAATGTTGCGCTCGATGGTTTCGTACGAGGTGGCGAACAACTCGTGGCGTCCGGCTCGCTTTTGTTCGCTGGGCGTCAATCCAGCATTCGATCGATGAGGAAAACGTACCAGGTGAACGACGGCAGGTTCGTCGGGGTCTCGGGGGTAGCGATGGCCCCCGAAGTCTACCGGGTAGTCGAGATGGGACACTACGTGATAGCTCCCCGGATTCAGCAAGGCGCCGACTCCCAACTTCTTCCACGGCTGCCAGTTTCGCACGGCGACATTCGTGTAGAGGATGCACGACTTCACCATCTTCGAAAGGGCTTCTCGCTGGGGATCGGGCAGCTCGGGGCATAGGTGCGGAATCATCTGGTTGTAGCAAGCGAGGACGCAATTTCGGGCCCATACACGGTTCGCCTGCCCCCCGCGCACATAGGTGACTCCCACGCGGCTCGACGACCGAAGGGTGCCATCGTGTTCTACACGAACGGCTGTGCTCTGGAGGCGGATGCGAACGTTCGAGTCCGCTCGATCGAGTTTCGAATAATCAAAAAGAGCCAACACCACGTCTTCCATTGTGTTTCCCGGAGCTACATCGGGAATCATGCTACGCACAAGCAGGCGAGCCACCGAGGCATTGCCATCCGGAAAATGATAGGTGGAGGGCTCTTGGGAGCGAGCCTCGAACCAGCGACTCAGCCGGCCCCTAACGCCGCCGCGACTGGTGGCATTGACCCCTGGCAGACCCCAGTCAAACGCCTCGCTGGCGGGAACAGCTTCGATTCCCACGCACCAGTCCGTCATCAGATTTTCGAAGATCGCGTAGATCTCTGGCTCTCGGAGTTTCAGGTGTCGGCTGAGAAATTCTCGATAGCTGATGCTGTACAGATAGTCGTCTTCCTCCGAATACGAATGATCCGGGATCGCGTCTTTACGTGTGGTCAGTAGTCGTATCATCTCGCGCTTGGCGGCATCCGAGATTGGCATTTGCCGGACCGCTTCTTCATCTGAGAGCCGCGAATCCGCAACGGGGATCCACCCCTGATAATGAAAACTGCGCACAAGCGGATGAGCGAGAGTACGATCGACGCCGAAGGTCTCACGATCGAAATACACGCCGCCCGTCAGCCCATTCCTTTTATAGAAGTCGACGTCGAAGGCAGCACCCAGGCGCTTCGGTTGAATACCAAGGTCATGGAGAAGGCCCTTGGCGACATCGCTGTAGTTGGCCGGTCCTTGGAGAAGTTCGCTTCCTCCGTGACTGATCATGTTGCGGCCCCCAGCCCGCAGCTCATTGCGTTTGGCGTGGCCTCCGAAGTCGTCGTGGTTGTCGATAATCAAGATCCGCGCACCCGGATGTTCTTTGCGATAAAAGTGCGCGGCCGCGAGCCCGCTGACGCCTCCACCGACCACCACGAGGTCGTAGAGATCCGCGTCCGGCTCCTGGACGGGTCCCCAATCGCGCCGGCCTTCCCGCGCAAGTTGGTGGGCGACCTCGAATGAACCGACGTGGCTTCCCCGCATCCCGGTGAGCCCGGGCGGGTAGCCGGGCCCGCGGGCGAGCAGGGCTCCCCCGCGCATGCGCGGCTTCGCTGCGGACGCGACCCCGCCCGCGCGCTCGAGCCGAAGCATCTCGTCCGCAAACGCCCGACCGGGTATGAAGGCGCTGGCCGCAATGGCACCCATTCCGAGTAGGAGATCTCTTCGCGAGATCGAGCGATCCATTCCGAGGTTGCGGTCAGCCGGCTTCATGGTCTTTTCCTTTCAGCCAGGCCGATGACTCGCTACTTCTCGGGTCGTCGGTGTCGATGTGTTCAGTGGGTTGCGGCGTTTGAGTTCTGCAATCAGTGACATCTCTGGGCCGCCCCGGCTGAACCAGACCGTTGGATGCTTATTCTACCCAGATCTCATGAGGATGGCGGCTAGCCTTCGTTCGGCCTTGGTGGCGGGGATCGCTCGGAAATTCGGGGGCGATTACGGGGCGATTCTGGGGCGATTGCAGCCTCCACCCGGGCGAACAGATCCGGCCAGACGTCTCCGGTAACCAACTCCAAAGTGAACTGCCTGTAGGATCGGAGGGGTCTTCGACCGCACAGGCACCAGAAGCGGCCATCCCATGTTGTACGACACTTACCCAAGTAGTTGCATGAGAGGTGCCTGCGTGTGACTGCTGACCAGGGGATCGTCCTGACACCAAATTTTGCCCACTACCACTCACTTAACGCGGCAGAGCAACCAGTCGGCTGTTTTGCCATCACAATTGTGGCGCGAAGTTGGGAAAATCATGACGAACGACGCAAAAAGCGGGCAAAGATACCAACCGCTACAGGCGATAGTCCTTTCACTGTGCTTGGGGATCACTGTGGTCGCTTGCTCGATCAATCGCACCAGCTCGACTACGTCCGTCGAACCCACGGTGGATCGGTACTGTGCTGATTGGGCCAGCCAATCGTTCTCTGAACCCTCTCCAGTCCAAGATGAGGCGTTTATCGACTGCATCGTCAGACGCAATCCGTCTACCACGACCAATGAGCTACGCCATAGGCTCGCAACCGGTGATGGAGACAACCTCTTCGACCGATTGATGACCGGAGAGGATCTACCGATCACGTCCAATTTTAACTGCCCTTTCGTGCGCGTGGCCGTCGAATCGCCAGTTGGATCCGATGACGCGCACCAAAAGCCGATGCGAGATTTGTTTTCGACAGCACTAGCGCGAGCGGGATTCAAAGTGGTGGAATCCAACACGCTCCACAAGTGGTGGGCGAGTAGTTTGGCGTTCGATACGGGCGCCGATCCCGCGGCGTGGACGGTCCTCGTGCGAGCCGTGCCCGAAATTGGAAGAGGTGAAATCCAGTTCACGTCGGTCCGGAAAACCGTGAGCGGCCAGGAAGGCTCGTTCTCCGGCATGCAGTTACTACGCGTGTTTTCCAAAGCGGAAGCGCCGGAAGTAGCAAGGCTAGCAGCGGAAGGAATTGCCAGAGAACTCCTTCCTGCCGCACATCGCCGATGCAATGACATCGACGGCACACTCCAGAATGCCCGCACACCTCTCGAACTGCTTCGAAGCGAGCTGGTGGATGAAATCGAGAGCGTTCGGCGTGCGAAGGCGCGGCGTCAAGACGCCGGCGACTACAAGCAGCTACAGATCGAAGTCGAGGGCTAAACGTCAGGAGCCGTGAGGACTTCGGGCGCTCTGTGCTTTGCAAAGATCCCACTACTCGACTTTGCGCCGACACGCTCAGGCAAGCCAGCCTCTTTTTAGACGCCTGAGGGAGGCCCATTCATTCCGGGGCGATTCGGGCGCGATTGTGACCTCCACTCGGGCCAACAGGTCTGGCCATACGTCCCCGGAATCCAGCTCCGAAGTGAACGGCCGCCCGGCCGCGTCATCCATCCATCGCGCGTAGTGCCGGGCGGTTATGATAGGCCGAGAGCCACGCGGCCCCCATGCCGTGCTGTAGTCTGAGAAGTTCTGACGACGTACAGGGGGAGAATGTGAATCGACTATGGACAGTCGCAACAGCAGGCCTGCTCGCAGTTTCCATCGCCGCCCCGGTCACTGCCGAGGAAACGGTGACGAGCCTGGACGCGCTACTCGAGTCGTTTGGCTGGGACCTCGCGACAGCAGAGATCACCAGCCAGAAGCTGGGGGAGGGACTCTATGTCCTCTTCGGGATGGGCGGTAACATAGCGGTCTCTATTGGCGAGAGCGGTACGCTGATCGTAGACGACCAATTTCCCGAACTGATGCCGAGGATCGAAGCCGAGATTGCGAAGATCGGCGGAGGCCGCGTCGATTTCGCGATCAACACGCACTGGCATTTCGACCACGCGCAGGGGAACCTCGCCCTCGGCCCCGCAGGTACCTGGATCGTGAGCCAGGCCAACTCTCGCGACAGGATGGCAAAGTCGAACATCGTCAATATGATCGTGTCGAAGTACCGCCAGGACGCCTATCCCGAGAAGGCGCTTCCGATCATCAGCTACGCCGACCGAATGTCCTTTCACTTCAATGGCGAGCGAATCGATCTGATCCACTCCGGTCCGGCGCACACCACCGGCGATACCGCCGTGATCTTTCGCGGTCACAATGCCGCGCACATGGGCGACGTCTTCAACAACACCGGCTACCCCTTCATCGACGCGGACAGTGGCGGCGAGATCGACGGCATGATCGACTTCTGTGAGGCCGTGTTGGCAGAGTTGCAGCCCGGCGCCATCGTGATCCCGGGCCACGGCAAGGTGACAGACTACGCAGCGATGCAGCGCTACGTCGAGATGCTGAAGACCGTCCGAGATCGCGTCTCTGAAATGATCGATAAGGGAATGAGTCTCGAGCAGGTCATCGCCGCCAAGCCCACGGCCGACCTGGACGCCCGCTACGGCGACGTGGCCAATTCACTGGGCTTCGTGGACCGCGTGTACACCAGTCTGAAGAAAAAGCGATAGATGAGGGGTCCAGCCGTTGTTCGTAGATGTCTGCAGCATGGCGCATTGGTGTCCAATGTTTTCCGACGCGCCGCAATCCCCGGCTGGTTCACCAAAGACGGCTCTTGTAGCCTAGACGCGTGACAGAATTCGACGTCGTGATCGTAGGCGCTGGTGTCGCCGGGATGTCGGCAGCTCGGGCCCTGCAGGACACCGGCCTTAGCGTGCAGATTCTCGAGTCCAAAGACAGAATCGGTGGCCGCGCCTATACCGACAACCACACCTTCGCGGTTCCCTTCGATCATGGTTGTGCTTGGATGTCGGGGGGGCCTTACAACCCGCTCGTCCAATTCGCCGATGAGTGCGGCTTCGAAAGCGTCGAGCGAGGCCATACCTTGATCGACGACAAGGTCTTCGTTGGAACGGCCGCTGGTGCCTGGCTGAACGATGAAGACGCGCGAAAACGAGACCGCTACGTCGAAGGCTGCTACCGCGCGATCGACACCGAAGCCCGGAAAGGACGCGATGTCTCGATTGCGGATGTCATCGACACGACGTCGACCTGGACTTCTCACCTGGACAATTATCTTACGTTGGTTCAGGGCGGTGAAATGGCAACGCTTTCAATTCTGGATTTTGTGAATGGTGAGGCGGACGGCGACAGGTTTCAACTTCTCCGCGGCTACGGATCTCTCATTCACGAATTCGGTAAGGGGCTACCCGTCGATTTAGGCGCGGCGGTAGAGAGCATCGACTGGAGCGGAGACGGAGTAGAGACTCTCACCTCCAAGGAGACCGTCTCGAGCAAAGTTGCGATCGTTACTGTGTCGACCGGCGTTCTCGCCGCCAACCGCATTCGCTTCGAGCCCGGCTTGCCGGACACGACTCGCGCGGCCATTTCCGCGCTGCCCATGGGAAGGCTCACCAAAGTCGCGATCCAGTTCGACCGGAACGTATACGGGCCGTTTACCGATGATTGCTTCATCTACTACGACGGCCCGGGATCGTCGCTAAACATCGTCACCAGCTACGTGGGTTCTACCATGACAGTGGCATCCGCCGGAGGCTCACTGGCGGACGAACTCGAAGCGCTTGATGTGGAGGATGCCGCAGACTACCTGCTCGACCGGCTCGAGAAGGCATTCGACTCGAAACTCCGGCAATACGTCACCGCGACGGATCGCACGCAGTGGGGACGTGATCCCGACGTTGGCGGAAGTTATTCGGCCGCGATTGCAGGGCATTCTGGAGCGAGACTCGCGCTCGCGGAGCCCGTCGCGAACCGATTGTTCTTCGCGGGCGAGGCCACGTCGGTGCACCACTACGGGTTGGTGCACGGAGCGTTCCTCGAAGGGCGAGCAGCCGCAGAAAGAGTTGTCGCGCTGCTCCGTTGATACGCCCCGCGGCACCGAGCGCCCAGGGATCGCCAACAGGAAAAGACCCCCGGCATGGGGCAGCCTTGCCTCTATTCAAGTCGGCTGAACGGAATGCCTCATATCGGACCCTGCGAAAACGTAGCTTGTATTTCCTATAAGCCGATCCTCAACGGCTGGTGTTAGCGCAGAGGTCTCAGCTGAAGTTCCCAGTCTGCGTGATCATCCGGGCCGGCAGGTCCAATTTTTCCCTCGGCAGATCGAAGTAGTGTCTCGGGGTCGTGCACATAACCCGCTTTGATGACATACCTGATGTTGCGCGCAACCTTGATGTCAGCCAGGGGGTTGCCCTTGACCACCACCAGATCAGCAAGCTTGCCAACTTCTATGGAACCGAGTTTCTCCTCTATGCCAAGCGCGTTGGCACCGTTGATGGTGGCGGCCTTCAACACCGCTGCCGGTGGTATGCCGGCATAGGTCAGAGCCAGTAATTCACGGTGATAAGCGAACCCCGGCAACAGGCTGGTATAGACCGGCTCATCGGTGCCGACGATTAACAGGCGCTCGCCGCCGGCTTCGAAAAAGGTCTTCAGTTCCAGCACACGTTGCGAGAACTCCGCTTCATCTGATTCCGGAGAAGGGGGCCCGCGCTTCTCCAGCAAGGTTTGTGCATAGGGCGTGAAGTACTTCGCTTCATTGGTCCAGATCATTTCAGATAAATGTGCCCGCCGTAGATTTATGCCACCGTACATCTGCAGGTTGGCATCGTAGTAAACCTGGTGTGACAGCATCAGTTTGACCATCTGCTGCATTTCTGCACTACGCGGACCGCCACTCCCAAGTGTGAGCTGGTGTTCAACCCGATCTATCCCCAAGAGGATGGCATCGCGCAAATCTACATCGTATTCGGCGTTGTAGTTAGCCAGGTGTGCCGCTGTGGTCATGCCATTTTTGTGCGCTTGTTCGATCAGTATTTTCGCTTCGCCGGGTGTCGCCTGCTTGATCTTGATGCTAATCACGCCTTGCTCAGCCCACTTGTCAACTTCCTGCCGAATTTCTTGCTCAGTGATGTCGTTGGGCCAGGCAATGCAATCGTCTGCCGCTGTCTTGATGCTGTATTCGCAGCGGAAGGCGCCGAAGTAGGGACCGGATGCGAACAGGCGCGGGCCGGTCGCCTGGCCAGCATCGATCAAGTCGCGCTGTGCAATGACACGCTCGGGATAGTATTCGCCGGCGGACCAGGTTGAAGTAACTCCATTGGCCAAAAATAGTAGACCGTTATAGACCACCTCCTCGACTCGGCCATTATCGACCAGGTCGAGGTTGTAGTGGGCATGCAAATCGATCATGCCGGGCAGTATGGTGTCGGAATCCTCCAACTCTATTATCGTGGCAGCACTCTGACGGTGTTGTCTGGCATCTGCGTCAACTTCGACGATTTCCCCATTTCGAATAAAGATGCCGCTGTTGCGACGCCGGCTATCGCTCACACTGTCAAACAACCAGCCGCCATGAATGAAGAGTTCTCCTTGCTCTGGTTCCGACCACTGAGCCTGGGTTACGTGTGGCGCCAGAAAAATCAGTACTGTACTTGCATGCAATGCGAAACGGCTGAATTGATTCATGTTCGTCCTGTTCCACTGTTGGATTGATTCTGATTCGTCTCCAATACATCCGCATAGTGAGTGCGTAAGCACCCAGCACGGGGCGGGGCCACTGTTCCCCGCTACGTAACTGAATCCCTCTTCTCGCACACGGGGCGTCCCAGCATCAAGAGCCCCATCCGGCCCGACAATATCTCCGATGAACCGGCCTCCGTCACGCTCTGGTTCTCGCGGATCTTCGCATGGCTACACCTTGGCGCGGCGGCAGAGAGCACTCTTGTCGTATAATCCGTCTCTGATCGTCATTTGAGCAGGGGAAATCGAAATGAAAAACAGCAAACAAATCATCACATTATTCGTGGCAATCATAGCCGGCTTGGCAGTTTTCACTTCATTTGGAGCAGCAGGGGAAATCGACGTCGGTATATCGGACAAAGAAGAAGATGCTTTTATTCTCTATAAATACTCCCTGATAGACGCAAAGAGGAATCGTTCCCCAAAAATCACGGAAAGCACTGAAGCCAACAAAACCATCTACAAATACGATGGACATGCACTATCGTGCAGAACCGTGATGAAGGGCTCCATCTCCAACACAACATTGGAAAACAGAACTCATGTTATTGGTGATTTCGAAGTAAGCAACAACTCATACGGAATCACACAATTGTCTTTTGATTTCTATGACGAGGGGCGAAAAACCAGAACTGGAACCATGACTGTCAACGGCAAGGTGATCGATATCAAACATTTCGATTACCAATAGCGTGTAGAAACGGCTAGACGGACTACCGCAAGGTGAGCCTGGTCAATTGCGACGTCGAGCAGGGGCGATAGCCTACCCCCTAACTTTTCAGCCGGGCCGATAACTCGCTACTTCTCGGGTCGTCGGTGTCGATGTGTTCCGTGGGTTGCGGCGTGATCGTCATCAGCGTGACCCCATCCGGGGCTTGAAATAAATGCCAATGTCCCTGCGGAATCACGATCATCATGCCGGCGCCCATCTCGAAAGACTGTGGCCCATCCTCCATCATGATCGTCAGGGTTGTCGCACCATCCAGGATGTGCACGATCTCGTCACCATTTTGATGCCGCTCCCATTGACTATCGCCCCAAAAGCTACCGCTGAAGATTCCGCCGTCACGGTAGGGGGCCAAGGTGATGAACGCATCACTCTGTTCGGCGGCTGTCGCGGCTTTGCCGCGTCCGTGTGTGGATGATGACTTTGCCAGCTCTGCCTTGATGTCAATTACCTTCAGCATCTCATTTTCTCCCGACATGTCGTTGCTTGCCCATTTCGCTCTGCCGCGGGGCGTTGCGAACGGCCTTCTCCACAGCTGCACCGCACCGTTTGCGATGCACGAAAACCAGCGCGAGCCAGAGTCCGGCGCCGAGGCCGGAGAGGATCACCCCGATTCGGCGTGACAGAGAGGGCCGGCGAGCCATAACCTCCGTAGAGGTTGGGCGGCCCAATGCGGCGAAAACTGGCCCTCGCCGAGCGCGTGTGAGTACTCGTCGACGCGGGCGAGTTCGAACGCCCAATCGTGGCCTTGTGGAAAGCCGCCGACAATCAGAGGCGCGCACGAGACCAGCGCCGCGAGATAGGGAATTGCTTCGAGCCAGCGGTAATTTCGCTTCATATCCAGCCGATCATAGCCGCGCTTGCCGTGTAGAGGCGATTGCGACCGTGGTGCTCTGCCCGTGTTCTTCTCGCCCGCCTTCTACCGACGCTGGGTCAATCGAAACGCGGCCATTCCATCAGATGCGGTGCACTGAAGAGCGAAAGCTCCGGCGCGCCGCTAAGGAATTTGTGTTAGAACCTCGGCACCTTCGAGGTGTAGATGGTCCGTTCGATCACGCAATGTTTGCTCGCAATCCTCGCAATAGCCTGTTCGGAGAGCGGACCAGAACCCTGGAGCGCTGCGGAGATGCGCGCGCTATCCGAGAAATTCAGCCACATCGCCGAGGCCTACGCGGTCGTCGATGTCTGCATGCCGATGATCGATGCGAACAAGGATGCCAAGCGCAGCGTCATTTCCAAGATTGAAATACGCCACTACTCGCAGCTCTCACGGATGGATACCGAGGCCGAACTCGCGAACTTCTTCGCCTATCACCGACAGGACGGCGGAACCGATGAGCAGGCCGCGGAGCTGGATCGGATCTATCGCGAATCCCATCAGGCGGCCGCGCGGCTACTGAAATCGCTCGACGGCTGCGTAGAGACCGCGACCGACTACGCGAACACGAT
>Ga0209988_10002883_pt1 | contig 11375 bp, 9 predicted proteins | sample N075metaG_FD_183115 | JGI IMG/M metagenome (GOLD analysis project Ga0209988, IMG submission 183115) | Deep subsurface microbial communities from Kermadec Trench to uncover new lineages of life (NeLLi) - N075 metaG (SPAdes) (version 2) | ecosystem: Environmental > Aquatic > Marine > Ocean trench... | reverse complement strand
GCCAGCATGAATCAACGCGTTGGAATAGCGCATCACTAACCGGCTTGATGTAGGGAACAAAATACTCAAACCGATCCGCAATCAGGATCAGCCCGGAAGCAAGTGGACGGCCTTTGAGGGACAGCAATTTCCGAACGGCTGATTCGTTGCCGGGGTCACATCCCAGCCCGAACACTGCTTCGGTTGGATAGCCAATGATTTCCCCTTCATGCAGACATTGCGCTGCCTGCTTGACTGTCAGGAAGCTGTTTTCTACCAAGTCGGCCTACCCCTGTTTGGCGGCTTTTTTCTTGGTGGCCTTCTTTTTGGTTTTCTTTTTAGAACTGCGCTTTTTTGTTGTTTTCTTTTTCGCTGTCTTTTTCTTCGCCGCCTTCTTGCCACGCCGTTTGTCGGGCGCCGCTTCAATCGCCGCCAGGCACTCTTCCAGCGTCAATGATTCAACCTCTCTGTCCTTGGGCATGCGCGCATTTTTTTTGCCGTCGGTAATGAATGGCCCCCAGCGGCCTTTCAGTATTTGCACGTCTGACCCTTCCCAGCTTCGCAGGATGCGATCCAGGTCTGCCTGTTTCTTGGCTGCAACCAACTCCAGTGCATGCGCAAGGTCTACCGTGTAGGGGTCGGCATCCTTCAGCGACACAAATTTGTTGGCGTAACGGATGTAAGGCCCGAAGCGCCCGATACTGGCCGATAGGGGCTCACCTTCCGGGGTTTCACCCAATTTTCGGGGTAATTTGAATAACTCCAGCGCCTCTTCAAGGGTAATGGTTTCGAGTCCGTATCTGCCGCGTAAGCCGGCAAAAAGCGGTTTTTCTTCATCATCAACCGAGCCGATCTGTGCGTGTGGTCCGTAGCGGCCGAGCCGGACGGATACATCCTTGCCGGATGCCGGGTCCTTGCCGAGAATGCGGGTCAGCTTGGCTTCCTCGCGACTGACAGACTCTTCCTTTTCTCTCACCAGCCTAATAAACGGCTTCCAGAATTGCCTCAGCGGCGGGATCCAGTGAATCTCGCCCCTGGCGATTTCATCCAGGGTATCTTCCATCCGGGCCGTGAATTCATAATCCACATACGGCTCAAAATGTGTGGCCAGGAAGCGTGAAACCACCCGCCCGATGTCGGTTGGAAAAAAACGTCTGCGGTCCATCTCCACATATTTCCGCCGCACCAGGGTCTGAATGATGCTGGCGTAGGTAGAGGGTCGGCCGATGCCATAATCTTCAAGCGCTTTGACCAGGCTGGCCTCGGAAAAGCGCGGTGGCGGCTCTGTAAAATGCTGCTCCGCACGGATTTCCGCCAGTTTCACCACCTCACCCTCTTTCATATCAGGCAGGTGGGTCTCTTTCTCCTCTTTACCTAGCGGCATAGATTCCTGGTAGGCACGCAGGAACCCCTGAAATGCAATCACGGAACCATTCGCCCTGAAAGTGGCATCAGAGTCGCAGTCAAACTCGACCTGGACGGTATCGACCAGGGCCGGTGTCATCTGGGATGCCATTGCCCGCCGCCAGACCAGCTCGTAGAGGCGATGCTGGTCCTCGGAAAGCTTTTCTTTGACACTGTCCGGCGTCAACTCTGCCGAAGTGGGCCTGATGGCTTCATGAGCCTCCTGGGCATTTTTAGACTTGTTCTTGTAGAAATTGGGCTTCTCCGGCAAATACTCGTCGCCGTAGCCACTTTTGATCTGCCCCCTCAGGTTGCTTAATGCATCGTTTGACAGATGCACCGAATCGGTTCGCATGTAGGTGATCAAACCCTGACTGACACCGCCGATTTTAATTCCCTCGTACAGACCCTGCGCGGTACGCATGGTCCGCTGTGCCGAAAACCTCAGCTTCCGGGCAGCATCCTGTTGCAAAGTCGAAGTAATGAAAGGTGGCGCCGGGCGACGCTTACGCTGCTTGCGAGTGACCCGGTTAACGGTCAGCTTGCCTGCGGCTGCTTTCGTCAGGCGGTCACGAACCCGGTGTGCATGTTCCGTGGTATTGATGTCGAACTGCTTCAGGCGCTCGTTTTCCACGCGCACCAGGCGCGACATGAAGGGCTTGCCGCCATGACTCATATCCGCTTCTACGGTCCAGTATTCCTGGGGATCGAACTTCTCTATTTCGTATTCACGTTCGACAATCATCCGCAAAGCCGGGCTCTGCACCCGCCCGGCAGATAAGCCGGGCTGAATTTTTTTCCACAACAGCGGCGAAAGATTGAATCCAACCAGGTGATCCAGCGCCCTGCGTGCCTGCTGGGCATTGACAAGATCCATGGACAATTCGCGTGGATTATTTATGGCATCTTTGATGGCTCTTTCGGTGATTTCAGAAAATTCGATGCGGTAAAACGGGATTTTTTCAGTTAAGCCCTTTTCCTTGAGAATTTCATATACATGCCAGGAAATAGCCTCACCTTCGCGATCGAGGTCAGTGGCCAGGTAAACGGCTTCCGCTTTTCGTGCGGCCTTGATGATGTTTCTGACGTGCTTCTCGCTGCCTTCGTTAAGCTCGTAAGTCATCTTAAAATCGTTGTCGGGATCGACCGCACCATCTTTGGAGGGCAGATCCCTGACATGGCCATAGGAAGCAAGAACCTGGAAGTCCGGACCCAGGTACCTGTTAATGGTGCTGGATTTGGCGGGTGATTCTACAATCAGTAATTTGATAACTAAATCCTCACACTAGGGCCTGTAAACACTTGCCGGGTAACTGTCCAATTTGGGGGTATTTGCGGATAAATATGCAGTCAATCCACACACGTCTTATTTATTAATGGCGATAATCGTGCTCTGTGTCAAACATCATGTCTTCCATCCAGGCATAATTGGCTTCCTGTCCGGGCTGGTTGAACAGCACCATCAGCACCACCCATTTCACGTCATCGAGTGTAATTTCATCACTGTCCAGGGCCAGCAGGCGATCGATGACCAATTCCCTGCGCTGCGCGTCCAGGAGGCCCATATTGGAAATATACATGATGAAATCAAGACAGGCAGTATCAATGCGAGAGGTTTCGGATTCCACGAAAATACGTATTGGCTGATCGGTCTGCATTTTGAATTCAGGCTGAAACCGCTGCTCAGCCAGTCCATCGAGCCAGTTGAACGCCTTGCCGATTTCACCGTTGCTGAACCCTGCTTCATGCAGGTTTTCTTCCATGGACTCACGGTCCGGCTCATCCTCAGGTTCATCGTAAAAATAATTCTCAAACAAGTACATCAGGACGTCGAGTACGTTTTCTTTCATTATTGACCTCGTTATTTTCGGCTGTAGGCTCCTCCTGGGTGGGCCTCAACCTTTCCTCTCAGCTCCAGCAATAGAAGCATGGCCGAGACAGCGCGCGCCGTCAATCCACTTTGTTCAATAATCGAGTCCATTGGCTTGGGATCAAATCCCAGGCAGGACCATAACAAGCGATAATCCGGATCCTGCTCCAGTTGGGGCTCCTGGGCTCCAATCTCAAGCCCGGTCTGTTGCGATTGCTGTATCTGTTTTTTCAGTTCTCCAGCCAGCAGACCGGCCATGGGCGCAAGGTCTTCCAAAACTTGTGCAACATTCTCAACCAACCGCACCCCTTCGCGAATCAAGCGGTGGCAGCCCTTGGACAGCGGGTTGTGAATCGAACCCGGCAATGCAAATACATTCCGGCCCTGGTTAGCCGCCATTCGTGCGGTAATCAAGGTACCGCTGTTGAGTCCTGCTTCGATGACAAGAACACCCAGGCTGAGGCCTGAAATGATCCGGTTTCTGGACGGAAAATGCGATCGCTTCGGTTTGGTACCTGGTGGAAATTCAGATACCAGCGCACCGTTCCGGCAAATACGCGATGCCAGCTCGCGACCACTTGCCGGATAAACGATATCCAGCCCGGTACCGGTAACGGCAACCGTACAGCCGCCGGCAGCCAATGCCGCACCATGCACAATGGAATCTATGCCGCTGGCCATGCCACTGGTGACCGTCAGCCCCTGGCGGCTTAATTCTGTCGCGAAATCCAGGGCGTTGTCTTTGCCGCCGGCGGTGGGGTTTCTGCTACCGATAACGGCAATCTGTGGCTGCCACAATGTATCCGGATCGCCGTCCACGAACAAGGCTGCCGGTGGCGAAGGAATGTCTCGCAGGAGTGCTGGATATTTGTCGCTGTCCCAGGTCAGCAGGTGATGACCGGGTTCTGCCAGCCAATCACTGTCCGCCTCCAACAGGGCGGCATCGTAATCTCTGAGCGCGTCGATCGTTGTCTCATCCAGGCCGGCACGCTTCCATTGAGCTTGCCCGGCGCGAACAGCCGCGTCGATACCGCCCAGATCTTCAACAAGCCGGATAAGGAGAGCGCCCCCCAAGCGGGGTGCGCGAATCGCAATGAGCCAGTCTTTCTGCTTCGTGGCGGCAGTCCCCTGAAATTGCCGCCGGCAGAATTTTGCCTACAGCGGGTTGATACTCCCCCAGGGTGCTATTGCCATGAAGAAGAACTATAAATGTTCGTCAGGATCCCGCAGGCGATCAAATTCCTGCACAACCCGTTTGGAACCACTCATGACAATACCGTAGCTGATGTCGTCGAAGGTCCTGAAAACCATCACCAGGCCGTCATACACCTCAGGCAGCCGTACTTTGGCATCCTTGCTGAAACTGCCATAGCGATAACCTGAGCGATCCCTGACTTCTTCACCCTGACGGAATGCCGAAAAAACATGGCCTGTCTGCAAACCCTGCCTGTTACCACCATTGATGGACACAATCTGGAAAGTGCCTACACCGACCTTCTGGCCGGAAGTGGCAAGCACCCGAAGACCATCAGGGGTCGAATCCATAGCACGCGGGAAGAAATTATTTTCATACCCGATGTCACTTACCGGAAGTATAAAGTCTCCCTCTTTGACCTCTGTACGATCCCGGATAATATCCAGGACGGAAATCTCCCCTGTCTGGGCCACGCGTACGCGGCTGACTTCGATCAGTTCGTAGCCTATCGGATTCCTTGCCTTATGATTCCAGGGGTGTGTCGTGTCCCATATGGTTTCAATGTGGTCCCAGACATTTTCCTCACTTTTCCAGTGCTTCTGAGGCCTGACGCGTCGCGTTTCAGGTGGATCACCACTGGCATCGTAAATACTGGTGAGACGCGCAACCACGTATTCCTCGCCAACCCGGGCATCAAGGCCCCTGGCGTATGTCTGGTCCGAAAAGGTGGCTGTGATCCGGTCCTCGTTGTTCGCCAGGATGTAGGGCAATCCTTCAAACTCACTGGGTGACAATACCCTGATATTGCGAATGAAAGGCTTGATTGATTCAAAAGGCACGGAATTGATGGGGTCGTCCCGGCCTACTACACGCACCGTGGGGCTGAGCTTGACGGTGTCTTTGCCGCCCCGGCGTATCCTCAATTGCGGTACGCCATCGATGTAAACCAGCGAAACTACATCACCCGGATAAATCAGATGTGGATTCGCGATTTGCGGATTGGCATGCCAGATCGAGGGCCACTGCCAGGGTTTATCCAGGAATCTCCCGGAAATATCCCATAGAGTATCGCCCCTAACCACGACATATTCATCAGGATGATCGGACCGTATTGACACGTCCTGTGCCATTACAACCCCGGTCAGAAGTGCCACAAAGGCTATTAGAATGAGTTTTCTGATCACGTTCCTTCCTCTCTAGTAGGCATCCAGCCATCTTGTAGATGCGGTCAGTTTTTACTCTGGCGAACATGGGCCGCCATTAGCTATCATAGTAAATACTGAAACAAAGTTCACCTAAATTATTTTTTTGCATGTGTAACTCTATGGCCAATCTCGAAATTATTGAATTCCCCGACCCCCGCCTTCGAACGGTTGCAAGGCCTGTAGAGGCATTTGACGCCGATTTGGGGCAACTGATCAAGGACATGATAGAGACCATGTATTCAGCCCAGGGAATCGGCCTGGCAGCCACTCAAGTGAATATTCACCAACAATTACTGGTACTTGACGTCAGCGAAACCCGGGATGAACCCCATGTTTACCTCAATCCCCGCATCCTGGAAAGTGAGGGCACTGAAACCTGTGAAGAGGGCTGCCTGTCGGTTCCCGGAATTTACGCCGAAGTCACCCGCGCGGAAAAAATTCATATTTCCGCCTTTGACCGGGATGGAAATTCATTTGAAGAAAATCTGGACGGCATCCACGCCGTGTGCTTCCAGCACGAGATGGATCACCTGAAGGGAAAACTATTTGTTGACTACCTGTCGCCACTCAAACAACGGATGGTGCGCAAGAAACTGGAAAAACAGCGTCGACAACAAATCCAGAACGCCGGCGGGATCCGAATGTAAACCGCATGTCAAATCACCCTAATTTACGCATCGTTTTTGCCGGCACGCCCCACTTCGCCATCCCCGCATTGCAACGGCTGCTTACGCACGGATTCAAGCCGCTTGCCGTACTCACCCAACCGGACCGGCCAGCGGGACGGGGCCGGCACTTGACGGCCAGCCCGGTCAAGCAAATGGCGGAAGCGGAACACATTCCCGTCTTTCAACCAGCCACGCTTGCGGGGCACGAAGCGACCGGGCTGATAGCGGAACTTCGTCCGGACTTGCTGCTTGTAGTAGCTTACGGGCTGATCCTTCCAGCAGAGATTCTCAGTATTCCAAAGCACGGCTGTTGGAACATCCATGCATCATTGCTTCCACGCTGGCGCGGTGCGGCTCCGATTCAACGTGCGATCGAAGCCGGGGATTCCAAAACGGGTGTTTGCATCATGCAAATGGATCAAGGGCTGGATACCGGGCCTGTGCTGCATCGTACCCGCCAGGCCATTGGCAAAAACGAAACCGGCGGTACTTTGCATGACACATTGGCAGAAGCGGGTGCTGATGCCTTGTTGTACTGTGTCGAGAGCCTGGCCAGCGGCAAGCCACCGGAAGCGATTGCACAATCTGATCAGGGGATCAGCTACGCAAGAAAACTAGTGAAAGCCGAAGCACAGATCAACTGGCAGAAACCGGCCCAGCGGCTCGAACGACAAGTGCGCGCTTTCAATCCCTGGCCGGTTGCCTGGTGCACCATCAATGGGGAACGTATACGCATTTGGCATGCCACATACGAAAAACGACTTCACGACAAAGAACCTGGAACGGTGTTGAATACAGACAAATCAACCATTGAAATTGCATGCGGAGAGCACATCCTGAACCTGTTGGAATTGCAAAGACCAGGCGGAAAACGAATAAGCGCACCGGAATACCTCAACTCCAAAAACCTGACTGGCCGGCTTGATGGCTGATTCATCTGCAGCAAATCAAACAGGGTTAAGCGGCCAGGGACAAAGCCCCCGGCTCAAGGCCATCGAAACCCTCGCGAATGTTCTCGACAGAGGCCAGAATTTGACCACCGCTGATTGCACGGGGAAGCTGGTGGATGAACGCGACCGGTCACTGGCCCGGCATCTGGCTTACGGTGTTTGCCGCTGGCTCAACAGCCTGGAATGGTTGGCCAGGCAACTGCTTCGCAAACCGCTGAAAAAGCGTGATCAAGACCTTTATCGCCTCATTCTGATCGGACTCTTCCAGCTAAGACAGAGCGAAACCGCACAACACGCCGTGATCAACGAAACCGCAGAATGCGCCCGCCTGCTTGGAAAGCCGTGGGCTGTTGGTCTTATCAACGCCGTGTTACGGCGTTTCCAAAGGGAACATCAACAATGGCTGAAACAACTTGAAAGCCAGCCGGAGCGATTTGCACATCCTGCCTGGCTGCTACAGGAAATAAAAGATAGCTGGCCAAAAGACTGGCAACAAATCGTACATGCCAATAACCAGGCGGCGCCCTTATGGCTGCGGATAAACCGGGCAAAACAGGCCGATTGTGACGTCATGAAGTTGATAAGCAGCAGCGATTTCACTGTGTTCAAACACCCAAACGCCCCCGATGCGATCAAGTTAAACCCTCCAGCCCCGGTTGCCGACATTCCGGGTTTCTCCAAAGGACTGGTATCCGTGCAGGATCCCGCAGCCCAGTTAGCCGCTGATCTGCTGGAACCGGGTGATCACATGCGTGTGCTGGACGCTTGCGCAGCCCCTGGCGGCAAAACCTGTCATATCCTGGAACGGTTTCCCACCATCAAGGTGACGGCGTTGGAGCTCAAGGAATCACGTCTGGCAAGGGTCCGGGAGAACATTGACCGGTCCGGCCTGGCGAACAGGGCCGGCCTGAAGCTGTTGTCCGGCGATGCGGCGAACCCCTCGGCCTGGTGGGACGGCGTGAAGTTCCAACGAATACTGCTGGATGCACCCTGCACCGCCAGCGGCGTCATTCGAAGACATCCGGAAATCAAATGGCTGAGGACTCCGGAACAACTGACAAAAGTGGTCCGGACCCAACAGAATCTGTTGCAACAGTTGTGGCCACTGCTGGAGACGGGCGGTATCCTTGTTTACGCGACTTGCTCGGTACTGACAAGCGAGAACGACCGGCAAATCAGCCAATTCATGGAGAATCATGCTGATGCCGAAATCCTGCCGCTGGAAGTTGAATGGGGCCGGAAGCTTGATTTTGGTCGCCAAATTTTGCCCGGTGAGGAGGAGATGGACGGATTTTATTATGCCCGCATTCGAAAAACAGGCTAGCCTGCATATTTCACCAAGGATCCGAAGTTTGCGCTGTAGCTGGCGAAACAGTTTGGCCGTTCTCGCACATCCATGTGCTTCTCGGCACCGGGACTCCTGTCCAATGGCCGTTCTCGCACATCCGTGTGCTTCTCGGCACCGGGACTCCTGTCCAATGGTAAATTGTTCGAAAAGTCATAGCGATAGCTATGGCTTGAGAAGGATTTGCCGAAATGTGAAGCCAGATGCTGTGCAAAACCGGATAGGACAAACTGTAACTCTAAGAAATTACTCAAATTCCCCATAAGGTCTTGAATTAAAATGATAATTATCATTATGTCGTCCGCCTTGGTGAAATATGCAGGCTAGGCTCCTGCTGCTCGCTTCATTACTGATCACCGGATGTGCTCAGCGGGCAGACGAACAGCTTTTTGAACTGGAACAGGCCGAAACCAGCTGGAAAAACGGTCAGCTGAACGTGACCGTACACCAGAAGCTGAAACTGAGCAGTGAAGCGAAAGAAGCGCTCGTACATGGAGTGCCGCTGACATTGCAACTGGATCTCGTGATCACAAACATCGGGGGCAGAACAGTGGTCAGGAAACATACGTCCAGCTATGAAATTCGCTATTTACCTTTGATCAACGACTATCAGCTAAGCCGACAAGGCGCGATGGAGATCAGGACATTTCCCCGCTTACGCCATCTGTTGGCTGAATTGTCCACCATCAAGCTGTCGTTCAGCGGGAGTGATTTGCCGGAAGGAAGTTATCGGCTGATGGCCAGAATGCACCTGGATCAGAAAAAAATGCCACCGCCCATGCGCCTGCCGATCCTTTTCTCAGCACAATGGCGGCACGATTCAAACTGGAAAGAATGGCAAGTGGGAAGTGCAAATGGTAGCTGAAAGAAACACCCGGCGGTTGACACGATTTTTAATCCTGCTTGCAATTCTGGTGACTTTGCTCACTGCACTGTTCCTGGTCAGTGGTGTTCAGCAAGGCTCCCCCGGCGAGGGAAATACATTTCTGGACGATAACTATGTCTGGGTGCTGCTGGTAACAGCAGTGGCGCTTATGATCCTTTTCTGGGCCATTGCCCAACGCCTGATCGCCCTTCTGCGACGGGTTCGCGCAGAAGAACCCGGTGCAAGGCTCGCTGCACGTTGGGTTAGAAATTTCCTGGTTCTATCATTGCCGCCTGCCCTGATTGTGTATTTTTTCTCCGTCTGGTTTCTGACCAGCACGATTGACAGCTGGTTTGATGTCCAGGTCGAATCTGCACTGGCCGATTCACTTGAACTCGGCCAGGAGTTCCTCGATGCGCGCACGCTAGAGGTTCGAAACCAGCTTCGAGAGACTGCTGCCGACCTGAATTTACTTGGCGAAGAGGGTGAACTGTTGCGTCAAACCTTACTCAGCCGGGTCAGAGCCTCTGGCCCGACGGAACTGTCTGTCATGGAAACCAGTGGCACCTTACTGGCAACCGCCAACATCAACGCCTTGACCAGCTTGCCGGAACGCCCGGGTGACTTCGCATTGCTGCAAACCACCGAAAGAGGCGAATACGCAGCCGCCGAACCCACCCTGGAAGGCGGTCTCCAGATTCGTGTCATTCAGTTAATGCCTGCCTCCTACCCGGGATCAACCGCCCGTATCCTGCAGGCCCTTTATCCTCTGCCGGACGGCATCACATCACTGACCAGCACAATCGAGAAGGAGTATCACCGCTACCAGAATGTCCGTTACCTGCGCAATTCCCTCAAGCAGAGCTTTCTGTTGATCCTTTCACTGGTGCTGCTGCTCACTGTCTTGCTGGCAATCCTGGCAGCGCTGACCGCCGCACGCAGAATGGTATCGCCTTTGTCCCGCTTGTCGACGGCAACCCGGGAGGTGGCCGGCGGGGATTTCGACAGTGAAGTTGAGACCAGCGACAAAGACGAGATTGGCTTTCTCGTCAGCTCATTCAATGACATGACGCAGGCATTGAAGTCTGCCAGCCAGTCTGCCGAAGAGAGCCGGGCTGAACTGCAGTCACAGGGAGAATATCTTGAAACCGTGTTGGGCAGCCTTTCGTCCGGTGTGCTTACGCTGGATGAGGAAGGAACGATCATCACGGTCAACGCCTCATGCCGGAAAATTCTGGGTTTGCCTGCTGATTTCGATTCCATTCCCGAGGATGGAAGCCCGGCTGCCCGCGCCCTGGAAAGCCTTTCCAGCGCCGCGCCATTCCTGGGCCCCTTCGTTTCTGCCATCAGGCACCAGATCAGCCGCGGAAAATCCGAATGGCAGCAGGAAATTCGCATGGAAAGAGCCGAGGCACCACTCGTATTGCTGATGAGAGGCTCTCTATTACCCCATTTGGCCCTGCCAGGGAAAGTGGCGGGGCGCGGCATGGTTGTGGTGTTTGACGATGTGACCATTCTGAACCAGGCGCAGAGGGAAGCGGCCTGGTCCGAGGTCGCACGCCGGCTGGCACACGAAGTTAAAAACCCGTTGACTCCCATCCGTCTGGCCGCTGAACGGCTGCAGATGAAATTGAGCGACAAGCTGGATTCTGCGGATAGTGAACTGCTTAATCGCGCCTCAAGTACGATCGTTACACAGGTAGAGGCTCTGCGAACCCTGGTCGATGCTTTTGGCGACTATGCCCGGGAACCGATCCTCAGTCGCACGGCTGTCAAACTGGATGAGCTGATCAATGAAGTGGTTGCCCTTTATCAACAGGGAGAGTCGCAAATGCAATTCTCACTACAACTTTGCGAGGGACCGGATGGACTCGCAGCGGACGGCGGTCGTCTG
>Ga0209988_10002882_pt1 | contig 11376 bp, 5 predicted proteins | sample N075metaG_FD_183115 | JGI IMG/M metagenome (GOLD analysis project Ga0209988, IMG submission 183115) | Deep subsurface microbial communities from Kermadec Trench to uncover new lineages of life (NeLLi) - N075 metaG (SPAdes) (version 2) | ecosystem: Environmental > Aquatic > Marine > Ocean trench... | reverse complement strand
CTCCGACAGGGTTGGATGAGGGTGGATGGTCAGGCTGATGTCTTCTGCTTCGCAGCCCATTTCAATGGCCAGGGCGCACTCTGAGATCAGTTCGCCAGCGTTGAGGCCGGTAATTCCGGCGCCGATGATCCGACCGGTGGATCGATCGAATATCAACTTGGTAAAGCCCTCACTGCGATTCATGCCAAGCGCGCGGCCGCTGGCAGCCCAGGGAAATTTGCCGACCCCGTAATCCAGGCCATTTTCTTTCGCTTCACCTTCGGTTACTCCCACCCATGCCACTTCCGGGTCAGTGTAGGCCACCGAGGGAATGACCCGGGCATCGAATGCACTTTTCAGGCCGGCGCACACTTCGGCGGCTACCTTGCCCTCATGGGTGGCCTTGTGTGCGAGCATCGGCTGACCGACCACATCACCAATCGCAAAAATGTGGGGCACGTTGGTGCGCATCTGGTGATCAACCGGGATATAACCCTTGCTGGTGACTGTGACACCGGCTGTTTTCGCCTTGATTTTTCCTCCATTCGGGATGCGGCCAACCGCAACCAGCACGCGGTCGAAATTTTCAACGCCTGCATGCTTGCCTGCAAAGTGTGCCACCATACCATCGCCGGCAACATCCACCTGGGTGACCTTGGTTTCGAGGTGAATGGCTTGATAACGCTTGGCGATTCTACTCTGCAAGGGTTTAACCAGGTCTGCATCCGCACCCGGCATCAACTGCGGCATCAACTCGACGACGGTGATCTTACTTCCCAGCGCCTGGTACACGCAGGCCATCTCAAGACCAATGATGCCTCCGCCGATCACCAGCAGTTGTTGTGGAATTTCCTCCAGTTCCAGCGCGCTGGTTGAATCCATAAGGCGGGGATCGCCCCAGGGCAGGCCGGATAATTCGAGTGACTGGGAACCGACGGCGATGATTGCCTGCGCGAAACTGATTGCCCCATTGCTTTCACCGCTGCGCGCGCTGCCATCGACAGAAATTTCGTGTGGACCGGTGAAGGCAGCCACCCCCTGGATAAACTCGACTTCACGCTTCTTTGCCATGCCGGCGAGTCCGCCGGTCAGTTTGCCGACCAGCTGGTCTTTGCAGTCACGCAATTTGTCAAGGTCAATACGGGGCTCACCAAAACTGATGCCATGCTCTTCCATGGCCGCTGCCTCATCGATCACCCTGCCGGCATGCAAGAGTGCTTTTGAGGGAATGCAACCAACGTTAAGGCAGACACCACCCAGCACCGGGTAACGTTCGATCAGCGCGACTCGCAAGCCCAGGTCAGCGGCACGAAACGCGGCCGTGTATCCTCCCGGCCCGGAGCCCACCACCACGACATCGTAATCAAACTTTCCCGGGACGCTGGTTGCAATGCTGTCACTCATCCTGTGTCTTCCCTGCTTGATCTGTTTAAAGCGTCAACCTTCTCGGGTCTTCCAGGTGGCTGGCCAGATAGCGGGAAAACTGCGCCGCTTCCGCACCATCGATGACCCGGTGATCGTAGGAAAGCGACAGCGGCAACATCAGCCTCGGCTTAAACTCACTGCCATTCCACACGGGCATCATGCGGGACCGGGCAACACCAAGTATGGCGACTTCCGGAGCGTTAATGATCGGGGTAAAGGCGGTTCCACCAATGCCACCCAGACTGGATATGGAAAAACAACCGCCCTGGATGTCCTGCGGTTTGAGCTTGTTCTCCCTGGCCCTGCCACTGACTTGCGCCATCTCCGCCGCGAGTTCCATGATGCCCTTGCGTTCGCAATTGTGGATCACCGGCACCACCAGGCCGTTGGGAGTATTCACCGCGATTCCAATGTTGAAATACTTCTTGAAGATCAGGGTCTCGCCATCACTGTCGAGAGACACATTGAACTGCGGGAATTTCTTCAATGCGGCAACGGTGGCCTTGATCAGGAATACCAACGGCGTCAGTTTGAATCCCAGGGCAATGGCTTCGGCGGTGTTGTCCTTGCGAAAGGCTTCCATATCCGTGATATCCGCCTCGTCATGGTGGGTGACGTGGGGAATGCTCACCCAATTGCGGTGCAGGTGTCCGGCGGAAAGCTTTTTGATGCGGGAAAGAGCCTTTCTTTCGAATTCGCCATACCGGCTGTAGTCGACTTCCGGTAACTTGGGGAAATTAAAACCAAGTCCTCCAAACCCCGCACTTGCACTGCTGCTCATCACGGTTTTCACATAAGCTGAAACATCTTCCCTGATGATACGTCCCTTGTTGCCACTGCCCGTCACCGTTGCCAGGTCAACTCCCAATTCGCGGGCAAAACGCCGGATGGCCGGGCTGGCGTAAGGCACAGTGGATGAATCTACCGCCGGAGCACTTGAGACCACTTGCAGCGGCGCTTCCGGCCTTGCCGCTGGCGCGGGCTGTTCCGTTATGGGCTCGCTGGCTGGTTCCGGGGCCGGCTGTTCAACTTTCTCTGCTTGCTTTTCCTTGTCCCCACTTTTGTTTACTTCATCGGACACCTCCAGCATCGCGACGATGTCTCCCTCTGATACCGTGTCATCAAGCTTGAGCTTAATTTCACGGATCACACCGGCAGCCGGGGATGGTATTTCCATGGTGGCTTTATCACTTTCCAGGGTGACCAGTGAATCTTCCATTTTGACTTGATCACCCACAGATACCAGGATTTCGATCACTGGGATGTCTGAGAAATCACCGATATCCGGCACCCTGATTTCAACCGTATTGCTCACATTCAACTCCGTTTTTTCTCAAACCCGAATTGACATTGAAACCTGATCACAGCTTCACCGAGTGTATCTTGTCGGGATCGATACCCAGCTTCGAGCGGGCAGACAACAAGTCACCCTGGCTGAGCAGCCCCTGTCGAAATAGGGCATAGAGAGCCGCGTAAGCGACATTGTGACGGTCCACTTCAAAGAAACGGCGCAGTTTTTCTCGAGTGTCGGACCGGCCGAAGCCATCCGTGCCAAGTACGATGTAATCTTCCTGCGGCAGAAAACCACGAATCTGGTCTGCGAAAGCCCGGACATAGTCTGAAGCAGCCACTACCGGGCCCTGCCGGTCACGCAGACAAGCCGTTACCCGGGGTATCCTTGATTCTTTTTCCGGGTTCAGCCGGTTCCATCGAGTGCAGTCCACTCCATCGCGGCGCAATTGCGTGAAACTGGTCGCGCTCCAGATATCCGAGACAACACCAAAATCCTGCTCAAGGATGTTGGCTGCCGCGATCACCTCACGCAAAATCGTACCTGAACCCAGCAACTGCACCTTGCGGCCACCATCCGGTCCCTGCCTGAAAAGATACAGTCCATTACGAATGCCTTCCTCAACGCCCTCGGGCATCTCCGGGTGGGTGTAGTTTTCGTTCATCACCGTGATGTAGTAATAAATATCTTCCTGCTCCTGGTACATACGCCTCAGGCCATCCTGGATGATCACGGCTAATTCGAAACCGAATGTCGGGTCGTATGAAACACAGTTCGGCACCATACCCGCCATCATGTGACTGTTACCGTCTTCGTGTTGTAGACCTTCGCCATTGAGTGTGGTGCGTCCCGCGGTTCCCCCGATCAGGAAACCCCTGGCCCGCATGTCGCCGGCCGCCCAGCACAGGTCACCGATGCGTTGAAACCCGAACATGGAATAGAAGATGAAGAACGGAATCATCGCGACACCGCTGCCGGAGTAACTGGTGGCCGCGGCTATCCATGAAGACATGGCGCCGGCCTCGGTGATGCCTTCCTGCAGGATCTGGCCCTTCTTGTCCTCTTTGTAGAACATCAACTGGTCCGAATCCACCGGGGTATAAAGCTGCCCCACCGATGAATAAATACCGAGCTGGCGGAACATACCCTCCATGCCAAAAGTTCGTGCCTCGTCCGCTACGATGGGCACGATGCGTTCAGCTATGTTTTTATCCCGCAACAGGATTGTAAGTGCACGGACAAAACACATGGTCGTGCTGATCTCCCGGTCACCGCTGGCCTTGAGTAATGGTTCAAAAACCTCGATGCCAGGCGTTTCCAGCGGCTTCGGGTTGGGGCGGCGTCGGGGGAGCGGACCGCCGAGTTCCTTGCGGCGTTCCAGTAGGTACTTAACTTCCTCACTGTCAGGACCTGGATGGTAGTAAGGCACATTTTCCAGATCTTCATCCGCAATCGGCAAACCGAAACGGTCCCGAAACTGGCGGATTGATTCGACGTCCATCTTTTTCTGCTGATGAGTGATATTCTGGGCTTCACCAGCCTCCCCCATGCCATAGCCCTTCACCGTCTTGGCCAGAATCACCGTAGGCTGATCCTTGTGACCCATTGCCTCATGGTAGGCCGCATACATTTTATGTGGATCATGGCCCCCACGATTCAGGCGCCAGATGTCCTGGTCTGTCATTCTGGCCACCATTTCCAGCAGTTCCGGATACTTGCCGAAAAAGTGCTCACGTGTATACGCGCCACCCTTGGCCTTGTAATTCTGGTATTCACCATCCACGGCCTCTTCCATGCGTTTGCGCAGCAGACCTTTTTTGTCCTTGGCGAACAGTTTGTCCCAGTAGGACCCCCAGATTACCTTGATGACATTCCAGCCAGCGCCCCGAAACACACCTTCCAACTCCTGGATAATCTTGCTGTTGCCACGGACCGGACCATCGAGCCGTTGGAGGTTGCAATTGATGACGAAAATCAGGTTGTCCAGTTTCTCCCTGCCGGCCAGGGAGATGGCTCCCAGCGACTCTGGCTCATCGGTCTCACCGTCACCGAGGAAACACCAGACTTTGCGATCGGAGGTTTTGGCAATGCCCCGATTGTGTAAATAATTGAGGAATCTCGCCTGGTAAATGGCCATGATGGGCCCCAGCCCCATGGAAACCGTCGGAAACTGCCAGTAATCCGGCATCAGCCAGGGGTGCGGGTATGAACTGAGGCCATGCCCCCCGGTTTCCTGGCGAAAGCCGTCCAGTTGTTCCTCCGATATCCGGCCTTCAAGGTAGGATCGTGCATAAATTCCCGGTGATGAATGACCCTGGATATACACCAGGTCTCCTCCACCCGGATGATCCACTCCGCGGAAGAAATAGTTAAAGCCTATGTCGTACAGGGTCGCCGCTGAGGCAAAACTGGCGATATGACCTCCCAATTCGCCCTCCCGCTTGCTGGCCCGCACCACCATGGCCATTGCATTCCAGCGGATGATCGAGCGGATACGGTATTCCAATTCCGTGTTCCCGGGGTGGCGCGCGCCCATCTGTGCCGGGATCGTGTTGATGTACGCGGTGGTCGCGTCATACGGTAAATGACCGCCGGAGCGACGCGTGTAGTCAACCAGCTGTTCCAGCAGGAAATGGGCTCTGCCGGGCCCTTCGCGTTCGATCACTGCCCGCAGGGAATCGATCCACTCTTGGGTCTCCAGCGGATCGATATCGTCATGAACCTGGTCGGCTGTCTGGGTCATTGGGCATCTCCTGTCCGGGTTGCTTCAACATCACGCTTACTCTGATGGATTTGCGCATCTACGACCGCGATGGCCGTCATGTTCATCACGCGGCGCTCCGACGCGGATGGCGTCAATACATGCACTGGCATACTGGCCCCAAGCAGAATGGGGCCGACCGTTACGGCATTGCTGACCGCCCGGGCCAAGCCAAAAGCGATGTGCGCTGAATCGAGATTTGGCACGACCAGGAGGTTGGCCGGACCATGCAACCGTGAATTGGGGAACATCTGCTTTCTGTATTCTTCATTCAGCGCCATGTCGGCGGTCATCTCACCCTCAATTTCCAAATGGGGTGCTTGCTCCCGCAATATCTCCAGCGCCTTCTGCATCTTGCGTGCCGACTTATCCTCGTAACTGCCAAAAGAAGAATGCGACAGCAGGGCGATGCGCGGCCGTATACCGAAGATTTTTATTTTCTCCGCGGCCATCATGGTAATTTCGGCAATTTCACTGGCGCTTGGATCGGAATTGACGTCAGTGTCGCAAATAAAATAAGTGCCTTCGGCCGTGTTCAAAGCACCCATGGCTGCAATCACATTAGTGCCGTCCTGTTTACCGATCACGTCCATTACGTACTGTAACTTTTTGCGGAAACGACCCACGACACCTGTAATCAATGCATCGGCCTCACCACGGCGAACCATCAGTGCTGCAATGACGCTCGTTCGTGTTCGAACAATAGCCTTGGCTGTATCGGGGGAAATACCCCGACGTTCCATGATCGCATGATAGCTTGTCCAGTAGTCCCAATAGCGCGGGTCGGACTCGGGGTTGACCAGTTCAAAATCCTTGCCCGCCTCGATACGCAAGCCAAATTTTTTGATCCGCTGTTCAATCACCTTCGGACGGCCGATCAGAATGGGCTTGGCAATGCCGTTGTCCACAATGGACTGCACCGCCCTCAACACCACCGGCTCCTCTCCTTCTGCATAAACCACGCGCATCGGATTGCGCTTCGCGGCATCGAAAACGGGTTTCATCAACAGGCCGGTGCGGAAAACGAATGCATCCAGGGATGCACGATAGGCAGCCATGTTCTTGATCGGCCTGGTGGCGACGCCGCTGTCCATTGCCGCTTGCGCCACTGCGGGGGCCAGTTGCACCAGGAGGCGCGGATCAAACGGCTTCGGGATGATGTAGTCTGGCCCGAAGAACAATGATTCATCCCGAGTGGAAACAGGGCCAAGCCGCTGCACTTCCTTTCTCGTGAGATCCGCCAGGGCCCGTACGCAGGCCAGCTTCATCTCGTCATTGATGGTAGTGGCGCCGACATCCAGCGCCCCGCGGAAAATGTAGGGAAAACACAGGACATTATTGACTTGATTGGGGTAATCGGACCGGCCCGTGCAGATAATGGCATCGGGACGCACCTGTTTTGCGTGCTCCGGCAGGATTTCCGGATCGGGATTGGCCAGGGCAAGTATGATCGGCTGCTCCGCCATGGTGGCTACCATTTCCTTGCTGAGCATTCCCCCGACCGACACACCGAGAAATACATCCACACCGTTGACGGCCTCTTCAAGCGTTCGCATATCCGTATCGCGGGCATATGAAGCCTTGTGCGGCTCCATGTTTTCATCACGGCCGCGATAGATCACGCCCTGGCTATCGGCCACTGTGATGTTATCTTTGTTCAACCCCAACTGTACGAGCAAATCCAGGCAGGCTATGCCGGCGGCGCCCGCGCCGGATGCCGCAAGAGTGACTTCACCAATGTCCTTGCCTACGACATGCAGTGCATTGAGCACGGCCGCCGCGGTGATGATGGCTGTGCCATGCTGGTCGTCATGAAATACCGGGATATTGAGGCGTTTCTTGAGCGCCGACTCGATCAGGAATGCTCCCGGGGCCTTGATGTCCTCGAGATTGATGCCGCCGAAGGTGGGTTCCAGCGAGGCGATGATTTCAATCAGTTTGTCCGGGTCCTGCTCGTCGATCTCGATATCGAAGACATCGATATCCGCAAATTTCTTGAACAGCACAGCCTTGCCTTCCATAACGGGCTTGGCAGCCAGGGGGCCGATATCGCCCAGTCCCAGTACAGCCGTGCCGTTGCTGATCACGCCCACCAGGTTGCCTCTGGCGGTTACTTCGCTGACAGCAGCTGGATCCTTTTGAATCAATTCGCTGGCAGCCGCCACGCCGGGTGAATAAGCCAGTGAAAGGTCCTGCTGTGTTGTCAGGGGCTTGGTCGGGGTGATCTTGATCTTGCCGGGCCGGGGGTGGCGATGATAGTACAAGGCGGCTTCTTTAAAGCTGTTGCTCATAAATTCTGACCTGCTTGGAGATGCCCGGTAATAGTATTCCTTCAGGACACTACACCAGTCTCTAGGACCGGGATACAGATGCAATTTGCCCGTTAAACTGCTTCAAGTGCAGGCTCGTAGCTGCCGGTGGCTGCCAGACCGTTCATTTTTGCCCGGTGTACCAGCTTATGCTGTGCTGCGGTCACGTTGGCCGCGGGATTCTCTCCCCAAGCCTTGAGTGACGGAGACTGCAGCGCCCGGCCATAAGAGAAGCTTAGTGGCCATGGCAAGCCGCCGCTTCGATTCATCGCATCGAGGTGCGCCGTTGCTTCGGTATCTGACTGCCCACCTGACAGGAAAACCACACCCGCCAATGCCGCAGGAACTGAATTCAACAGGCATTGCACGGTGGCATCGGCTACTTCCTGAACACTCGCTCGATGTTCTGCTGCGGAACCCGAAATCACCATACTGGCCTTCAAAATCGCACCCTCCAGCAACACATTCTGGTCATACAACTGGTTGAACAAACTGCGTAAGGTGACTTCGCTTACTTCATAACATTCGTCCAGGCTGTGCGTGCCGTCCATCAATACTTCCGGCTCGACGATGGGTACAATCCCGGCTTCCTGGCTCAAGGCGGCATAACGCGCCAGTGCATGGGTATTGGCCTCGATGCAAGCCGATGTCGGTCTGTTTTCACCCATGGTTATCACTGCACGCCACTTGGCAAACTTAGCGCCAAGGGAGTGGTATTCGTCCAGCCGCGCCCGCAAGCCATCCAGGCCTTCGGTGACTTTTTCGCCCGGATGGCCGGACAAAGGATGTGCACCGGTATCCACCTTGATACCAGGCAAAATACCGGCTTGTGTCATCAGCTGTACAAACGGAGTTCCATCAGCGCTGGACTGACGCAGTGTCTCATCAAAAAGGATAGCGCCGCTGATGTGCTCTCCCAGGCCGGGTGTGGAAAGCAACATACCCCGATAGTCCCTGCGGCTTTGTTCAGTGCACTCAATGCCGATTGAATCGAATCGCTTTTGACAGGTGCCGGTGCTTTCGTCGATGGCCAGAATGCCCTTGCCTTCGGCTACCAAGGCTTTTGCTACTGCTGCGAGTCCCATGCTACTCATTCTATACTCCTTGGCGCCTGTTGACAGGCCCTAACTGGCGGATTTGTACAAATCAAGTTCAGTATGGTGGTCATATCCACCTTCGGGGTCAACCCGGATCAGCCTCAGCGTGTTGGTGCCACCCTGGTCACCCATCCGGTCACCCATGGTCAGGATAACCCGGTCTCCAGCAGCGACGGCTCCGAGGCGCCACAATACCTGCAGCGCGTCCCCAACGACTTCATCGATATCATCACCTTTGGGCTGGTGTTGCGTGGGATAGACATTGCGGAACAGTGCCATGCGGCGGCGGCTTCCTTCATTGGGGGAAAGTGCATAAATCGGAACCGATGACTGCACCCGTGACAACCACTGTGCCGTTGAACCGGACTCGGTCAGAGCGATAATCGCCTGTATCGGCACATTGGTCGCCATAAACATGACCGCCATTGCAATAGCCTGGTCAATTCGCTGAAACCTGACATTCAGCTGGGTGCTATGCCCCTCCCGGTCAAAATGACGCTCGGCACCCAGGCAGATACGGTCCATCGCCTCGATTACCTTGACCGGGTGCTTTCCTACCGCGGTTTCAGCGGAAAGCATCACTGCGTCCGTGCCGTCGATGACCGCGTTGGCCACATCGAGCACCTCAGCCCGGGTGGGAACCGGGTTTACGATCATGGACTGCATCATCTGGGTTGCGGTAGCCACCACCCGGTTGTGTTTCAGGGCTGTCTGGATGATCCGCTTCTGCAGGCCAGGCAACTCCTCATCTCCGATCTCCACGCCCAGATCGCCTCGCGCGACCAGTACAGCGTCCGATGCATCACAAATCTCTTCCAGGTTGTCAATAGCCTCCATGCGCTCAATCTTGGCCATCAACGAAGCCTGGCTGCCAGCAGCGCGCAACAGCCTGCGCGCACGGTTCATGTCTTGGGCATTACTGACGAATGAGACCGCCAGGTAGTCCACACCCATTTCCGCAGCTGCGGTGATGTGCGGCAAATCATGCTCTGCGATGCCTGAAAGAGAGAGGCCGCCTCCACGCAGGTTCAGCCCTTTGCGATCCTTGAGGATGCCGCCGTTTTCCACTTCACAAACAATCCGGCCACCATTAATGGATTTGACCCGCATGGAAATCATGCCGTCGTCCAGCAACAGCAAGTCACCGGATTTGACGTCATTTACCAAACCGGGATAACTCACCCCAACACGGTTTGCGTCGCCCGGGGTTGCAGCATCTTCAGCATCCAGTGTGAATTCATCCCCGCTCGACAACTCAACGCTGCCGTTTTCAAACCGCTCCACGCGAATTTTCGGACCCTGCAGATCTACCATTAGCGCCACTTCACGGCCAAGGCTGGATGATACTTCACGCGCCATCGCGGCGCGGGCTGACTGCTCTTTAACTGACCCATGCGACATGTTCAGGCGCAATACATCCGCACCAGCTTGAATTACGCCCTCCAGAACTTCCGGGTCATCGGTGGCAGGTCCAAGGGTGGCAATGATCTTGGTACGGCGCAATGGGTGGCTTTTTTCAGTCATGGCAGCAATTATAGGTGGTCTGAATTTTATGGTCCTGCAGTCGCAACATCCTGCAGTGCAACGACGGCCGGCAGGGATTTTCCTTGCACAAACTCAAGAAATGCGCCACCGCCAGTGGAGATGTAACTCATACCCTCTTGCACACCGAACTGGTCGATTGCGGCAAGGGTGTCTCCACCACCGGCGATACTGAAGGCTGAAGATCGTTCAATGGCCTCGGCAACCGCCCGTGTCCCTGCAGCAAAATTCCTGAACTCGAATACACCAACCGGGCCGTTCCAAATCACCGTTCCGGATTCGGCAATGACCTTGGAATATTCGACTGCCGTCAACGGGCCGATATCGAGGATCATTTCATCCTGGGCTACCTCGTCCACACCACGCACCAGGGGTTCCGCATCAGGCGAAAAGGATTTGGCGACTACCACGTCCTGCGGAATCGGAATCGAACCACCTTTCGTGTGAGCCTTTTGAATCAATCGTTGCGCGTCGTGTATCAGGCCGGGTTCATACAATGACCGGCCAACGTCATAACCAGAAGCCGCAATAAAGGTATTGGCGATGCCTCCGCCCACGATCAGTTGGTCTACCTTGTCCAGCAAAACATCCAGGACTTTCAGCTTGCTAGATACTTTTGAGCCGCCGACGATGGCCAGCATGGGCCGGACCGGATCGTGCAGGGATTTTTCCAACATATCCAGTTCCCTGCTGAGCAGGGGGCCGGCGCAAGCCAGTGAGGCCGCACGCACTACGCCTTCGGTGGAAGCCTGGGCTCGATGAGCCGTACCGAATGCATCCATGACAAACACATCACACAAGCCGGCCATGGTGCGCGCCAGCGCTGCATCATTGCTTTTCTCACCACGATTGAACCGTACATTCTCGCAAAGAACCACCTCGCCGGCTTCAATATTCACGCCGTCCAGCCAGTCGGTCTGCAGGGCGACATCCCTGCCCAACAATTCCTCCAGGCGGGATGCAACGGGCCGG
>Ga0209988_10002881_pt1 | contig 11377 bp, 6 predicted proteins | sample N075metaG_FD_183115 | JGI IMG/M metagenome (GOLD analysis project Ga0209988, IMG submission 183115) | Deep subsurface microbial communities from Kermadec Trench to uncover new lineages of life (NeLLi) - N075 metaG (SPAdes) (version 2) | ecosystem: Environmental > Aquatic > Marine > Ocean trench... | reverse complement strand
CATCCGGTCGATACAGTGTGTCGCCCTTCATCACCAGCGTTGCACGGCGTATTGCACTGATGTCGTCAAACGGATTACCGTCGATGAGGATGAGATCGGAGTCTTTACCCACGGTGATCGACCCCGTCCGGGCGTCTACGCCCACCACGCGTGCCGAATCGAGCGTTGCGATTCTGAGTACGTCCGCATTGGAAATACCGGACTCGACATAGATTTCGAGCTCGCGGTGGACCGTGAATGCCGCCATGTTGTCACTGCCCGGAACCAGCTGAATGCCGTTGTCGTGCAGTTTCTTGAGCATCAAGCCCTGGTTCACATTGGAGCGACCCCAGGTCTCGACCGTCTCCCGGATATCGAATTCAGGATTGTAGAGCGATCTGCTGATGGCAGGAGGCAGGTGCTCAGCAACTGCAGCAAAGGTTGGGTCCGGGTCGCCCGGGAGGTGCACGAGCATCGTCTCGAATATTGCTGCAGTGGCATCGATAACTACGTTGTTCTCTTTCAGCAGCGCTATGAAGTCCTCAACTTCGTCGCTGGCCAAATCCAGGTTACCCGCCTCATCGCCGTACAGCGTGAAGCGAATCTGCTCGCGAGTGTCCTCACGGTCGCCGGCCAGGAAATTCAGGAACACCATGTTGATGTGCTGGATCTCATCGTAACCTGCGCGCACAGCTTGCTCAGCCGACATGAACGCAGGTATGTGGCCGCTCAGGCGCATGCCATGCGCATGCGCCCGCTCCGCGATAGGCGCCACCCACTCGGGCTCGATCGAGCTATAGAGCTTGATCTGTATGTAGCCATTCTCGGCATAGAAGTCGACGCGTTCGAGCGCGTCCTCCAGGGACTCGGCCGCCCAGCCCGAAGCAAACGGCCCGGCCTTATCCATGAAGCCGGCGCGGTAGGTGTTGGGCCCGATGACCTCGCCGGAATCGAATTTGGCCGTGGCCTCAATGACCTTGTCATGCACGCCGCCAATATCGCGCACGCTGGTAATGCCGCCGGCGATATTGAGTACACCGTCCGAGAGGCCAAAGTGACCGTGCATGTCCCACATGCCGGGCATCAGCGATTTTCCTGTGCCGTCGATTCGAAGCGCCTCAGCTGCATCGATCGGTGCATCAGAAATCGATTCGATGGAGCCATTGGCGACCATGACGTGCCGGCCCTCGAGTAATACGCCGTTTTCAACGTCGACGACATTGACGTTTTCGAAGATAACGGGCCCCTCGGTCCGGGTCGCCAGGTTGCCTGCCAGGCGTTCGATGTACTTACCGTCCTCGAGCGACTGAATCTCACTCAGCTTCGCCAGTACCGATACGTCCCAGCCCTCGGGAATCATGCCAAGATAGCCGCCGGCGTCGAAGGCTGCGACGTTCATGTGCTCATCCATCCAGATATAGCCCGGCGTAAAGCCAATGCCGATGACGGCATACAGCGACAGGCTTTTATCACCGTCCGGTGTCGCTACAGTGACTTCCCGTACCTTCTCGACTCGCGCGCTGCCGCTCGGGAACAATGTAATTTCATTGTCCATGCTGGCCATGGCCGCCCGAATCAACGCGCCGAACGCGCCAAAAGTAATGCCTTCGTTCGCGAGGTAGAATGCCAGCTCATCGGTCGTCGCAGAGCCGCTTCCACCCGGCGTGCTCCAGGACGCAACACCGTCGGCATACGCGAAGGATTCGTCGATTGGCGCCTTGAACGGCGATATGCCCGTGACGGTCTGTGACACGATGTAGCCGTTCTCATCAAGCTGCAGCTCGCCATCAACGGTCCACTCTCGATTGTTCCAATGCACGAAGGACTCGTTCGTAATGCGGCCATCGCCCGTCTTGGTAATCGTCGTCTGACCAGCAGGCGTCTTACCCTGCATGTACCAGTCATACTTCGCTGTCGTGCCGACGGGCGCGACTGTGGCGATCGGCTCTTCGTTCTGTTGTTCACTACAGGCAACGACCGCAACGCAAAAAACAATCAAACAGGCACCGCGCAGCAAACGTGGCAGTGAAGAATTCTGGAACATCGCAAGACCCCTTCTAATGGGTTTTAATTCGTAAAGCCAAGACTAATCGTTCACCGCGTCCGCTACAATATTGAGGAAACCGAATTAAGGACAATAAATACATGGTAGATGAACGTAATCTGATTTCCTGGCAGGATTTTATGCGGATCGACCTCAGAGTGGGACGAGTTGTGTCTGCAAAAACCTTTCCGGAAGCACGAAAACCAGCCTACATTCTTGAGGTCGATTTTGGCGAGGAGATAGGCGTCCTGAAGTCCAGCGCCCAGGTAACAGACTTGTACTCAGTTGATGATCTCGTCGATCGACTCGTCGTGGGCGTTGTCAATTTTCCACGGAAACAGATCGGCCCGCTCATGTCCGAGTGCCTTGTAACGGGCTTTCACAACGAGAATGGCCATGTTGTTTTGTGTACACCGGAGCAAGACGTGCCAGTCGGCAGCCGTCTGATGTAGGACATCCGGATGACGTTTCCGCGGAAACTTCTTGCGGAAATTACTTTAAGTAATACCCGTAAGTCATTGTTCCAGAGTGTCAGGTGTGACTGATGACATTATCGCCAGTGGGCGGCCTTCCGGATCCTCAAAAAAAGCCATCCATTCTTCAGTGCCATTCTCATGACGGTGGATCATGTGCGGTGCGTTGGTAAACTCGACACCGCGTTGCTGCAGCTGACGATATTCAGACTCGATGTCAGCGACCCGCAGATAGAGCAATGACTCCGCCGACGCTCGCTCCTCGGCCTGCGACAGCATCAGGCGCGTCCCGCCGCAGTCAAAGAATGCGAGCGTGTCGAATGTATACAAATGCGTCAGGCCAAGTACATCGCGATACCATCGTTCTGCTTGTTCGATATCCGCGACTGATCTCGCGATTTGCCCTACTCCCAAAATGCCGCTCTCATCGCTCACGATTCTTTCCTCCGACCTGACAGGGCTTGCTTTCGGCGCGCCCATCCAGTACCTCAACGCCTTGCGATTTCGTGCGCCGAGCTTCGCAATAATATTCGCAACATGAAACTTGACGGCGTCCAGACTGATGCCTCGACGCTCGGCAATTTCCCGGTTCGTAAAGCCGTGACGCACCGCATTGACTGTCCGCCATTCTGCCGGCGTCAGCAGATCGTCATATGGCGGACGGCCTCGTCTATTGCTCATATCGAAATAATAGCGACCGAAGCGACGATTTTCCCTCCCCTTTTACCTTTTCTTCGGAATATAGAGGTCCGTCAGAGTGCCCTCAAAGGCCTCAGCCGCGAATGCGATGGTCTCAGACAGTGTCGGGTGCGCGTGGACTGTCAGGCTGATGTCGGCCGCATCGGCCCCCATCTCAATGGCGAGGCCGATCTCGGCAATCAGGTCGCCCGCGTTTGGTCCGACAATCGCGCCACCCAGTAGCCGGCCTGTCTGCTTGTCGAACAGCAGCTTCGTAAAGCCCTCATCACGACCCAGTGACAATGCGCGGCCGCTCGCTGCCCATGGGAACGCGGTCTTCTCGTAGTCGATACCCTGCTCTTTGGCCTCGATCTCGGTCAAACCGACCCATGCAATCTCGGGGTCGGTATACGCAACTGACGGAATTGTGCGCGCATCGAAATAGCTCTTCTCGCCCGCTGCGACTTCCGCCGCTACCTTGGCTTCATGCGTTGCCTTGTGCGCCAGCATCGGCCCGCCCGCGAGATCGCCAATCGCAAATATATGCGACACATTTGTTCGCATTTGCTTGTCGACCTCAACGATACCGTGCTTGTCCACGTTGACGCCCGCCTTGTCGGCATCAAGCTTGTCGCCATTCGCCCGACGCCCAACCGCGATCAATACGCGATCATAGACGCCTATTGCGGGTGCGTTCTTGCCTTCGAAGGAAACCTCGATACCCGGCGTCGTCGTGCGCATCTTCGTTACCTTGGTCGACAACATGATCGCGTCGTAGCGTTTCTTGATGATCTTCGTGAACGGCCGCAACAGATCCTTGTCCGTGCCAGGCATCAAGGAATCCAACAGTTCCACGACGCTGACGTCGACACCCAGCGCCGCGTAAACACAGGCCATTTCCAGACCGATGATGCCGCCGCCAACAACAAGCAAGCGCTTGGGCAGCGGATTAATTTCCAGCGCACCCGTTGAATCAATGATGCGTGGATCGTCCGGCAATCCCGGCAACATGACGGATTCCGAACCCGCGGCGATGATGCATTTTTCAAACGCGATCGTGTCGCCCGTATCGAGGACCAGTTTGTTCGCCGATTCAAATTTAGCCACACCGTGAACGACTTTGACCTTGCGTTGCCTGGCAAGCTGCGACAGTCCACCAACCAGTTTGGACACGACCTGGTTTTTCCAGGCAAGCAGTTTTCCCGCGTCAATCTTCGGCTTGCCAAAAACGATACCGTGTTCGGCCATCTCTTTTGTTTCGTCAATTACGCGTGCCGCGTGCAGCAGCGCCTTCGACGGAATACAGCCGACGTTGAGGCAAACACCGCCCAACATGGGCCAGCGTTCGACAAGAATGACATCCATCCCAAGATCGGCGGCGCGAAAGGCGGCCGTGTAACCACCCGGGCCGGCGCCAAGGACCACAAGCTGGGTCGTGTGAGCCACGCTCTCCGCGGGGGCATCTTTCGATGCGATCGCTTTGGCTACGTCCTCCGGCGACATTACCTGGGTCGAGGCCGACTCGTCCTCGCCAAATCCTGCCTTCGGGTCCGCCACTACGGGATCGCTCGCAACAGCGCGTCGACATCGCCAAGGGCCTTGCCTAAATACGTTGTAAAGCGAACCGCGTACGCCCCATCGATGACACGATGATCGTAGGAGAATGACAGCGGCAACATTAACCGCGGCTCGAATTTCTCACCGTCCCACACCGGTTGAAAGCTTGAACGACACACGCCGAGGATTGCGACTTCCGGCGCATTGACGATTGGTGTAAACGACGTACCACCAATGCCGCCGAGACTCGAAATCGTGAACGATGCGCCCTGTAGCTGCGGTGCTTTCAATTTGCCATCACGCGCAGCAGCCGAAAGCTGCATGAGGTCGGTCGCCAACTCATAGACATCTTTCTTATCGGCATCGCGGATGACGGGCACCATCAAACCCTTGTCCGTATCGGCCGCAAAACCGATGTGGATGTATTTCTTGAACACGAGACTTTCGCCGTCCTCCGACAGCGATGCATTGACCTTCGGAAACTCCTGCAGCGCAGCAACACAGGCCTTGATGACGAAGGCCAGCGGTGTCAATGGAATGCCACGCTTTTTCGCCGGGCCTTTCAATTCCTGACGACGGGACTCGAGATCCGTGATGTCGGCCAGATCATGCTGCGTGACATGTGGCAGATTGATCCAGCTTGCCTGCAAGCGCGGTCCGGATATTTTCTGGATCCGTGTCAGCGGCTGCACGTCAACCTCGCCAAATTTCGCGAAGTCCACGCTCGGTATTTTCGGTAAACGGGCACCGCCTGGCGCTGCAGCCTGGCCCGTCAGTATCGCCTTGACGAAGTTCTTGACGTCGTCATGAACGACACGGTTCTTGAGGCCGCTGCCCGTGACTTTTACGAGGTCAACACCAAGTTCGCGTGCCAGCTTTCGTACTGACGGGCTCGCGTGTGCGCGCGCAAATCCTGCTTCATCTATGCGTGCCGGGGTGCTTGATGCGGCAGCCGGTTTTTGTGTCGGTGGCGCCTGCGGCGGCGCGGCCGCAGCCGTTTGCGACTTCGCGGGAGCCGCAACAGTTTCCACCGCCCTTGCGACGGCGTCAATGATCGCAAGCACCGACCCTGCAGAGACCTTGTCGCCTACTCTGATGAGAACCTCGTCAATCGTTCCAGCGACGACGGCCGGCACATCCATCGCAGCCTTGTCCGTCTCCAGTGTCGCCAGTGGGTCGTCAACGTCGATCACATCACCGGCGGAAATCAGAACTTCGATCACTTCGACCTCGTCGAAATCGCCAAGATCGGGTACGACGAGCGTTTGCTTGCCACCCGATTTCACTGCGGCTCCCGCAGGCGTCACAAGCACCGTCGTATCACCGCTGGGCAGCGCCGCAATGGCCGGCATAATGACAACGGTATCGCCGACTTCCACGATCATTTTTCCGATGACCGATCCCGTCGATACTTTATCGCCAAGGCTGACCGTGATTGACTCGATGACACCGTTTTCAGTCGCTGGCACGTCCATCGCGGCCTTATCCGTTTCGAGCGTGATCAGGCCGTCTTCGCGCTCGACTTTGTCACCGGCGCTGACGAGAATTTCGATGACCTCGACATCGGCGAATTCGCCGAGATCGGGAACGATTATGTCGCTGCTGTTCGCCACCGGCCTCCCCCGACTCTACAGCGTCACAGGATCCGGACGGTCCGGATCAATTTTATATTTTTCAATGGCTTGTGCAACAGTCTTCTGGTCGAGCACACCATCGTCCGCCAGCGCTTTGAGCGCTGTGACGGCGATATAATGTTTGTCGATTTCGAAGTGCCGGCGCAGCGCCTCGCGTGCGTCACTGCGACCGTAACCGTCGGTGCCCAGCGAGACGAAGGTGCCGGGTACCCAACGCTGAATCTGGTCCGGGACGATCTTCATGTAGTCGGTTGCCGCGATATAGGGACCGGGCCGCTCGGCGAGACACTCTTCGACGTAGCAACGTCGCGGTGTTTCGCCGGGATGCAGCTGATTCCAACGCTCGACCGCGAGTCCGTCGCGACGCAATTCGTTAAAGCTCGTGACCGACCACACATCGGTCGGGATGTCGAAGTCGTTCTCCAGCAATGCCGCAGCGGCGATGACTTCTCTCAAGATCGTGCCCGACCCAAGCAACTGCGCTCGAATCTTGCCCTGGCCGCCGACCTGCAACAGATACATGCCCTTGAGAATGCCCTCTTCAATGCCAGCCGGCATGGGCGGGTGCACGTAATTCTCGTTCATGCAGGCAATGTAGTAAAAAACATTTTCCTGCTCGCCGATCATGCGGCGCAAGCCGTCCTGAATGATCACGGCCAGCTCGTAGGCATAAGTGGGATCGTAGGACACGCAGTTTGGTACGGTCGATGCCGCGATAAGACTGTGTCCGTCCTGGTGCTGCAGTCCTTCGCCGGCCAATGTCGTACGGCCGGCCGTGGCACCAATCAGGAATCCCCTGCACTGCTGATCGCCACCGGCCCATATGAAGTCGCCAATGCGTTGGAAGCCGAACATCGAGTAATAGATATAAAACGGCACCATCGGGACGTCGTGATTGGAATAAGAGGAACCGGCCGCGGCCCACGAACACCAGGCGCCGGCTTCGTTAATGCCTTCCTCCAGAATCTGGCCCTTCTTGTCCTCGCGGTAATACATGAGCTCGCCCGCATCGACGGGCTCATACAGCTGGCCTTTTGAGGAATAAATTCCGATCGTGCGGAACATGCCTTCCATACCGAACGTGCGCGCTTCGTCAGGAACGATCGGCACGATGTGTTTGCCGATCTGCTTGTCGCGAATCAATGATGTGAGAATGCGCACGAACGCCATCGTCGTAGACGCTTCTCGCTCGCCCGTGCCGTCGATCTGGGTCTGGAACTTCGCGAGTGGCGGGACAGGCAAGGCTTTCGATTTGCTGCGCCGCTTTGGCAGGTAGCCACCCAGCGCCTGACGCCTTGCATGCAGGTATTGAAGTTCTTCGCTGTCGGCTGCCGGCATGTAGAACGGCACGTCGTCGAGATCCTTGTCGGACACCGGTATGTTGAAACGATCGCGAAATTCGCGAATCGCATCCATATCCATTTTCTTCTGCTGGTGCGCCGTGTTCTGGCCTTCACCGGCGGAGCCCATGCCGTAGCCCTTGACGGTCTTCGCCAAAATGATCGTTGGCTGCCCCGTGTGGCGTATTGCTGCATCGTAAGCCGCGTGGACTTTTAATGCATCGTGCCCACCTCGATTGAGACGCCAGACTTCCTCGTCCGACATATCCGCAACCATGGCCGCGGTCTCGGGATGCTTGCCGAAGAACTTCTCGCGAACATAGGCACCGTCGTTGGCCTTGTAGGACTGGTATTCGCCGTCAACGGTTTCCTCCATGAGCCGGCGCAACAGGCCATCTTTATCGTCGGCCAGCAATGGGTCCCAGCGTGAACCCCAGACCACCTTGATGACATTCCAGCCGGCGCCGCCAAATGCGGCCTCCAGTTCCTGAATAATTTTGCCGTTGCCGCGCACCGGACCGTCGAGCCGTTGCAGATTGCAGTTAACGACGAAGATCAGATTATCGAGGCCTTCGCGCACCGGCATCGTGATCGCACCCATGGACTCGGGCTCGTCCATCTCACCGTCGCCGAGGAACGCCCAGATCTTGCGATCGGAGGGCGCAACCATCTCGCGGTTTTCCATGTAGCGCATGAATCGCGCCTGGTAAATCGCCATCATTGGGCCGAGTCCCATCGATACGGTCGGGAACTGCCAGAAATCGGGCATTAACCAAGGGTGAGGATAGGATGACAGCCCGCCGCCGCCGACTTCCTGGCGAAAACGCGCCAGGTCGCCTTCTTTGAGCCTGCCCTCGAGGAACGCTCGCGCATAAATACCGGGCGCCGAATGGCCCTGAAAGAAAATCATGTCCCCGCCCTGTTTCTCCGTGTCGCCGCGCCAGAAGTGGTTGAACCCCACCTCGTATAGTGTCGCCGACGAGGCATAACTCGAAATGTGGCCACCGTAGTCCGTGCTGATGCGGTTCGCACGCACGACCATGGCCATGGCATTCCAGCGAATATAGGCCTCGATGCGCCGTTCGAGTGCGCGGTCCCCCGGATACTCGGGCTGGCGACCGGTCGCGATCGTGTTCAAGTAGGCCGTATTCGGGCTGTACGGAAGATAGGCACCCGATCGCCGCGCGAAATCGATCATCTTGTTGAGCAGGAAGTGTGCCCGTTCGGGTCCGTGCTGCGACAGGACCGAATCGATCGATTCCAGCCACTCGCCGGTCTCGACCGGATCAAGGTCGTCGTATGGATTGAATTTCGTCATATACTATTCATAATGTTCCGGGTTTGCGCCGATCGGGTCAAGCTCACTGCAGGAAATTCACAGCTATGCATCCACTTCTTAATGACGCTGGCGATATTCGTATCGCCCAACAAACCGGCGAGGTAACTGCCAAGTTACTCGCACCGATTGACTCACTACTGTTAGTCCTTCCCGAGAACGCCAAGGCAGAGGTATGGCGCTCGCTCCCGCAGGCTGCATTATTGCAAACGGCGGCCAAAAAACGTTCGTCAGATGCCACTCCGGCACTGATTGCCCGGCTTGCCAACAAGCGTCAGACCCTGGTTGTCGGCGGCATGCTAGCAGTGAATTCGACAGCTTTCGAGCAATTGTCTTTCGCGCGCAAGATGGTTGCAGCAGCAACTGCAGAGAAGGCCGGCTGTCTCGGTATCTGCGTGCAGGGATTCGACAGTGCTGCCCAGGCGGCGATCGTGAAAAATGTTCTGGCGGCTGCGCTTGCTGCGGGATTTGCGATGCCAAGCTACAAGAGTAAGGCTGTACCGGCGACCATTCGCAGCATCAAAATGATCGGGCTAGCCCGCAAGATCGACGTAAATCGCGTCCGCGCAGAAGCAAACGGCAACAACCTCGCGCGCTGGCTGACAACGATGCCGCCGAACAAACTCGACGCCGTGAATTACACACAGATCGTTCGTTCGCTCGCTAAAGACAAAGGCTGGCAATACAAGCGCTTCTCAAGCAAAGAACTCGAAAAACTCGGCGCAGGTGCATTCCTGGCCGTCGCACAGGGGAACGAAAACGACAGCGCTTGCATGATTCGGCTGCGCTACCGGCCCGCCGGCAAAAAGTCGAAGGCAGACCTCTGCCTGGTCGGCAAAGGCATTATTTTTGATACGGGCGGCACGAACCTGAAGCCGTTTCTGTCGATGCTCGACATGCACGGAGACATGCAAGGCAGCGCCGTGGCACTGGGATCGTTGCTCGCGATTTCTGAGCTCGGTCTCGACATGGCGGTCGACTGCTGGCTTGCCATCACCGAGAACCGAACAGGTCCGGATGCCTATAAATCGCAAGATGTTGTAACCGCGGCGAACGGCAAAACCATTCAGACCATTCATACCGATGCGGAAGGTCGCATGGCTCTGGCCGATGCGCTGGTGCTGGCCAGCCGGGACAAACCCGGCATGATTATCGACTACGCGACCTTGACCGGCGCCTGTGTCAATGCAATCACCACGAAATACTCTGGCGTTTTTACGAACCGTGCCGAATGGCACCCGCGGCTTAAGCGCACGGGGCAAAACTGCGGCGAGCGCGTGTGGCCGTTCCCGATCGGCAAGGAATTTCTCGAAGAGCTCAAAAGCGACGTTGCCGACCTGCAGCAGTGCTCAGCGAAGGCCCCCGGCGATCACATCCTGGCAGGCAGTTTTCTCGCTGAGTTTGTCGAAAACGACACGCCCTGGGTACACATGGACCTGAGCGCCAGCGATCATGAAGGCGGCCTCGGCCATATACCGACGAAGGTTACGGGCTTTGGGGTTCGCTATACTTTGAGTCTCGTGCTGGACGAAAAAATTCTCGATACCTAGTCGTTGGCGTGAGAACCTGCGAGGGGAGCGCAGCTTGTGTTCGCCAGCAAATAACGCACTTGGTCGCGCTGATCAACGAGCACGCAGTCGGTGCCGTTGATCACCAGGTGAAACCGCACAGGCATTTCCAGGATACGTCCCTGCGGGTTGGGATTTTCCATGGTCCGCGGTGGATTCGTTTCGATTGTCAGCAAGTCGCCGTCCGTTAGCGGTAAATCGTACCGGATTATGGCTTCGAGCGACAGAAGGCATCGGCAAAATCCGCTGAGTGCTGATCGCCTTATTTCGATTTGAGAGCGTCGGTCTGATTCCCGCATTACTCGACGATTTGCTCGATGCAATGACGCGGGTTGGTGGCTCGAAAACTTTTCGCTCAACCAGGGAACAGGCTTGCTAAGATACACGGCGGAGACCCTCATCGGACACACAGATTCAATAGCCTGCTAATGGACAGAGAGATTCATATGGCGGACCGCTTTCGCGGTTTCCTGCCGATCGTTGTCGATGTCGAAACGGGTGGTTTCAATTGCAAGACCGATGCATTGCTCGAAATCGCGGCTGTTATTGTCGGCTTCGACGATTCGGGCGAGCTCGTTCGACGCGAGACGCATCGTTTTCACGTCAAGGCTTTCGAAGGCGCGAACATCGAAGCCGCCTCGCTGGCCGTCAACGGCATCGACCCGGACCACCCCTTGCGGCCGGCAATCGACGAACGCGATGCGCTGGGCCGATTATTCCGGGAAATACGACACGCTATTCGGGAGAACAACTGCAGCCGCGCCATAC
>Ga0209988_10002880_pt1 | contig 11377 bp, 11 predicted proteins | sample N075metaG_FD_183115 | JGI IMG/M metagenome (GOLD analysis project Ga0209988, IMG submission 183115) | Deep subsurface microbial communities from Kermadec Trench to uncover new lineages of life (NeLLi) - N075 metaG (SPAdes) (version 2) | ecosystem: Environmental > Aquatic > Marine > Ocean trench... | reverse complement strand
CACCCGTTTGCCTGTTTCGATACAGTACTCGATGCCCTGGTAGTAACAGGTCTCGAAATGCAGTGCGTCATAGTATCCGTCGCTGCCCCAGTAGCGGCCATACAGAACGTGCGGGCTTTCATAAAATACAGCAGCTGCGATGGCTTTTCCATTTTGCTCCGCGAATACCACCAAGATGTTGTCGGGCAGGCTGGCACTGATCGACGTAAAGAAACTCAGATCAAAGTAGGGCATCGAACCGCGTCGCATGAACGTAATACTGATTAGACGATAGACGAGACGCCATGCGGCATCGTCCAGATCCCGGCCGTGCATCCTGCGGAACGTGATGCCCGCGTCAGTAACCCGTCGACGATCCTGCCGGACTTTCTTCCGTTTCTGCGCACTGAAGGTGAGCAGAAAGTCGTCAAAATCAGTGTAGTCCTGGTTATGCCAGTGAAACTGGCAGTCCTTGCGAATTTTCAGGTCTGAGTCTTGCATCATCTGCCGGTCGTGCGCGGTTGGAAACAAGATATGCAAGGAGGAGCATTCGGTATCAGTGGCCAGATCAATCGCTGCCCGTAACAAAGCAGTGGCACCTTCCTGGTCATCAGGGTCGCGTAGCAGCAAGCGCGAACTCTGTGCCGGAGTAAACGGAACAGCGGAGACCAATTTCGGGTAATAACTCAATCCGGCGCGCTCATAAGCCTGTGCCCAGGCCCAGTCGAAGACGAATTCTCCCCACGAATGGCTTTTCTCGTACAGCGGCATAGCCGCGCGAAGCTTACCGCCTTGCTGCAGAGTCAGATGGCGAGGAATCCAGCCGGTATCGGGCGAGGCCGAGCCGCTTTCCTCGGCCGCGCGCAGAAACGCGTGTTGCAGGAACGGGTAGTCATCACCGACCAGCGCATCCCAATCGCTGGCGTCAATATCGTCAATAGCGTCGTTTATGGTGACCGTCATCAGGACACCGCGGCGTCACGCTTCGAGGTATTTGTCAGCGTCGAGGGCCGCCATGCAGCCCGATCCCGCGGACGTGACGGCCTGCCGGTAGACCTGGTCCGCGACATCTCCGGCTGCAAACACACCGGCGACACTGGTCGCGGTCGCGTCGCCCGAAGTACCTGACTTGATCGTGATATAGCCATTCTTCATGTCGAGTTGGCCGTCGAACAGGTCCGTGTTCGGGCTGTGGCCGATCGCGATGAAAACGCCGGCAAGATCGATATCGGTTGTCTGCGATTCGTCTTTCGTGCTGCGAATTCTTAAGCCCGTGACACCCATGTCATCGCCAAGAACTTCATCCACCACGTTGTCCCACTGAATGTTGACCTTGCCTTCCTCGACTTTCTCGAACAGGCGATCTTGCAGAATTTTCTCGGCGCGAAGCGCATCACGGCGGTGAACCAGGGTAACTTTGGTCGCAATATTACTCAGGTACAGCGCTTCTTCAACGGCGGTATTGCCGCCACCGACGACCGCAACCTCCTTGCCACGAAAGAAAAAGCCATCGCAGGTTGCGCAGGCAGACACGCCACGCCCCTTGTACGCTTCCTCAGAAGGCAGTCCGAGGTACATGGCGGTTGCGCCGGTCGCGATAATCAAGGCATCGCAGGTGTAGCTGCCGTAGTCGCCATCGAGGCGGAATGGACGTACCGACACATCGGCAGTGTGAATATGGTCGTTGATGACCTCGGTCTTGAATCGCTCGGCGTGTTTCAGCATGCGATCCATCAATTCGGGTCCTTGCAAGCCCTCTACGTCGCCAGGCCAGTTGTCGACATCCGTGGTCGTCATGAGCTGGCCACCTTGCTCGACGCCCGCAATGATGACCGGATCGAGGTTCGCCCGCGCCGCATACACGGCAGCCGAATAACCGGCCGGGCCGGATCCCAGGATGACAACCCGGTAATGTCTTAAATCACTCATGTATAATTTGTCCCTAAATCATCAGGCGCCATGTGCCCGCCTAGTCCCGAGAGATACGGTCCCGTACGCGGTTCTCAAGGGTGTCGAGGCGGGCATTTGTCCACAGCAGGTAGCAGTTTACTTTAGATATGATAAGAGCCCAAAAGAACATCCGACCCGGATCACGATTGTCAGACCAGGTTTCGACAACACTCCGCGAGAGCGCACTTTACGTCTTTGGCGTATTGGCGTTCATATTGTTTTATGCGCTGTCGAGCTACGATCCGCAGGACCCCGGGTTCAGCCAGGCTACGAGCAGCATTGAGATAAACAACGGAGTCGGGCGTGCCGGAGCGTGGGTGTCTGACTGGTTATTCTACGTTTTCGGTCGTCCCGCCTACTTGTTCACGATCATGGTGTTCTACCTGGGCTGGATGCTGTATCGCGAACAAAAGACCCAGCAAGCCCTGACGAGAATGGATTATGCGCTGCGCATTGGCGGTTTCGTTCTGACGCTTGTAACCAGCTGTGCTTTGTCGACGCTGCATTTTTCGCCGGAGGGCTTCAACGCGACAGCGGGCGGAATCATCGGGCAAATTGTCGGCTACTGGCTCGAGTCAGTCATGAAGTTACTCGGCGCCAGCACCTTGTTGTTCGTCATCTGGATAGCATCCCTGTCATTGTTTCTCGGCATTTCCTGGTTCACGGTCATGGATCGAATCGGCCACTGGTGCCTGATTGGCTACGACAGGGCGCGTTTGAAGTTCGGCGAGCTGCGAGATAAGGCCGAAGGGCGCAAGCAACTGGCTGCGCGCAAGGAAGTCATCGAAACTGAGAAAAAGCGTACGGCCGGGCGCAGCCCTCCGCGCATCGAACCCATCATGCCGTCGCTGCAACCCAGTGCTCGTGCCGAGCGCGAGAGACAGGTGCCCTTATTTGATCCGCCGGCCGCTGGCGAATTGCCACCGCTGTCGTTACTCGATGATCCGAAACCGCAACGCAGCGGCTATTCGGATGAATCGCTTGAGGCGATGTCCCGACTGGTGGAACTCAAACTCAAGGACTTTGGTGTCGATGTCGAAGTCAGATCGGTGTCACCGGGTCCGGTCATCACTCGTTTCGAGCTGGATCCGGCGCCCGGCGTCAAGGTCAGCCAGATCACCGGCCTTGCCAAGGACATTGCTCGCTCGTTGTCAGTCGTCAGTGTCCGAATTGTTGAGGTCATTCCAGGCAAGTCATATGTGGGTCTCGAAATACCCAATGAAAATCGCGAGCTAGTGACACTGGGCGAAATCCTGAAGTCGGAAGCCTATGAAAAGTTGGCGTCTCCGCTGACCTTGGCGCTGGGCAAAGATATCAGCGGGCACTCGGTCGTCGCGGACCTCGCGAAAATGCCGCACCTGTTGATTGCCGGTACCACCGGGTCGGGCAAGTCCGTCGCCATCAATGCGATGGTGCTTAGCTTGCTGTACAAGAGCCAGCCGGAGCAGGTTCGCCTGATCATGGTTGATCCCAAAATGCTTGAGCTGTCAGTGTACGAGGGAATCCCGCATCTACTGACGCCGGTCGTTACCGACATGCAGGAAGCCGCTAACGCGCTGCGCTGGTGCGTCGCTGAAATGGATCGCCGCTACCAGCTCATGACCAGCCTGGGCGTGCGCAACATAGGTGGCTACAACCGCAAGGTCAAAGAGGCCATTGACGCGGGAACGCCGTTCAAGGATCCGACCTTCACACCACCACCGCTCGAGGATGAAGACAATCCGGTCGAGCATCCGACACTGGCGCCGCTGCCCTATATTGTTGTCATCATCGACGAGCTTGCTGACATGATGATGATCGTCGGCAAGACGGTGGAACAATTGATCGTACGCCTCACCCAGAAAGCCAGGGCATCTGGCATTCATTTGTTGCTGGCGACACAACGCCCATCGGTAGACGTTATTACCGGACTCATCAAGGCCAACGTACCGTCCCGTATTGCTTTTCAGGTGTCGGCGAGGGTCGATTCACGGACAATTCTGGACCAGATGGGTGCCGAAAATTTGCTCGGTCACGGTGACATGCTGTATTTGCCGCCGGGCACGTCAGTTCCGATCCGCGTGCACGGCGCCTTCGTCGCCGATCACGAGGTGCACTCCGTGGTCAGGCATCTCAAGAAAAGCGCAGCACCAAACTATATCGATGAAATTCTGACTGGGCCGACGGGTCCAACGCCGGGGCTGGCCGGAATCGACTCGTTGCAGGCAGGCAGCGCTGATTCCGAGCAGGACCCTCTCTACGATCAGGCTGTTCAGGTCGTCATGGAGACCCGGAAAGCGTCCATATCCGGCGTACAGCGCCGCCTGAAGATCGGTTACAACCGAGCGGCGAGAATGGTCGAGACCATGGAGACCGCAGGATTGGTAGGGCCCCTGCAATCCAACGGTTCGCGTGAAATACTGGTTCCGGCATCGGCCGGGGAATAGGAGCAGGAGTTTGACGGGACGACTGATACTGGCCGGGGTGCTCTTGCTGGCTCGCGCGGCATATTGTGATACGGGCGATGAAGGCGCGAGGCTTGTACAAGCGTTCGTTACCGACATCGTCACGTTGCAGGGACGTTTCGAGCAGTCATTGCTTGATGCGAACGGCGCAGTAATCGAGGTCACCAGTGGTACGCTCAGGATTCAGCGACCTGGCCGGTTCCGATGGTCTTACACGGAACCCTATTCGCAGGTGCTCGTGGCAGACGGGCTGAATGTCTGGAGTTACGACGCGGATCTCGCCCAGGTCACTGTGAAGCCACAAAAACAGGCGCTGGCCAGCACGCCGGCTTTGTTGCTCGGTGGTTCGAAAGATGCGCTTGATCAATTTACGAACGAGGGCAATTTCCTGGAAGACGGCACGACCTGGGTGCGGCTGAGTCCGAAAAACACCGAGAGTGGTTTCCTGCGAGTCGAGCTGGGGTTTGTGAATGACACACTCAGTCACATGGTGTTTTTTGACAATCTCGGGCAAACCACGCGGATAACCCTGTATGACGTCGTTGTGAACGAGCCAATCGAACAGGAATATTTCCAATTTGAAGTACCTGCCGATGTTGATGTTGTGGGCTCGCCCGCCGTTGCAACAGCGACCGTTCCCTGATGTTGCCATTGCGGTACTCCAGACGCTGGCATGCGGTCAGCATGATGCTTCTGCTTTTCGTACTCGCGGCCACCATGATGCCTGCGGTCTGGTTCTGGTCCGACAGGCACGTTTTTCTGACGTGGTTCGTGGATGTCGACAAGTGGTTGCACGGCATTACATTTGTAGTCCTTGCGCTTTGGTTCGCGGGCCAATATCGGCCCAGATCTTATTGGCGGATCGGCATCGGGCTCATTCTGTTCGGATTTCTGATTGAAGGTTGCCAGCGACTGGTAACCTACCGGTCCGCCGACTGGTTCGATATTTGGGCCGACACGGCCGGGATTGTCGTCGGGCTCAGTATCGCGGTGGCAGGTATTGGTGGATGGAGTCTGCGCATCGAAAACTGGTATATGAGGCGAACGATGGACACCAACGTTGACTGATCTGTTTGCTAACGATGTGGTGGAGGTCTCGGATCGACCGCTCGCGGATCGCATGCGTCCAAGCAATCTTGACGAATTTTCAGGTCAATCGCATTTGCTGGCCGACGGAAAGCCGTTGCGCCGCGCAATTGAACACGGTCGCGCTCACTCAATGGTCTTCTGGGGCCCGCCTGGCACCGGTAAGACAACGCTTGCGAGGCTGATTGCGGCGACGACCGATTCGCACTTCATTGGATTGTCCGCCGTCATGGCCGGCGTCAAGGACATTCGCGCGTCCGTCGACCTGGCCAGGCAGCATCGGCAGATGTCAAATCGCGGCACTGTGTTATTTCTCGACGAGGTGCATCGCTTTAACAAGTCTCAGCAGGACGCGTTCTTGCCGTTCGTCGAAGACGGTACCCTGACTTTCATCGGCGCAACGACAGAGAACCCGTCATTCGAGCTAAACAATGCCCTGTTATCGCGCGCGCGCGTGTATGTGCTCAAGACGCTGGACGAATCCGCGTTGGTTGAGATTTTGCACCGCGCATTGGAGGACAGTGAACGTGGACTCGGTGGTCGCTGCACGATCGATGACGAATCATTGCAATTGCTCGTGGCGGCGGCTGACGGAGACGCGAGAAGGGCGCTGAACCTGCTGGAACTCGCTGCAGACCTGGCTGACGATGGAAAGATCACGGACAAGACGGTCGGGGACGTCGTCGTGGGTGGTCGGCGCCGGTTCGATAAAAAAGGTGAGTACTTTTACGACCAGATTTCCGCCCTGCACAAGTCGGTGCGTGGATCCGATCCTGATGCATCGTTGTACTGGCTTATGCGCATGCTCGATGGCGGATGCGATCCACTGTACGTTGCACGGCGCATGATTCGGGTAGCGTCGGAAGATATCGGTAACGCCGATCCGAGAGCCTTGCAGCTGTGCCTGAACGCCTGGGAAGTGCTGGAGCGCCTGGGTAGTCCGGAGGGAGAACTCGCGCTCGCCCAGTCCGTGGTCTACCTGGCATGTGCTGCCAAGAGCAACGCGGTCTACACAGCGGCCAAGGCGGCACAAACCGATGCGCAGGAATTTGGTTCTCTCGAGGTACCGATGCATTTGCGAAATGCACCGACGAAGCTAATGAAGGAACTCGGTTACGGCGAGAATTACCGTTACGCGCACGACGAGGAGGGCGCTGTCGCCAAAGGAGAGCGCTATTTTCCCGAGGACATGGATGACCGGACGTATTATCATCCCGTGCCTCGCGGGCTCGAGATCAAGATTCGTGAAAAACTCGCTGAAATCAGAAAACGATGATTGATCCGAAACTATTGCGTCAGACGACCGATGAGGTCGCTCGCAATCTCTTGCGGCGAGGCCACAACTTCGATTCAGCCGCCTACCTCGCACTCGAGGAGCGGCGCAAAGCCCTGCAGGTTGAAACCCAAGACCTGCAAAACGAGCGCAATACGAGCTCGAAGTCCATAGGGCAGGCCAAATCCAGAGGGGATGACGTTGCACCGTTGCTTGACGCGGTAAAAGACCTGGGCGACCGCCTTGAATCCAGCCAGGACATACTTCGGTCCGTACAGGCGGACCTTCGGGAAATCGAGCTGGGGCTGCCCAACCTGCTCCAGGATGACGTTCCCGACGGCGATGACGATACCGACAACACCGAGATTCGTCGCTGGGGAGAGCTGCCGCAATTCGATTTTACTCCACGCGATCATATTCAGCTGGGGGAGTCGCTCGGCCTGCTCGATTTCGACGCGGCCAGCAAAATATCGGGTGCCCGATTTGTCGTCATGTATGGCGGGCTGGCCCGTCTGCATCGCGCCCTGATCCAATTCATGCTCGACACGCATATCAACGAGCACGGTTACAGCGAGGTTTATGTGCCTTACCTTGTGCACGATCAGGCACTCGAGGGTACGGGCCAATTGCCGAAATTCGAGGCAGATCTTTTTAAAACAGCAACAGAAACGCCGTTCTACCTGATACCGACGGCTGAAGTGCCGTTGACGAACCTGGCGCGCGACGAAATATTCGAGGCGGACCAATTGCCGCTGCGTTACACGGCGCACACGCCCTGTTTTCGTTCCGAAGCGGGTTCCTACGGCAAGGATACGCGCGGCATGATTCGCCAACACCAGTTCGAAAAGGTCGAGCTTGTGCAATTGGTTGCCCCGGAAGATTCCGAGGCGGCACTCGAAGAATTGACGGGCCATGCGGAAACGATATTGCAGCGACTCGAGCTGCCCTACCGTGTCGTCACTCTGTGCGCCGGTGATACCGGATTCGGTGCCGCCAAAACCTACGATCTCGAAGTCTGGCTGCCCGGACAACAGAAATTCCGGGAGATCTCATCGTGCAGCAATTGCACCGACTTCCAGGCACGGCGCATGCAGGCTCGACGTCGTAATCCGGATACGGGTAAGCCGGAGCTGATCCACACGTTGAACGGATCCGGGGTCGCTGCCGGTCGAGCGCTGATCGCAATCCTGGAAAACCACCAGCAAGCCGACGGCAGCATCCGCGTTCCAAGCGTACTGCAACCCTACATGGGCGGAACCAAGACGCTCTAAAAAAAAGGCCCGCAAGCGGGCCTTTTTGGTCTTGATTTCCAGCCTATGCGCTAGTTGCGCATGAAACGCAGAATGTACAGGAACATTAGTGCGACGGATGCAAATAAGTCCAGCGACGCGCCGACGTACTTGTCAGTCGGGTAGGTACGCATGATTTCCGATGTCTTGAACAGGATTGACGCGCCAATGATTCCGATCATCGCGAGCGAGAACCAATGTCCCAGCTCGAATCCCAGAAACATGCTTGCCAGGATTGCGACGAAGGCCAGCATCATTCCCCAGACTACAATTCCTCGCAGAAAGGAGAAATCCTTGCGCGTGATCATCGCCGTGGCGATGAGACCGACTGAAGCCAGCACAGTCACACCTATCGCACTGCCTACCACGCCAGGCTGCATTGTTTCAGCGTAATAGACAGCCGGAGTCGTGATCAGTGAGAACACGAATACGTAAGCGGCAAACGCTGCGTACTGCGCCGCTGTCGACGTAAATCGATGCGCAGCATACTGCGCGCCCATTCCGGAGCCGATAAACAGGAAAAACGTGATCATGGGATTGGCGTACATCACCGAAATCACACTGTTCGCGACACCTGACGAGATCAGGTAGGCCACGACACCCGCGTAAGCCAGTAACGCGCCGACGACATGGGCGTAGACCTTCCAGATAAACTCAGACCGTTCTTCGACCGAAGCCTGGGCAACCGGCATGAGATGGTTGATGCTTTGTTGCATTCGGATAACTCCTAGATTGATTAGCGGTATTCTACCACGGTAATTCGTAGCCTTCGGCATGCCAGAAGCCGCCTGAAGTCTCCAGAGTTAGGTCGTCAATTCGACTTATCAAGCCCCTGGCGGCGTCTTCGGGCGCAACGCCCTGGCCGTCCGTCATATCCGTTGCGACATACCCGGGGTGCAGGAGGGCAATGGCGATGCCGCGTGGCCCGAGATCGTGCTTGAGATTCATTCCGACCTGATTCACGGCAGTCTTGGATGCACGATACCCGTAGTAACCGCCAGAGCTATTATCTTCGATTGAGCCGACCCGGCTGGTGATAATGATCACTTTCGAGCCAGACCTTAGATTATCGAGCAGGGTTCTGGTGACGCGCAATGGGCCCAGCGTGTTGACACGATATTGCTGCAACATTGATTCGTAATCGACGCTATCCAAATCATCCCGGAGACAGATTCCGGCGTTATTCAACACTATGTCGATCGCCTGATCGCCAACGCCGTCTTTGAGCGCGCTCATCGTTGAATCGTCGCCGACATCGATACCGGAGATGACACGAATTGGAATCGCGTCGAGGTCGTCATTGGATTCCCTGCAGGCACCGATAACGTCATCACCACGCTCAGCGAATTGTTTGCAAAGTTGCAAACCGATGCCGCGATTGCAGCCGGTTACGAGAACTGTAGCCATGGAATACTCCGAGGGATAAAAAAGGGTCAGATCCTTTTCATGGTAGCTGGCGGAGAGGGTGGGATTCGAACCCACGAAGGGCTACAAACCCTTGCTGGTTTTCAAGACCAGTGCATTCGACCACTCTGCCACCTCTCCGGTGCGGGGTTTTGCGCCGCGAATTGTGCTTGCAGTGGCGACTGAGTTCAATAGTGAATCGAACCCGATCGCTGCCCGCAGGTCTGAGTGAATATCCTGGGTTTACACGTATATAATTTAGTTTCGAGAAAAAACTCTGAAAGCATTGATTACAATAGTATTTATGACTGAGATGTCGTCAACACGATCTCGAAAGCGGAACCAGGTCGTGTGCTGCTCGAGCAATGGCGCTGTGGTTTGAAGGGTTTTATACTCGCACCTCGGATCAGTCAAGCGGCGTCATTGGACGGACATTGCAAAAAATTCACATAAAAAGCGGACTATCCAGCGGCAACCCGCTGGCTAACGTGTTGGTTGTCATCTTAGGGGCAATCGTTATCGGCGTGACGGTCGTGCTTGGATTTTTCGCATTCCTTGCGTTAAGCGCGATAATTCTGGTTGCGGCGTCGGTCATCGGCGTACGTGTATGGTGGGCCGGACGGCAGATGCCGAAACAGGCAGCGCCGGACGACACCGCGCGAGGGAACACCATCGAAGGTGAGTTTCACGTAGTCAAAAAGGACAAAAACTCGTAAAGTCGCAGTCCATGCGCAGCAAGAAAGACCAAGATCGTCGTCGGAGCCGTCGCAGGCGTCGAAACCAGATTATCGTTCTCTATACAGCGATCGCGATCGGCCTGGCGTGGTTCTTCGAATCGCAGGCGACTACGACGATCATATTTTTTCGTCACGCAGAACAAACGAGCCATGATGAAGCGGATCCGCCGCTTAGCGAAGCCGGCCAGAGGCGAGTTGCTGAATTGACTCGGCAGCTTGTCGATGCGGACGTCGTGGCTGGAATTGATGCGATCTATTCCACGCCCTACATACGCTCTTTGGAAACGGCGCGGCCATTAGCCGATCGACTCGATCTGCCCATCAACTCTTATGCTGTTGACGACACCGAGGAAATCCTCGACACCATTCTGAAGAATCACAAAGGCAAGATAATTCTCGTTATTGGTCACAGCAATACGTTACCGGTATTGATTGCGAATCTCGGCGCAAGTAAGAAGGTACCGGTGATCGCTCAAAACGAATTCGACAACATCTACATTATTTCAATTCCATGGTTTGGCAAGACCAAGACGATCCGTCTTCGTATTGGGGAGCCTTACGTTGCCGATGCAGCAACTTGAATTGCAAATCGAGACCGATGGGCGTGGCACCTACGACCTGACCAGGCAAGTAGATGACGCGGTGCAGCAGTCCGGTATTTCGACGGGTCTTTGTCACATTTTCCTGCGCCATACCAGCGCTTCGTTGATGCTTTGCGAGAATGCCGATCCTGCCGTCATGCGAGACCTCGAGGCGTTCATGACACGATTAGCGCCTGACGGCGACCCACTTTATACACATACGGCTGAAGGTCCGGATGACATGTCAGCACATGTGCGCAGCGTGCTGACACATTCGGACTTGAACGTGCCAATTCGTGAGGGAAAATGTGACCTGGGTACCTGGCAGGGCATCTATCTCTGGGAACATCGGATCGCGGGGCACCGCCGCAGCATCACGTTGACGATTAGCGGCGAATAGGTCAGATATCGATATCACGTAATGCTTTCAGTCCCACCGTCTGCCGCAATATGAGCGCCTTCTTGATGAATTTCTCGTGACGGCTGATTCGAACATCGGCCAGCATTGCGTCATGAATCGACCGATCCTGATTGACGAGGAACGTTGCGCGCCGAACACCGACACCGAGAGGGCCATCGACGTCGTACATCTTGATGGCGACCTTGTCAGGGTCACTCAACAGGACAAATGGCA
>Ga0209988_10002873_pt1 | contig 11394 bp, 11 predicted proteins | sample N075metaG_FD_183115 | JGI IMG/M metagenome (GOLD analysis project Ga0209988, IMG submission 183115) | Deep subsurface microbial communities from Kermadec Trench to uncover new lineages of life (NeLLi) - N075 metaG (SPAdes) (version 2) | ecosystem: Environmental > Aquatic > Marine > Ocean trench... | reverse complement strand
TGATCCTAGATTCAAGTATATAAAATATGACTGAAATGGGTAGATTTCATTCAGATATCATCTGCCATCCCTTCGGGGACAGACTTAAGTCTGTCTCCTGACTCAATCTGGCTTATCAATGCTGGGCCCTTCGCCTCTGAAGTGTGGTGGCCATGAGGACGTATGGCGGGCCTCATCGGGGACTGATGGAATTAGCCACTGTTCTAATTGAGAAAGCACGTTGGCATCTTTTGCAATTCGGTATTTACGGCTGTGGATACATTCTCTATCGCCGTACTCGCAGATATTATTATTAGTGCCACCGCAAGCACCATTGGCCAGGCCTTTAGGGCAGGTTTCAGGGCAGATGTATTGTGTCTCTGCCAGGCGGCACATGCCACAGGTTTCACAGCCAAATAAGGGGGCCTTGATGAGCCATTCTATTCGTTCCAGTATTTTATCTGCTTTACTATGTCGTTTGATGTTCTTGACCAGACCACTGAGAACCTTTGCACCCAGGCCCCGATCAAACAGAAAACTATGGCTCCACTTCATTGTACGATATTTGATTCGATCCGTTAGTGGTGCATGACTCGTGGGTCGGTTAATCATATGGCTGGACATGTACCAGGCGTTGCCCGGGACAGGATCTGCACTAAATCCTTTTGGCAGGGTGAGGGTTTCTTGCCATGCCTTGTTCCAGCTGACTCTGTCAGGACATTTCCTGGCAAGATAATCAATTTGCTTTTGTAGCGTCATCAATTGATCAACTGTGTGTATCGCTGTGAGTTGTACACCGGAATAACCAAGCATTCTCAAACCTAATATTAATAGCGCAGTTCTCCTTAACACACGTGCAGGAGCCTGTTCCGGAAATAATTCAGCTTCCTGCTGTAGAAACTCATGGTAGGAATCAGTGATGGTTACGCCGGCGAGTTGATGTTTGCGTATGTAACGTGATCTTGCTGCCGTTAATGCCATCACATTTGCAACCATGGGAACACGGTAATCACGCGTATCCATCCAGAACAAGGCCTCCTCAAATTTTTTAATATCGAAGCCAATCTGTGTGATGATGAAATCAGTTCCAGCATAGATTTTTTTGCCCAGTTTTAAATATTGGGCCATGGCTTCTTCTTCCCTGTACTTAAACGGGTTGAGTGCTGAAGCAACGAGCAAATCAGGGTGCTTATCTTTGGCAAATTTAATGGCAGCAACAGACTCAAGATAACGTGGGCGCCTATCAGACGGGGGTGTTTTAAGTTTATCCCCTGTAAGTAGCAGTATGTTTTCTAATTTTGCCGCAACCATTGCGTCAAGGGATGACTCAAAATCAGTCATGGACCTGTCTTTGCCAGACCAATGTATCAATGGTTGTGTTCCTGCATGATCGCGAATGTGTTTTGCGATCATGACGGGATCAGGGTCATTATCTGAATGCACACGGTCGGTGACTGAAAAACCCGCAACTTCAGGTCTTCTTGCCAGGGCTCTGACGAAGGAATCAACAGTGACCAGATCATCATTAAGTATATGATCTGATGAGGCAACAAATTCTATAGTCCAGAAAAAACGACCTTTTCTAAGGGCATTACGAATTTCATTTTGTGGCTGGAATACTCCAGCAAGATAATCTGCCGATATGGCCATAGTAGAATGCGTGTTATTTTATGATGGCCGAGTCCACTTTCCGGACTTGCCACCTGATTTCTCAAGCAGGCCGATGGATTCGATCATCATGCCACGATCGATACTTTTACACATGTCATATATCGTCAGCAGTGATGTCTGCACCGCTTGCAGGGCTTCCATCTCAACACCTGTTTGTCCCGTGGTTTCAACATGTGCCTGACAGTAGACAGTATTATCTGAAGGCCTTGTTTCCAGAGTGATCTCGATATGTGAAAGTGACAGGGGGTGACACAGGGGGATCAGTTCTGCCGTTTTTTTTGCGGCCATAATGCCTGCGACACGGGCAATCCCCAGGACATCGCCTTTTTTGTGGTCGCCTGAATCTATTCGTTGCAGCGTTTCGGCCCGCATGTGGATAGATCCATCAGCGATAGCAATACGATGTGTTGAGGATTTTTCACCCACATTTACCATATGGGCCTCACCCTTTTGGTTGAAATGCGTTAATTTTCCCATAGATATATAATAGCGCTCTATAATTAGTGTATCTACTGATGCTGATTTACAAACTATTTTAACCAATTACTATGAACATTACCGTCAAATATTTTGCCAGCCTGCGTGAGCAACTGGGTAAAAGCGAAGAGATCCTTACACTGAGTGATGAGATATCTATTGCCGAGGTTTGGCAAAACGTTTCAGCTTCCATATCAGGGAACATTGAATCAGAAAATATCCTGATGACCATTAATATGGAATATGTGAAATCCGATGCTTTGGTGAAAACGGGCGATGAAGTCGCTTTTTTCCCGCCGGTAACGGGTGGCTGATGATGCCGATTGAAATCAGAGAATCGTCATTTAATCCCTGGGATGAAATAAAACTTCATCAACAGAAATTAAACAGGCAGGGTCAGTACGGCGCAACAGCAAGTTTCGTAGGCACCATGCGTGATTTCAATGAAGATAAGCATGTTCAACGTATGACACTGGAACATTACCCCGGCATGACTGATAAGTATCTTGAGAAGATTTGCAAAGAAGCCCATCAACAGTGGGATTTAATCGAGACCCTGATAATTCACAGGATAGGAGAGATCAAGATTGCAGATCCCATCGTTCTGGTTTGTGTCTGGTCTGCGCATCGTGCCGAGGCCTTTGATGCATGCCGTTTTATGATGGAAGATTTAAAATCTAAAGCACCTTTCTGGAAGCAGGAATCGACTGCAGATGGTAATCGTTGGGTTGAGAAAAGCACGCCTGGCTAGCGTGCCGCAGTATGGAATTGACCTGATTTAGAATCAATTTAAATGTAAAGGTGTATACTCATACAATCAATTATAACATGTTCTGCTAATTGACTATTTACCGCCCGCGTAGAGATCATATTAGAGGAGAGGATTGAGTATGGCTGCAGTAATGAAATCAACACATCACGGTGGTTGTCCACACGATTGTCCAGATACCTGCTCTATGGTGTTTGAAGTTGAGGATGGCAAATTAACTGGTGTCAAAGGGAATCCAGACCATCCTATGACCAGAGGTGGTCTTTGCGTCAAATTAAAGGATTATGAAAAGCGCCATTATCATCCCGATCGCCTTTTATATCCTATGCGCCGTACCGGCCCCAAAGGCAGTAAACAATTTGAGCGCATCACCTGGGATGAAGCGCTGAAAGAAATCACCGATAAATGGAAGGCCATCATTGAAGAATACGGCCCTCAGGCAATCATGCCGTATAGCTATTTAGGTCATCAAGGATTAGTCCACGGTCTGAATGGTGGCGATGCCTTCTTTAACAAAATGGGCGCGACGGTATGTGAACGTACATTTTGCGGTGAAGGTTCCTGTACGGCCTGGTTGTCCACAGTGGGACCAACCGCGGGTCTTGATGTGGAAAGTTATGTTCATTCAAAATATATTGTTCTCTGGGCGTGCAACAGTGTGAGCACCAATCTACATCACTGGGCTATTGTCCTGGATGCTAAAAAGAAAGGTGCCAAAGTCGTCGTTATCGACCCCTATAAATCACGCACCGCCAAACAGGCCGACTGGCATATCGCACCAAAACCGGGAACCGATGGCGCATTGGCGATGGCCATCATCAATAGCATTATTGAACAAGGTTTGGTGGATAAGGATTATGTCGACAATTACACCGTTGGCTATGATGAGCTGGCTGAAAGGGCCAAGACACGAACGCCGGAATGGGCTGAAAAAATCACCGGTGTTGCTGCCGAAGACATACGCCAACTGGCAAAAGATCTCGCCACCGAACAACCTGCTGCAATCCGTATGGGTGTGGCCCTGGAACGTCATCATGGTGGTGGTCAAACCATTCGTGCGGTGACTTGTATACCTGGATTAACCGGTGCCTGGCGCCATGTTGGCGGAGGCATTACCCAATTTCCTATTTGGGAACACCCCTACAAATTTGATGTAATTTGTCGACCGGATTTTATTCCGGAAGGCACACGTGTCATTAACGCCTTGCAAATCGGCCGTGCGTTAACCGGAGAAATGGATCTGGATATCCCGATTAAATCGATGATGTTCTGGAATGCAAATCCAGTCACACAATCACCGGAGACAGACAAAATTGTTAAAGGGTTGATGAATGAAGATTTATTCATGGTCTGCGCGGAACATTTTATTACCGACACCGCGTCTTACGCCGATATTATTTTGCCGGCCTCGATGGGCGCCGAGATGGAAGACATGATCCTTTCATGGGGACATCTGTATCTTACTTATAATGAGAAATGTGTTGAATCTCCGGGAGAATGCATCCCGAATAATGAGATCTTCCGACGTCTCGCTGCACTGATGGGCTATGAAGAAGACCGCCTAAAGTGGTCTGATTCAGAATGTCTGGAAAATTTCATAGACTGGGATGCGCCGGCTTGTGACGGTATTGATCTGGAATATATGCGTCAGCATGGATTTGCCCGTTTGAATGTTGGGACGAAAGATGACCGTTGCCCGCATAAAGAAGGCAACTTCCCGACCCCCTCCGGTAAATGTGAATTCAAGATTGAAGGGGCGACTAACTTCGTTGCTGGACCTTTCCGCCAGATGTATGAGGGTTTTCAACCGGGGGAACCACTGGATAGTTTGCCAGATTATGTACCACCGAGAGAAAGCCCGGAAACCAACCCGGGACTGGCCAAGAAATACCCATTAAATATTATTTCACCCAAGAGTCACGGATTCCTGAATTCCTGTTATGCCAATATGGATCACAAGATCAAAGGTCAGGGGGAACAATTCGTTTTGATTAACGCTGCTGATGCCGAACCACGCGGAATTAAAGAAGGCTATAAGGTACGTGTGTTTAATGATCGTGGCGGTTTTGAAGGTGATGCGAAGATAACCAATGATGTGAAACCAGGTATTGTTGTTTCAACGCTAGGCTATTGGCGGCAATTAAACAAAGGTACGGTCAATTGCATCAGTTCTGCCGAGTTTGCCGATATGGGGCATGCACCTACATTTTCAGACAACCTGGTGCAGGTGGAAGCAGCTAGTTAAGGAAACTCTGATAAAATATCTTTATCGTCATGCTGGTGGATACCAGCATCCAGTAAACAATTGTTTTGACTGGATTCTGGCTTACGCCAGAATGACTACGAAATGTTTTTTTGTAACTTGTTCAGACCTTCCTTAATATTGTTGTAAATTAGAGTGTTGAACAAAACCTGCTTACATTAACTCACGGGTCAGTTTTTTTCAGGAGAAATTGATGGCGAGTGGTTGGGCACGTGATGGTGCTGTTCAGGAACAAATAGATGCCAGTGTGGAAGATGCCGTAAAGTTGGCACGGAGTCGTTTGCCTGATGGTAAGGGCTTAACTCATTGCGAAGAATGTGAGGTAGCTATTCCAGATGCACGCCGCAAAGCAATTCCTGGCGTTCGCTTATGTGTCAACTGTCAGGCTGAGAACGACAAAAATCAGTCGACCTTCACTGGCTTCAATCGACGCGGAAGCAAAGATAGTCAGCTGAGGTAAGCGTCTGCATTTTTTTGCCGATAACAAACCTTAATTCAAAAAGGTTGAACTTCAACAATAGTTCCTGGTTCAACAGTCTCACCATCCATGGGCAAGATAATGAAACAATTGGCCTGTGACATGGAGCGTAAAATCCCTGAGCCTTGCGCACCTGTTTTTTTCACAACCCATTGATTGTTTTTATCACGTTCAAGAATGCCACGTTGATATTCAACACGACCGGGTCTTTTCTTTAATTTGGAAATGCAAGGCACTCGCATAGTGAATGTTTCTGTCTCTGTTTCTGCCATTAGATGTCTAAGGGCAGGTTTCACAAATTGAGAGAACGTCACCATCACAGAGACAGGGTTGCCCGGTAAACCGAAAAAGTGGGCATCTTTTATTTGACCAAAGGCTAATGGCCTTCCGGGTTTCATGGCGACTTTCCAGAAATTAACTGTGCCGGTTTCCTGCAGGATTTCTTTTACATAATCAGCTTCACCCACAGAGACTCCTCCTGTGGTGATAATCACATCAGCTTTAGTTGCGGCACTCTCAAAGGCTTGTTGTAGATCTTCACGATTATCTCGAATGACCCCCATATCCATGATGGTGACATTTAATTCTGACAACATGCCAAACAAGCTGTATCTATTGCTATCGTATATATTGCCATTTTTTAATTCTTCGCCGATCGAACATAATTCATCACCTGTCGAAAAGAATGCAACGCGTAATTTACGACTGACTTCTATTTCGCCAATACCAAGTGATGCAATCACTCCGATATCAGCTGCTCTTATACGCGCACCTTTTTTTAATACGATATCTCCCACCGCAACATCTTCACCGGCCTGTCTTACGTTGGAACCTGATTTGGTCTCTGAATCAATAAGAATTATATCGTCTGTCCTTTCAACATGTTCCTGAATAATGACCGTATCAGTGGTGTCTGGCATGACCGCACCCGTCATGATACGAACACACTCACCTTGCGCTACTTTTCCTTGATAGGGTTTTCCTGCGAAGGCGGTACCAATAACTCTAAGTTTTGATGTTCGCTGTTCTGGAATGGTATCCCCATGTAAAGCATAACCATCCATAGCTGAATTGGTTGCCGTGGGTACATTTAAAGATGAAATAATTTCTGCAGCAAGCACACGATTAAGAGATTCTCTGATTGGCACAATCTCAGTTTCTGAAATAGGTGAGATGGCAGTATAGATATTCTTTAAAGCATCACTGACCATTATGGAACCTGGATCAAAATCATCCATGCAACTATTTTGTTTATTCACTTTATTATTTTGGTCTGGTTTATCCATGTTTCTGTTTATGCATATTGCTTAAAAATCGGTCACATATGAATGACGCGATTTGATCCGGGTTATTTATGTCCAGCATAGGTAAGTCTGTTTCAACAGTTAGAGGTTCGTCGGTCGCGATTGCAATGACATTATCATCATTGGGGAAAAATAAATCATTGCCTAAGGAAGGTCTGGTCAGTTCTATTTTTGGGATCGATTCAAGTTTATATCCTTCCACCAATATTAAATCAAGATTATCCTGATCCAGTCGGCGAATATGATCTTGCAGAGAAAACTCCTGATCTTTTTCAGCGTCAACCATGAGTGCCCAACGATTGATAGAACCGATTAACATTTCACTGGCACCCGCCTTGCGTAATTCATAACTATCCTTCCCTGGCTGGTCGATATCAAAGGAGTGATGGGCATGTTTAATTATGCCTACGCGCATACCCTTGTCAGCAAGTATGGCAATTAACTTGATAAGGAGCGTCGTTTTTCCTGTGCCACTGTATGCTGTGAACCCGACAAGTGGTGTTTTTATTTTATTCATTATTTTAATTTAAGTTCTATTGCTGCCAGTTCTTCAGCCGAGTTTATATTAATAAAAGTCTCTGCTTGTTCGGAGAAATCAGCAATGGCCAAACGATGTTTTTCAAACCATTTGTCTATTTTTCGCTCGCCACTATTCAGGAAATCAAGCATTGAAGAAAGTAGTTCAGATTTCATTAATGTAAAGACAGGTTGTAACCTTCCGTTGGCGTGGGCTGTGCATATTTCTGCATCTTCATCCTGTAATATCGAATAAAGCTTATGCACCAGATCATCAGGTATCAAAGGCGTATCGCAGGGTGCGGTGACGATAAAAGGCGTTTTTGCTGCTTGTAAGCCACTGGCCATGCCTGCCAATGGTCCACAGTAGCCCCCAATCTGGTCGGCGACAACAGGATAACCATATTTTCCATAAACCTTCTGGTTCCTGTTTGCATTGATTATGATGGCATCTACCTGTGGCTCAATTGCATTTAATACATATTCAATCATAGGTTTCCGGGCAAGCTGGATAAGTCCCTTGTCCTGTCCGCCCATTCGTCTTGCCCGCCCGCCGGCAAGGATAATGCCAGTAATATTGCCCGTTGCCATGTTGGTTACTTTTGCTGTGCTTTTTTTGTGTTAGCAACTTCGAATTTAGCAGGTAGCTCGACATCAAATTCAATATTTTCTGAGCCGTTGTAAATGAGAAAATGTTTACCCTTGGCCCGTGAAAATAATGTAACGCCCATGTCACGTGCTATTTGTAGACCCATGTGTGTAATGCCTGATCGTGAGAGTAGGATTGGCACACCCATTTGTGCCACTTTAATCACCATTTCTGAGGTCAGGCGCCCTGTTGTATAGAAAAGTTTACCTTCACCATTAATATCATTGAGCCACATCTCACCTGCTATGGCATCAACAGCATTGTGCCTGCCGACATCTTCTTTAAATGAAAGTATCTCCGTGTTGTGACATAAGGCACAACCATGGACCGCACCTGAACTCTTATAAACATCGTTGTACGCATTCAGATTTTTTAATGTCGCATAAATATCTGATTGCTTGATTTTAACTGGTGTAATTTCAATGCTGTCCAACTGTTCCATCAAGTTGCCAAAGATGGTTCCCTGACCACAGCCAGTGGTGACTGTACGTGTGCCCAGTTTTTCGTGCCAATCTGTATTTTCTTCTGTGGTTGTTACAACCGCAGCATTGACCTCCCAATCCACCTGGACCGATATAATTTCATCGAGATTGTTGAAAAAATCCTGGTTTTTCAGGTAACCAAGCGTCAGTAATTCGGGTTGGCAACCTAAAGTCATTAATGTGACGATCTCAAAACGATCCACATAGATTGTCAGTGGTCGTTCATCAGCGATTTGCATGTCACGCTGATTCTGATATTCATCAACAGCGATTGTAGCCTGGGTGGGATCTAATCCGGCATCTGTCATCTCCGGACGATAATGTGCGGACATGTTATCCGCCAGTGACACTCATGTGTCGAAGAATGATTGGTTTGGCTTCCAGATTAAAGTCATGGCCTTTAGGTTTAATCTTCATTGAATCGCGTATCGCCTGTTTAAGATATTCCATGTCCCCGGGATGACTACGAATGACATAGCGTAAATCAACTGAATGTTCCTGCCCAAGACAAAGTAATAATCTTCCTTCACAGGTGAGGCGTACACGGTTACATTGATCACAAAAATTATGACTGTGAGGTGAGATAAAACCAATACGTGTTTCAGTACCAGGAATTTTAAAATATTTAGCTGGACCGCCTGTGCTCTCGGTGGTTGGAATCAATGTCATGGTTTTTTCAATATCATCACGTATCTGATCACTAGAATAATAAACCTCTGCGCGATCATGATCGTCAATGAGACCTAATGGCATTTCTTCTATAAAACTGATGTCGATATTTCTATCTATTGCAAACTGGACGAGATCCATAATCTCGTCATCATTGCGGTTTTTCAGGATCACGGTATTGAGTTTAATGCGTTCGAATCCAACATCCAGGGCCGCCTGTATCCCGGCCAGTACATCTTCAAGTTTACCAGTGCGAGTGATACGTTTAAATTTTTCTGCATTGAGAGAATCAAGGCTGATATTAATGCGCTTTACACCGGCATCTTTTAATTGCCCTGCCAGTTTGGGCAGCTGTGAGCCATTGGTGGTTGTCACCAGTTCACGGAGCCCGGGTAATCGCCCGATATCCTGAAATAACTTAGTGATGTTTCTACGAATCAGAGGCTCACCCCCTGTGATGCGAATTTTGTCAACACCCAGTTCGACAAAAGCACGACTGATGGTTGTCAGTTCTTCAAGCGTGAGTAACTTTGCACGCGGAAGAAATTTCATTTCTTCGCTCATGCAATAGACACAACGGAAATCACATCGGTCAGTCACGGAAATTCGGACATAACTTACTGTTCGACCAAATCTGTCGATGAGTTTTTCGTTAGATATCTGTTGTTCTGTCATATCGTCTGTCAGATGTGCGTATTACCAGGGCACTGAAAATCAAGTAATTTTGGGAGCATAATTTTACGCTGCTTAAGCTTAAATTGCACTGTTGAGGCTAGTTTATCATGTTTACCAAATAGGTGTTGTTGCAGTGCATTGACCATTGATGGCTGATTATATGCTCTTATGTAAGTGTGCTATATTCGAGCCTGTTTGTGCCACTGAACAAGAAAAAAAACAAAATAAAACAAAAAAACAAAATAAAACAACCAGGGAAAATAAGCTGGGGAAAACCGGGGATAAAGTATGAGCGGAATTTTATCAAAAGAGCGAATTGTAGCCAAAGAGGGATTTAATCGTTGGCTGATTGCGCCGGCAGCATTGGGTATTCATCTGTGTATCGGCTCTGTCTATGCCTGGAGCCTGTATAACCCCGCCTTAATCAAACGCCTCGGAGTCGTTATCAGCGCCGCTGATGACTGGACATTAAAAAGTGTTGTCTGGGTATTTACCGTTGCTATTGTTTTTCTCGGTCTTTCTGCAGCCATCGCTGGCCATTGGCTGGAGAAGGTGGGTCCGCGCATGGTAGGGGTGGTAGCTGCCTGTTGCTGGAGTGGCGGATTTTTCGTTGGCGGCATTGGTATCCTCACTGGTCAGTTATGGTTGTTGTATCTTGGTTATGGTGTCCTCGGAGGCTGCGGTCTGGGTCTGGGTTATGTATCACCAGTAGGGACACTGATTCGCTGGTTTCCTGATCGCCGTGGTATGGCAACCGGGATCGCCATCATGGGATTTGGTGGTGGTGCGATGCTTGGTAAACCACTGATTGAAGGCTTTCTCAGATACTATCATAAGCTTCCAGACTATCTGGGAACCGTCGACTCATTGAAGCTGGTAACGGATGAAACAGGTCGTCGACTTACAGAGATAGCTGGCGAAATGAAGGAAGTTGTCATCGTTGGAGCCAATGACGTTGTTAATATGATCGTTCCCGGCCAAGAAGGTGTTTATCTTCTTGGCACTGGGAGTGTCGGTGTTGCGCAGACATTTTTTACGATTGGTGTTATCTATCTGGTAGTGATGTTATGTGCTGCATTTGGTTACCGCGTTCCGCCCGAGGGCTGGAAACCGGAGGGTTGGGTAGCTCCTGAAGAGGGTGAACATCATGGCAAAATGATTACCCAACATCATGTGCATATTGATCAGGCACTTAAAACCAAACAGTTTTATCTATTATGGGTGATCCTCTGTTTCAATGTTACCGCCGGGATTGGTGTACTGGCCGTGGCCAAGACCATGATGACGGATATTTTTGGCAGGACCTTGCCTGATCTAGTTGATCTGAAATTTGCAGCAACTTATGTCCTGATGATCAGTGCTTTTAATATGGTGGGTCGTTTTTTCTGGGCCAGTACATCGGACTATATTGGCCGCAAGACGACCTATTACATATTTTTTGTCCTGGGTATTATGTTGTATT
>Ga0209988_10002871_pt1 | contig 11401 bp, 10 predicted proteins | sample N075metaG_FD_183115 | JGI IMG/M metagenome (GOLD analysis project Ga0209988, IMG submission 183115) | Deep subsurface microbial communities from Kermadec Trench to uncover new lineages of life (NeLLi) - N075 metaG (SPAdes) (version 2) | ecosystem: Environmental > Aquatic > Marine > Ocean trench... | reverse complement strand
GCGCGCCGTGAGCCTGATGTTCACGGAAACCCACATCCTCTTTGCGATGGACGCGGAATTCCAGACCAACCACGCCTTCCGCATGGACCGCGTCAGCGGCGAGCGCGAAGAACTGGGCGAACTCGATGGCCCGATCTACTACACGATCTCGCGGGGCGAAGACTTCTTCTTCGCCGTCACCGCCGAGCTCTGCCCCAGCCAGGTCGGTCGCAATGCGACCCTCTGGCACCTTCCCCCGGGTGGAAAGCTCCGGAAGCTGCACTCGATCGAGAAGGACCGCTGGCCCGTCCAGCTGCTTCCGGGCACAATGCACTTCCCCGGTGGCCCCGGCAACCCGGATCACTTCCACTTCCACTGTGTGGGACTGGCCGGCGCCGACGGGCGCGTCTTCGAGGTCCGGAAGGTCTAGGACGGCTCGAGGCCGCAGCCACGGATCTTCTGGAGGAGGGTCTTGTAGCTGACGCCCAACAGGCGGGCCGCCTGCTTGCGATTCCAGTTGGTGTGGTTGAGGACACGGTCGATGGCTTGACGCTCGGCCTCCAGCGCAGCACGTCGTCCGACTTCTCGCAGCGGGACTTCACCCGCAGTGGCTTCGATCTCTTCGATCAGCTGGCGCAGGCGGCTGGACCCGCGTTCGCCTCGCTCGTACCTCACGATCTCGTCGAGGATCGCGCCCTCGTTCTCGAGCACGATGATGCGCTTCACCATGTTCTCGAGCTCACGCACGTTGCCCGGGAATGGATAGCGGTTCCAGGCCCGAATCAGGCGTTCGGAGAACTCGGGCACCGCGCGTCGGTAGCGGGCCGCGAAGCGGCGCGCAAAGGACTCGATCAGCCGTGGAATCTCCTCGCGACGCTCGCGCAGGGGCGGTATCATCACATTCACGACGTTGAGGCGGAAGAAGAGGTCTTCGCGGAAGCTTCCGGCGGCAACCATGTCATCGAGCCGCCGGTTGGTCGCGCATACCACCCGCACGTCGACCCGGATCTCCTCGTTGCCACCGAGGTGGTGAAATACGCTGTCCTGGAGCACCTGGAGCAGCTTCGCTTGGAGGACCGGGCTCATCTCGCCGATCTCATCGAGAAAGATGGTTCCCTTGTGCGCCAGCTCGAACCGGCCCTGCTTGAGGGATCCAGCCCCCGTGAATGCACCCTTCTCATAGCCGAAGAGCTCGCTCTCGAGCAGCTCGGCCGGAAGCGCGGCACAGTTGACCTTGACGAACGGCTTTTTCGCTCGGCTCGAAATGGCGTGGAGCGTCCGAGCCACGATCTCCTTGCCGGTGCCGCTCTCGCCCTGGATCAGGATCGTGACGTCTGTGTCCGCTACCTGCTCCAACAGTGCGTAAACGCGCTTCATGGGCGCGCTCGCCCAGACCGTAGAATCGACCGACGACTCGGCTTCGTCCGCCAGCCGGTCGCGCTCACGCAACAGCGCCCGGTGTTCCAGCACCTTCTCGAGCGTCGCCTCCAGCTCCTCGTTCTCGAAGGGCTTGTTCAGATAGTCGGCGGCACCCAGACGCATCGACTCGACGATGGTACTGGCCTTGCCCACCACCGACAGCATCACCACCGGGATGCTCTTGTCGAACTCGCGAATGCGTTCCAGGGTCTCGATTCCGTCGAGGCCATCCATCATCACATCGAGGATCACGACGTCGGGAGCAGCACCGCCTTCGAGTAGCGCCAGAGCGCGGCGGCCGTCTTCGGCCGTGTCCACGTCGTAGCCCTTCAGCTCGAGAAGGTCCGCCAGGTAGCTTCGGATGCCCTCGGCATCGTCCACCACCATCACCCGGAAGCGCGGCTCAGCGGCCTTGGTCGTGCGTCGTCGCGCCGCCATCTAGGACTCCGCCCCGGGCAGCGTGAACGCAAAGCGAGCGCCGCCACCGGGACGATCACTTACACCGATGGTCCCACCGTGGCCTTCGACCAGCCGCTTGCAGATGGAGAGGCCCAGCCCCAGGCCCCCGCTGCGCTCCTCGTCACCCACCTGTACGTACGAGTCGAAGATCCGGATTCGATCCGCCGCGGGGACGCCGGGGCCGTCATCGGATACGGAGATCTCGATCAGCTCTCGGCCCTGGGTACGCAGACGCCGAGTAGACACTAAAATGCGTCGTACGGCATAACGGATCGCGTTGCCGATCAGATTGATCAGGATCTGCTCGAAGGCGCTCCGGTCGAAGCGCGCTCTACAGCCGTTCGGATCGAGATCCAGGTCGATCTCGAGAGCGCTCTCGCGGGCAACGCCACGCAGGGCCGAGGTCACCTCGATCAAGACCGGCTCGACTTCATCGTTGCTCACCTCGAGTGCTTCCATACGGCGCAGTCTGCGGGCGCCTTCGAGAACCTTGCCGACGAAGTCGTCGAGCTTCTGGCAGCTCTTCGAGCTGTCCTTCAGGAAGCGCCGTTGATCGTCGTTGAGCGGTCCCACGTCTTCCGACAGCAACAGGCGGTTGTAACCGAGGATCACCGTGATGGGTGTGCGGAGCTCATGGCTCACGACGGTGAGAAGGTCGTCGCGTTCGTCGCGTTCGTGACGCAGATTCTCAGAAAGTGCCGTCACCTCCCGGTTCAACCGGTGGAGCTCGCGACTCATGTACAGGGTCTCTTGCTCGAGCTTGCGCAGGTGATCGGCATCCTCGATCAGCCAGGCATCGGTGCCCGGCGCCAGCTGGGGCGAAACCGGTCGGCATTCGACGGCAACTTTCTGGCCACAGGCACGCAGCAGATCACAGGCCACGTCTCGCGGCTTCGAACCGACCGGAAGGCCCTGTCCCGTATCGACCAGGAAGGTCTGCATCTCGGTTCCCACCAGCGCATCCGAGGACGCCCAACCGGCCATCTCCACCAGCCGGTCGTTGACCCAGACGATGCGGTCGTCCCGCAGCAGCACGACGCCCTGGGAAAGGGCGGATGCCAGGCGTCTCAGCGCCTCTTCGGCCGGATTGCTCCGCTCGCGAACCGCGGCCTGACCCATCTGCTCCCTCTGCGCGGCATCGAGCCGTGATGTATTTTTCCGCTGTCGCGTTTTGACTCACGGAGATCAGAGAACTCATCGCCGCTTCGAAGCGCGACCTTTAACGGCAATTTCCCTTCGGAGACGCGCGCTTGGCCTCAAAATCGACGGCGGATGTGCCGCGCCGCATCGGCGAACTGATCGAAGCGATCGACCGGCACAGCCGCCTCTACTACCTGGAGGACGCTCCGGAGATCTCCGACACCGAGTGGGACCGCCTGCTGCGCGAGCTCCAGGCCCTGGAAGAGGCCCATCCGGAGCTGCTGCGACCCGATTCCCCCAGCCAGCGCGTCGGCGCTCCGCCTGCCGAGGGCTTCGCCGAGGTGCGACACCGGGTCCCGATGCTCTCGCTGGCGAACGCCAAGAACGCCGACGAGATGCGGGAGTTCGACGAGCGCATGAAGCGCGAGCTGGGCGACGAGATCGAAATCGGCGACGAGGCCGAAATCAGCTATGTGGGCGAGCCCAAGCTCGACGGTGCCGGCATCGAGCTCGTCTACGAAAAGGGTCTGCTGACGGTCGGGACCACCCGAGGCGACGGCCAGACCGGCGAGGACGTAACCGCAAACCTGAAGCAGGCCGGGTCGATTCCGCTCCGGCTCCGGGGCACTGCCCCGGACCGGATTTCCATCCGCGGCGAGGTCGCGCTGCCGGTCAAGGCCTTCAAGCGGCTCAACGCCGCACGGCTCGAACGCGGTCTCGAGCCCTTCGCCAACCCGCGAAACGCGGCCGCCGGATCCCTCCGCCAGCTCCACGACATCGATCTCGAGCGGCTTCGCTCACTCGAGTTTCGCGCGTACGACCTGAAGGAGAATATTCCCGAAGGCGTGCTGACGCAGATGCAGGTCCTGGAACAGCTGCGAAGCTGGGGCTTCATCGTAAGCGAGGACTCCGAGCTGTGCGCCGACATCGATGCCGTAGTCGATTACCACCGGCGCATGATCGAAGGCCGCAACGACCAGCGCGTCGAGATCGATGGCATCGTCATCAAGCTGAACCGGCTGGATCAACAGGAAGAGTTGGGTACGCTGTCGCGTTCGCCGCGTTGGGCCATCGCCTTCAAGTTTCCGCCCCAGCAGGCGCACACGGTGATCGAGGACATCGAGGCGAGTGTGGGCCGGACTGGCGCGCTGACGCCCGTGGCCAGGCTGCGTCCCGTGCACGTCGGCGGCGTCATCGTGTCGAACGCATCGCTTCACAACCAGGACGAGATCGACCGCAAGGACGTGCGCATCGGCGACACCGTCATCGTCCAGCGCGCCGGCGATGTGATCCCCCAGGTGGTGAAGGTGATCAAGTCGAAACGGCCCAAGAGAGCGAAGAAGTGGAAGCTTCCCAAGCACTGCCCCGTCTGCAACGACCCGACGGTCCGGCTCGAAGGCGAGGTCGTGACGCGCTGCACGAACATCGACTGTCCGGCGCAGCTCAAGAACAACGTGCGTCACCTGGCCAGCCGCGGTGCTCTCGACGTGGAAGGGCTCGGTGAGAAGCGGGTCGACCAGCTCGTCGAGCAGGGTCTGTTGAGACGGCTCTCCGACCTCTTCTCGCTCGACCGGAAAGCTCTGCTGAGCCTCGAACGCATGGGAGAAAAATCGGCCGACAACCTGCTCGCCGGACTGGAGAAGGCCAAGGACACGACGCTCGCGCGCTTCCTGATCGCCCTGGGCATCCAGCACGTAGGCGAGACCGTGGCCGAGCTCATGGCTGCACACTTCGGTGACCTGGATCCACTGATGGCGGCCACGCAGGAAGATCTGGAAGCCATCGAGGGTGTCGGAACGATCATTGCCGAGAGCGTGGCGCGCTTCTTCGCCGACGAGCGAAACGCCGGAGAGGTCGCGCGTCTCCGCGAGCTGGGCCTCCGCTGGCAGAAGGCCGAACCCCGCCGACCGGGCGAAGGTACGCTGTCGGGCACGACCTTCGTGCTGACCGGAACCCTTGTGAACATGAGCCGCGCCGTTGCCAAGCAGCGCATCCAGAACGCAGGCGGCAAGGTCACCTCTTCAGTCTCGAAGAAGACCGACTACGTGGTCGCCGGAGCCGATCCCGGCAGCAAGCTCAGCCAGGCGCAGGAATTGAAGCTCGCGATCCTCGACGAGGCGGGCCTTGAGAAACTCCTGGCGGGTTAGCCCCCATCACTTGAGCGCGATGGCGCGCGCATAGATCGCGCGCTTCGACAGCCCGCTCTCCGGAGCCAGCTCGGCTGCGATGTCCTTGCAGGATTCTCCCTCGGCGAGTCGCTTGCAGATGTCGGCGTCGAGCTGCCGTATGTCCGACACGGGCGGCTTCGGCGGAGCGCCCTCCACCACCAGGGTCACCTCGCCGCGAGTCCCATCCGCAAAGCGCTCGGCGAGCTCCTGCAAGAGACCCCGGGCGGCTTCTTCGTGGAGCTTCGTGAGCTCCCGGGCGACACACGCACGTCGTGAACCGAGCCACTGCGCCAGACGCACGAGAGTTCCCGCGAGCCGTTGGGGAGATTCGAAGAAGACGAGGGTCTCGGGCGCGCTCTGGAGGCGTTCCAGCAGCTGGTCGCGCGCACTGGCCTTGCGCGGCAGGAAGCCGACGAACAGGAAGCGATCGGCTGACAGACCACTGATCGTCAGGGCCGACAACAAGGCGGACGCTCCGGGAACCGCCTGCACTTCGAAACCCGCCCGGATCGCGGCGGCCACGAGCCTCTGTCCGGGGTCGGAAACGAGCGGCGTCCCGGCATCCGAGACCACGGCCACGTCGCCTCCCCCAGCCAGGATTTCGAGCGTCTTCTCCACTCGCGCCATCTCGTTGTGGGCGTGCATGGAGACCGGTCGGGCGTCGATGCCGTGGGCCATCAGCAGCACCCGGGTCCGGCGCGTGTCCTCGGCGAGCACAAGCTTGGCCTTCCCCAGCACCCGGATGGCCCGAAGGGTCACGTCTTCCAGATTTCCGATCGGCGTCGCCACGACGTACAGGACCGACATCGGTCGCGCCTCCCAATGGAACGATTAGCGCACACTCCGCGGAGCGGGACCCCCGAGGATTTTGGGGTACGGTTCGGCCCAGCACTCCGATGGCTCCCGACACGCGACACACGGTCCTGGTTCTATGCGACTACTTCCTGCCCGGCTTTCGGGCCGGCGGCGTTCTGCGGACCGTCGCCAACATGCTGGCGCTGCTGGGCTCGGAATTCCGCTTCCGCATCGTGACCCGCGCGCGCGACCACACGAAAACGGAACCCTATCCGGACATCGAGCCCTACACCTGGTTACCCCGCAGCGACTCGGAAGTCCTCTATCTTTCGGAAGCCCAGCTCCGTCCATCGGTCATCCGGCGCCTGCTCAACGATACGCCTCACGACACCCTCTATCTGAACAGCGTCCTCTCCCCCCTCTTCGGCATCACGCCCGCCGTACTCCGCCGGCTGAAGCTGATTCCGCGACGGCACTTCGTCGTCGCTCCCAATGGAGAGCTCGCCATCGGCTCGCTGCGGATCCGGGGCACCAAGAAGGTGATCTTCCTGGCGCTGGCGCGCCTGCTGGGTCTCTTTGCCGGCGCCTCCTGGCGCGCCTCGGACCAACGCGAAGCCGACGACATCCGACGCGTGTTTGGAAGCCGCGTGCAGGTCACGATCGCGGAGAACCTACCGACGCCGACGTCGCCGGACGTGGGCAGTGCACGCGCGCCCAAACTGGCCAATCGACTCGATCTCATCTATCTGGCCCGCTTGGCTCGCGTCAAGAATCTGATTCACGCCCTGCGAGCCCTATGCAATGTACGGGGTGAAGTCCGGTTCGACCTCTACGGTCCAAAGGACGATCCGGCGTATTGGGTCGAGTGCGAAGCCGCCATCGCCGAGCTCCCAGAGAATATCCGTGTGGAATGGAAGGACTCTCTTCCCGCCGATCAAGTCTCCGATGCCCTGGGACGCTACGACCTGTTGGTGATGCCATCTACGAACGAGAGCTTCGGCTACGTGATTCATGAAGCACTCGCTGCGGGGTGTCCGGTCCTGATCAGCGACCGCACACCGTGGCGAGACCTCGAAGCCCGCGGCGTCGGCTGGGACGTGGATCTGAACGATGTCGCCGACTTCACGCGGGTTCTTCAGAAGTGCGTCGACATGGATGAGAAGACCCATTGGGGTCTTCGCGAGGCCGCGCGCCTCTGTCGGCTCGAAGTGTCCCGCCCGGCCGCGGTCCTCGACCGCTATCGAGACCTGATCCGGGGCGCGGAATCCGCCCCTACATGAGGATCTCGATGCTCCTCAACGGACACTGGCAGGCGAACGGCGTCTGTCGCGTCGCCGAATCCTGGGCGCGCATACTGACGAGCGGCGGTCACGAAGTAACGATCGTATGCGAAGAAGGCGACGAGGCCCCGGACATCCCGGGCGCCCGGATGGTGACCCACCCCGTTGCGTCGACCTCGAATCGGTTCAGACGCTGGAAAGAACGACAGGCGCAGCTGGTTCGCACCGTCATGGCCCTCGACGCGCAGCGCCCCTTCGACGTTCACCTGTCCCACGACTGCCTTTCCACCACGGCCGTGCGTCGTGCGCTCCCGAATGCGCGTCTGGCGCAAACGATCCACTCGCCCATGGTGGATGAGAACCAGCTCAACAACTGGCGCTATGCGCCGAGCCTGCGTCATCGCGCGCTGTATCCCGCAACCCTGGCAATGGCCTGGCGGCTGGAGGCCCAGGCCCTGCGCGCCGTCGATCGGGTGCACACGCTGAGCGAGTACACCTGGCGGCGGATGGGCCTGCGACACGCCCGACTCTGCGACGCTACACCCAGGGACCGGATCCCGGGCAGCTTCGACCATCGACGATTCGTGCTGGCGCCGGACCGGGAGCAGGTCCGACGCGACCTCGGGCTCCCGGTCAACGCGAAAATCCTATGGACCGTGCGCCGGCTCGTGCCACGCAACGGCGTCGATCGGATCGCCGAGTGCGCGCAGCGCGTGCGCGACCGGGACGAGGAGATTCTGTTCGTGATTGGCGGGACCGGTCCGGAGAAGCACCGCATCCAGACCGAAATCGACCGCCTCGACGTGGGCCACATGGTGCGTCTGCTGGGATTCGTGAGCGAGCGGACCCTGCCGGCGTGGTACCAGGCCGCAGACGCCTTCCTGCTTCCGACCCGGGCCCTCGAGTGCTTTGGGCTTCCGGTGATCGAAGCCATGGCCTGCGGCTGCACTCCCCTGATCATCCCCGACGGCGGCCCCCCCGAGCTCGTACGCGACCCGCGATTGGTCGCCGCCGAGAACTCCGGCGCCGCCTTCTCGGACCTGGTCCAGGCCGTGATCGAAGCTGGCATCCCGGCGCGCCGCGAAGCCTTCGCCGACGAGGCGCGCGACCGCTACTCAGAAACCGCGGTCGCCCCGGCGGTGCTCGAGTTTGTCGAGCAGCTGAACCGGGTTCGACGCTAGGCGCGTTCGGGAAAGAGCTCGCGAAGTCCCGCTGCGGACGCGGCGCAAATGCCGCGCTCAGTCACCAGCGCCGTGACCAGTCGGGCTGGCGTGATGTCGAAGGCGATGTTGGCAACGGCGCTCTTCTCGGGCACCACGGCGACTTCCGTGCGCCCGTAGCCGGGAGCAAAGCCGATGACGTGGCTCATCTCGCGCGGGTCGCGTTCCTCGATCGGGATCTCGGCGATTCCGTCCTGGATCGACCAATCGATCGACGACGAGGGCACTGCAACGTAGAACGGAACTCCGTTGTCGTGGGCGGCCAACGCCTTCAGGTAGGTGCCGATCTTGTTGCAGACGTCTCCCGTCGCCGTGGTCCGGTCGGTGCCGACGAGGCAGAGATCCACCTGGCCGCGCTGCATCAGGTGACCGCCGGTGTTGTCGGCGATGACGGTGTGCGGAACTCCGTGTTGGCCCAGCTCCCAGGCGGTGAGGTTCGCCCCCTGGTTGCGGGGACGGGTCTCGTCGACCCAGACGTGGATGGGAATGCCTCGGTCATGCGCCATGTAGATCGGAGACAGAGCGGTTCCCCAATCGACCGTGGCGAGCCAGCCGGCATTGCAGTGGGTCAGGATCTGCACGGGAACGCGCCGGCCGTTTTCCTCGACGACCCGCTCGAGGAGCGCGACGCCATGTTCGCCGATGGCCTGACAGGTTTCGACGTCTGCATCGGCCAGCTCAGCCGCAAGTTCATAGGCCGCGACAACGCGCTCTGCCGGGGCGAATTCGAGCAGCGCGGCGCGCATCGACTGGAGCGCCCACATCAGGTTCACGCCCGTCGGCCGTGTGTCGCTCAGCTTCCGACAGGCATCGTCCAGGGCCGCGTCCGACGCGTCGTGGCGCATCTGAAGGCACAGGCCGAAGGCGGCGGTGACCCCGATCAGCGGCGCCCCGCGAACGCGCATGAATGAGATTGCCTCCGCCGCTTCGTCCAGGGTTTCCAGGCGGCGGATCACGAATTCGAACGGCAGCTTGGTCTGGTCGATCAGCTCGACCGCCCAGCCGTCATCGGCCATCCGGATCGTGCGTTGCCAGGTTCCTTCGACTCTCAACCGATTCACCCTGGGTGGATCATTCGCCCTCGAATGAGCAAAGGGACGTGACCTTCAGACCGTGGGCCTCGATCCGCTTGCTGCCGCCCAGGTCGGGCAGGTCGATGACGACGCCAACGCCGACGATCTCACCCCCACATTGCTCGATCACCTGGACGGCCGCAGACGCGGTGCCCCCGGTCGCAATCAGATCGTCGATCAGCAGCACGCGTTCGCCCTGCTTGATGGCGTCCTTGTGGATCTCGACCCGGTCGGTTCCGTATTCGAGGTCGTAGTCGTGGCCGATGGTCTCACCGGGAAGCTTCCCGGCCTTTCGCACCAGTACGAAGCCCGCCTCCAGGCTGACGGCAACCGCGCTGCCGAGGATGAATCCCCGCGCCTCGATCCCGGCGACCTTGTCGACTTCCATGCCCTTGTAGGGCGCCGCCAGACCTTCAACGGCAAGGCGAAGCCCGATGGGATCCTCGAGCAGAGGGGTGATGTCCCGGAACTGGACACCCGGCTTGGGATAGTCCGGAACCGTCCGGATGCGGGATTTGATGGGCATGGCGTCCACCTCTGATCGGGATTCAGCGCGACAGGACCCGACCCGCGACGGCATCGAGCCGGCGCAACAGGTCAGGGTCTCGCGCCTCTGGCGCCGTGATCAGGGCGTTGTCGAGCGCCCGATCACAGCCGTGGGGACAGCTCGACCTTCGCCCGGCCAGACGCGGGACCGTGTTCGCAACCAGTGCACGACCACGATCGGCGTTACGGGCCAGGACTTCGATGATGTCGGAGACTTCGACGTGACCGTGGTCGGAATGCCAGCAGTCGTAGTCGGTGACCATGGCGATGCTGGCGTAACAGAGCTCGGCTTCGCGGGCGAGCTTGGCCTCGGGCATGTTGGTCATCCCGATCACGTCGCAGCCCCAACTCCGATACAGCTCGGACTCGGCCTTGCTCGAGAATTGGGGGCCCTCCATGGCCAGATAGGTGCCGCCGCGGACCAGGGAAACGTCGACGCCGGCGGCCGCCTCGGCCAGGGCATCGCCCAGGCGGGCGCAGACCGGATTCGCCATCGAGACGTGCGCGACGAGGCCCTCTGAAAAGAAACTCTTCTCGCGGGCAAACGTGCGATCGACAAACTGGTCCACCAGCACGAAGGTCCCGGGGGAGAGACTCTCGACGAGGGAGCCACAGGCACTTACGGACAGCAGATCCGTCACCCCGGCGCGCTTCAGGGCATCGACGTTGGCCCGGTAGTTCACCTCCGACGGAGGCAGGCGATGGCCGCGCCCGTGGCGGGGCAGGAAGACCATCGAAACTCCGTCGAGCTCGCCAAACAGGAGCTCGCTGGAAGGGGCACCGAATGGAGACTCGACCTTCTCCCAGCGGGCGCCCTCGAGCCCATCGAGCTCGTAGATTCCGCTGCCGCCCAGCACTCCGATCACGCTGTCACCCGAACCCGCCATGGTCGGCTACCGTAGCACCACCCCGGTCCCGGGGAGAAAAACCCATGCACCGATCTCCGAGGGCGCTGGGAGCCGAGGGCGAGGACCGGGCTGCCCGCCTGCTGGCGAACTCCGGCTACCGGATCGTCGGGCGCAATCTGCGCTGTGACGGCGTCGAGCTGGATCTGATCGCCCGCCGAGGCCGGCTCGTCGCCATCGTCGAGGTGAAGACCCGGCGATCGCGGCGATGCGGACTGCCGGAAGAAGCGCTGGACGAGCGCAAGTGCCAACGCTTGATCCGGGGTGCCCGTGCATGGTTGCGGGAGAACGGAAGACGCATCGATCGGGTTCGCTTCGACGTCGTGGTCTGCGAGGTCGACGGGGACGACTGGACCCTGCGTCACATCGAGGCGGCGTTCGACGCCTCTCCGTGAGCCGAGACCCACCCAAGCCCCC
>Ga0209988_10002867_pt1 | contig 11415 bp, 8 predicted proteins | sample N075metaG_FD_183115 | JGI IMG/M metagenome (GOLD analysis project Ga0209988, IMG submission 183115) | Deep subsurface microbial communities from Kermadec Trench to uncover new lineages of life (NeLLi) - N075 metaG (SPAdes) (version 2) | ecosystem: Environmental > Aquatic > Marine > Ocean trench... | reverse complement strand
CATAACGTACGTGTCGAACGGCTCATTGAAGCACGCCTGTGTGCCATCAAAAGCGCTTCACCACTGACCCGTGATACGGCTGTGATTACAGCGTATCAGCTGCAGGCTGAGGTGCTGATCGAACAACTGCGGGTGACGATTAAGGCTATTACTCGCTTTGACGAGGAGATCGCCACAACGGCTGCCAAGTTGCCCGATTATGCCCTGTTGTTTAAGCCACTCCCCGGCGCTGGCCTGGCACTGGCACCGCGGTTACTGGCTGGCTTTGGTGAAGACCGCCAGCGCTACGCTAGTGCAGAGCAAATACAGCAGTACACCGGCATTGCCCCGGTGACCGAGCGCAGTGGTAACAAGACCTGGGTACATTGGCGTTGGCAATGTCCCACCTTTCTACGCCAGAGCATGATCGAATGGGCGGGACAGACAATCAATAAGTCCTTCTGGGCAGGTCTTTATTATCGCCAGCAAAGAGACAAAGGTGCGTCTCATCAAACTGCGGTACGGGCCCTGGCATTTAAGTGGTTGCGTATTCTTTACCGCTGCTGGCAGTCGCGTACACCCTATGATGAGTCAAAGTATCTGGAGGCGTTGCGGCGGCGTGGGTCACCTCTACTCAAACATCTTGGTGAAACCATGTAAAAAACTTGACGGACTACCTCAGGGCGTGAAGCAGACGCTCTGAGTTGACCTCAATTAATAGGCCACGCCCGTTTTGCCTTTCAGCGTCGGCGTATTGCAATTCCCTGGCCCTTGGTGACAGAATGGGGCACCTGAATTGTCTTCTGGCTCTGGAGCCCGACACATGTTCCGACTGACCCTGCTGTTGATTTTCCTTGTCTGGGGAATAGGCGAGGCGTTGGCTGATGAGATCGAGACCGTAAAGTCCTGGGAGCACTATCGGGAACTTTTGATCTCGGACGGGAGTTCCGAGGCCGAGGCCAATGCAGAGGTGTCGCGACTGCTTTTGAGTTTGGGTTCGATGGACCGTTCTGCGGGCAACGACCGCATTGGCGTGGCCGCGCCGTCATTCGAGTTCGACGGATGGCTGAATTCAGAGCCGCTGTCGCTCGAGAGTCTGCGGGGACAGGTGGTGCTGGTTCGCTGGTGGACCGAGACCTGCCCGTTCTGTGCCAGCAGCGCCCCGGCGCTTAGGGCGATTCACGAGCAGTATTCGCCAAAAGGGCTGACGGTCATCGGCGTGTATCACCCGAAAGCGAACCGCGATGGTCCGCTCGATATCGCTCGCGTGGAGCGGGCCGTGGAGGCTCGCGAGCTCGATTTTCCGATCGCGATCGACTGGGACTGGCGAAACGGGACGCTCGCGGACTGGTGGTTGACTGGGCCCGAGCGGCCAGCCACGTCGGTGACATTCTTGCTCGACAAGTCCGGCGTCATCCAGTTCGTCCACCCGGGGATGGAGTATCACGACCCCAACGGATCAGACGGCCACGCGATGTGCGCGAGCGACATGGCAGGCATTCGGTCCCAGGTCGAACGGTTGCTTGCCGAGTAGGGGCGGGCCGGTTCCTCGATCGGCCCGGGATCAAATCCTGGGTGACATGGTGTGACGGCACGCAGACGGTTTGAATGGGTCTGCTTTCGGCCGAGGCTGTGTGAAAACTCGATATTTGTCTTCAGTTACTTGGTCAGGCTGCATCAGACGCCCTGTCTTTGGGTTTGATCGGGGTTTGGTTTGCTTGGGGTAATCTGGCCGGGGGATTAATTCGGGGTCCAAGAGGATCTGGGGTTGTCCATATTTGCGTATTTAATCACTAAAAAGGGGCTTTCTGTGCCCCTATGGCCTCGATGAGTGGTTTCATGCCGATAATGTTCATCATTCGCTTCATGTTGTATGCCAACACGCGCAGACTCATCTCGGTACTCACCCGATCGAGCGTTTTGGTCAGGAAGTGCGTCGAGCCCATCCAGGCTTTCAGTGTGCCGAACGGGTGCTCTACAGTTGCTCGACGGATACGCATCGCCTCCGGGCTTCGATCCAGGCGAGCCTGGGCTCTCTCCAACACTGTTTCATGTTCCCAGCGGGTCATTTTGCGATAGGCGCCTGAAGTACATTGGGCCTTGATGTTGCACATCCTGCACTTATAGGTCCAGTAGCAAAGTACCGCCCTGCCTCTGTCCTGCTTCGTCGTGTGGTACACCAGGCGCAGGCCAGCCGGGCATTCATACTCATCGTCTTCGGCGATGTAGTGGAAGGCATCGCGGCCGAACTGACCCTTGGCCTGGTTGCCTGATGTCTGTGGCTTGGGCAAGTAGGTCGTAATGTTGGCTTCCTCGCATTCCCGCAGTTCCTCGCCGCGGTAGTAACCCCGATCGGCCACCACGGTTAACTCATCAACGGTCAGTGCAGCCTTGGCCTGCTTGGCCATGTTGGCCAGTTGCCGTCGATCACTACCGTTGTTGGTAACCTCATGTGCAACGATCAGGTGATGCTTTGTGTCCACAGCCGTCTGTACGTTGTAACCGACGATACCAGTACCACGAGTCTTCATAGAGCGGGAATCCGGATCGGTCAGAGAGACTTGCTTGTCCGGAGCACTAAGCATCCGGGCTTCGAGCTTTTTTAGGCGCGCCATCTCCTTGCGCATCGCTGCAATCTTGTCTTCCAGTGTCCGGCTCTTGTCTTCGGCAGGTTCTGCCTGGTCCGCAGCAGCCAGCTGCTGCAGGTAACGATCGATGCTGGCATCCACTTCCGCCAGCCGTCGCTTCATCTTGGCACGTGTGAAGTTACGATCACGGCTGTTCACAGCTTTGAACTTGCTGCCATCAATGGCCACGAAGGCGTTGGCGAACAGGTTGAGCTTACGGCACAGCATCACGAACTCGCGACACACCAGGCGAATGGCCACGCCATTGTCCTTGCGAAAGTCAGCGATGGTCTTGAAGTCCGGCGCCAAACGACCGGTCAGCCACATCAGTTCAACATTGCGTTGTGCTTCGATTTCCAACCGGCGGCTCGACTGCACACGGTTGAGATAACCGTACACAAACAACTTGAGCATGGTCGATGGATGGTAGGCCGGTCGTCCCGTATCGTTGGGTTCGGTCCTAAAACCCAGACCGGATAAATCGAGATCATCAAGGAAGACATCGGTCACACGAACCGAGCTGTCTTCTGCGACATAGTCATCTAAGCGTTCTGGAAATAAGGTGGCTTGAAAACGATCCTCGCCTTGAATAAATCCACTCATTCTGTGAGTCCTTCAGCGGGTGAGTGTGATTATATCGTAGCTGGAGTTTTCACACACCCTCGGCCAAAAGCAGACGTTGATCATTTATCTACTCTGGCAATTTACTCTGAATCCATGGCTTTATCCCATAGCATTTTTTACGCCAATATCAGATGCTTTTGTCTTTGGTCAATTTGATCCATCTCTCCCTATCAATACGATAGTGGGGACTGTCTTCGCCGTAGGCTCGCATCCTCCCTTTATGGATGAACCCTGCTTTCAAGAGGACATTTCTGGATTTATGGTTGTCATCGTCAATCGTAGCTACAACCGCTTCAAGGGATGTATGCCTGAACGCGAATTGGAGTAAACGCCGGCAGACTTCAGTGGCTATGCCTTTACCCCAGAAAGAAGGCTTTAGAAAATAACCAACCTCTACATCTCCTTCCGGCATGACGTCAGGCGTCACAAGACCCCAATCGGTATCATCTTCTTCAATTGGCAAGGGCAGCAAAGCGCAACTTCCGTATTTCTCACCCGTGTCACGGTCTGAGATGCACCAGATACCGATACATCCATTTCCTCCGCGCCTGATCCAGGTAGGCATTTCCTGTCTAATCTTGTCTTCGCTCGTAACACCGAACGCATATTTTGTGACATCTGGATCTGTAAACAATTCTAGAAAGACATCAACATCAGCGAGAGCAAGAGGAGTCAATTTCGTGCGTTCCGTCAGCATTTCGAGTTCCATACCTGAAACTCTATCCTACTGACGGCAAAAAACAACCTGCCGATGACTACTACTTTCCGTTAGCTGCTATACGCAATTACAAAGAGTGACCGTCTGTTATTAAGCGCAAAGCAGCTACACAGAAAGCATCATTTCAAGAGTCGTGACCCACGCCAAGACGCGACCAATAGCATGCCATAAACAATGGGAACTTGACATCAAGGCCCGATTAGAGAAGCGGACATTAAACAAAGGCACTTAATCCTTTTTCGATCCTATGTCTCCGGCTGTCCATTGCGCACCTAAAAACTAGCCAGATTCTGGCCCTTTTCTGAATGCAGAGACGTGGATGGAGTCCCAATTATATGTCTGTGGGTCGGTGGTCAGGATGCGCCTTTCCATGAGTTTGAATCCGGCTTTCTGCACCCAGTCGATCAATTCATCAGGCGTGGGTCCGTCTGTCCCGCTGAAACGGTATTTCAGTTTTTCTCGGTATTGCTGTTCGGTGTAATACGTTCCGTCCCAACTCACATTGACCAGGTGTCCGCCTGGGTTGAGCACTCGCCAAAGCAGACTCATCATCCGATCAAACTCGGTGCCCCCGAACGTGGCGAACACACCCACACCAAAGACTGAATCGAACCGCGCATCGGTCTCAGCCGCCCAGTCGAACACGCTTTCGGCGATGAACTCGGTGCGAATATTGTGGGACTTCACATATTCCCTGCACTCCACGAGCCTGGGATGCTGGCTCTCTTCCATGTATTTGAATGCGTTCTTGTTCACATCGATACCCACATATTGCCGGGGCACCTCGCTAAAATGCCATAAGTCTTCGTAAAACAGCGGACCGCAGCCGACGTTGAGCACTGATGCTCCCTTCACGTGGCTCAGGAAAGACTGATAGTAGCCGTATTCTTTGGGGAAGGCCTCCGCCTTGCTCAGCGAGCCTTCGTAATAGTCCCGAATGTATTCAATTGGCGCTAACTCTGTCATTCTCCTGTCTCTCCGTGGGCTAATGCCTAGGGAGTATATAGCACCCTATTTGGAGTTCAGGCGAGCGTCGGTGACTGTAAATTGATTCTTTTATTGGAATGACCGCAATTGGCCGTTAGCCGACACAAGCAAGGTTGAGAACTTGGCTAATCCTATAACCGCTTTTTGTCTGTGGATTCAATCGGTCGACGCAACACTCTAGTCTCGTAGAATAGAGAAAGGAGTGTTGCTGATGAAACAAAGACCCAAGATTTATTACTCAGATGCCCAGAAGGCTCTGATGTGAAATCGTTTGTGCAATGGGTATCCGGTCTGCAACAATCTTGTCGATAATGTCATCGGGATAGGGCGCGTTCATGGCACTGCCCACATGTTGCAGTACATCGACACCCGCCGTGATCGCGTCACGGATATCCTGTGCTTTATAGACATGTGCATGTACTTTGAGACCGGCGTTCTTCGCTTCATCCTGGATAGCGATACAATCCTTAAGTGTGAGCCCCTCCCAGGTCTTGATCACATCGGAACCATTATCCGCCAACCAAGGCAATCGTGATGTCGTCCCCGCTTGCGATGGCACAAACCAGGTTGAGAATGGGAAAACCGGGTATGGCTAATGATCTGATCATTATGGGTTCCGCGATGATTGGCAATCTGGCTTTAATACTATCCATGCTCGACAAAAATACTATTTCAAGAATCTTTTGCCCGGGCTCATGGATTGACGGAGCTACTTTGCTTTATAAGGGTGTTTCCAGTGCTCACTCTTCAAAGAGATTGATATTTATACGCTGCATGGGGTGGACACCTTCTACATACACGTAAGAGTCTACCCTTTCAGCTGTTTCGGGCAGGGATTGCATAAATTTCGTTATTTCCTGGCCAGTGTTGTATTTTTGGACCATTACTGAGAACTCTTCCAACAATGTGCTTAACGGCAGTGCACGTTGATCGTGATGCCCCTTAATACCCGGAAACTTAACCGCAAACAAGGTCGAGAAATTTGCGCGGTATTCGCTGTGAGTCAATACTCCAATGTTCCCATAGTGGGGATAATATTTTCCGATCCTGGACCCATGATCACCGTGAATTACAATAATTGATTGTTCATATATTCCCGCCGCTTTCATTTTTTCAAAAATTTGATGCATGCTCTTAAGTGCACAACTTACTTGCTCAAAATACATTTTTGTTCTGGTTTCGTAAATTTCCTTATTTTGAAGAGGTTCGCCCTGAAGAGCGGCAAACCTGACCAGGCGAGAAGACTCGTAATTGATTGAGCAGTCATCCTGAAATGCGAATGGTCCGTGCGGCAAAAGTATATGTGCAAAAAAATACTTTCCACCAGGATCGGATAGGAGGTCCCGTTCTAAATTGGCAAAGACCCGCGGGTCATGATGAGCAATTCCCCGGTCCATACCCCCATCCATAAACAGGCCAATTGATGTGACCAGATTCGATAATATAGTTGATTGATTCAAAAGCACCACGGCTAACATTTCGAGTCTTTGACGCATATCAGGGGCATGACTTATTGAATCTACATTCGGTTGTGAGTACTGCCAGCAGCGATCTACATGATCGACATTTGATTGGCAAAAATCCAGAAACTCGGTCTGGTAAATATTGAACCTGTAACCAAGTTCCTGCATGACATCAAACTGGGCATTGGGTTTCAATATGTGTTTGCGTCGACCCAGGACTTCCAAACCAAATTTGTTTTTGCCATCGTTTTGATAATTAAATGCCTTATAGACCGAATTCCCTGTTGATAAATAACGACTATAGGCGCGCGGGAATGTGTGAAAGTCATATTGGTCAAAAAACGTGTAAATTTCATCGCGCAGCAAGTCTGATTCAGCATGAGGTGGCAACCCGTCAATTCCTATGAAACTGTCCATAAGAATGTGGACAACGGGTGGTAAACCTGGCTTGGCACTGGTGTGTTTTGCGGTAGAACGCAAGTTGCCGTCATCTTCGAAACTGTCGAAAAAGGCACCTGCAATCATGAAAATAATGATGGCTAAGCTGTAGAGCTGAAAACGGCCTTTTAACAAAAAGATCGCTGCAGGACCAATCAGGGCAAGGACAATCAAACCCGGTAACAGCAGATTGAACTGGAGCATCAGGATCACTGTAATGAGCAACAGCGACAAGGCATTGGCAATCACCGGACGGACATTCCTTATAATAATCGCCAGCAAAATACTGCATATTGCTATCAGCAGAAAAATCAGACCGACTTCAACACTGAAAAATGGGTATGAATGCCGCCAGAGAAACGACAATGCCGGGTAGATTAAAAGCCAAAAATAAAACAGGAAAACTATCAATAATCCATAATGGGAACCTGTTGATGCTTGTCTGGGCACTGGTGACTCTCCAAAATTTTATCCCTTATCGCGGGCTTGAATACGGATAAAGCCATATTGCCAGAAAAGGCAGCCACTGAGAAACCTTGAGTTCACATTCTTCAACTTCTCCGTTAGCGCCCGTGCCGTTACATCACAAGACCCGCGTTACCCACCAAACGCCTGTCACTGACTAGAAACGGCCAACTGCGTTACGAGTTGAAAGCACCCTCGCGCAACGGCACGACCCATGTGATATTCGAACCGTTGGATCTCATTGCCAGGCTGGTCTCACTGATCCCCAAACCCAGGGTCAACCTGGCCTGCTTCCATGAAGTATTCGCATCCAATAGCAACTACCGGGCGTCGGTAACACCGGCCAAGCGGGGCATAGGCAGCAAAGATAAAGTTTCAAACGAAAAAAAGCAGATGTTCAGGATATAAAAACTCATTTTCCAACCCGTCTTATTACAGATCGGCAATCGCCTGTATGCGCGCCTGTCGCAGGCGCTCCCCGACAGCCGGGCCACTGATTCCGCTCAGGTCGAGGTCTCTGGCCAGGATTGACGCCGCTGCCTGATGCGCCTTTTTTAAATATTCGCCCTGCGGATAAGCCCGCTTTTTCAAACCGAGCCGACCACGATAATCCGCTTCGCAAGCGGTCACAAAATCCGGCAGTATCCGGCCCTGTCGGAACACATCCAGGGCTTGCAGCAAATTGAGCACCTTTGCCGGTCGCATTTCCAATACCCGGTGGCAGTTCAAATGATGCTCGGACACCTTGCGCACCAGGTCATGCATGGCATTGGGTGCTTTCAGACGCTGGCATACGGCATCCACCAACGGCAGACCGGCGGCCTCGTGGCCTTTGTGGGCCGGCCATTCGGATGGGGGCGTTACGCCCTTGCCAAGGTCATGCAATAGCACCGAAAAACACACCGCTGCGTTTCCATCAGAGATTTCGGCAGCGCAATCCAATGCCATCAGCACATGTACCCCGGTGTCAATTTCAGGGTGGTACTTCTCCGGTTGGGGCACACCGAACAAAACGTCCACTTCAGGCAGCAACACTTCCAACGCGCCGCATTCACGCAACACACTGACGAATACCGAAGGCCTGGCGGTCATCATGGCGCGCTCAATTTCACGCCAGCTACGCTCGGGCGAAAGGTGCAGGAGTTCACCGGATTGAGTAATTTCCCGCATCAGGGCGATGGTTGATTCGTGTACTTTGAAACCCAGGTCGGCGAACCGCGCCGCAAAACGCGCGACCCGTAAAACACGCAATGGATCTTCCGCAAAGGCGTCAGAAACATGCCGCAGCACTTTGCCCTCGATATCCTTTTGTCCGTCAAACGGATCAATGAGCCTGCCGCTTTCATCCCGGGCAATTGCATTGATGGTCAGATCGCGTCGTTCGAGGTCCTCTTCCAGAGTCACCTCGGGATGAAAATCCACACTGAAGCCATGATAACCATGGCCCTGCTTTTTCTCGGTGCGTGCCAGCGCATATTCCTGGCCACTTTCAGGGTGCAGGAAAACCGGAAACGAGGCACCGACCTGCTTGAAACCGTCCGCAAGCATTTCATCCGGTGTACTGCCGACCACCACCCAGTCGTTTTCAACCGCTTCAAACCCCAGCAAAGCATCCCGTACCGCACCGCCTACGAGGTAAGTTTTAGCCTGCATTTTGAACCGGTCGCTGCATCAACACGCCCATCATCGACCCGCCCATCATCGACCTGCCATTCGTCTGAAACTCTGCAAGCGACGCTGGTGGATGGAGCCGTTCAGGTAATCGGCAACCACTGAATCGATCGGTCGCGGGTAAATACCAAAATATGCAAACCCATTGTGACGTGTCGTATTGTCAGTTTTCAGGGACTGGTAATTGTCCCAGGAGAATGGCTTGCCGGGTACCAGACCCATCAGCAAAGCCTGCGAGGCTGACAATGGCGCCGGCAATCCGATGACCCATCGGCGTAACCCCATGCAATTTGCTGTCCATTCCACCAGTTCTTTCAGCGTGAAATTTTCCGGACCCGCCAACTCGTAACTTTCCCCCCAGGTCATGGCGTCTTCCAGCGAAGATGTAATCGCTGCTGCTACATCATCTGAAAATACCGGTTGCAAGCGGGCTTTCGGGCAGGCCAACGGCAGCACCGGCGTCAGTTTCAGTATGCTGGCGAAGCGGTTAAAGAAGCTGTCTCCGCGCCCAAAAATGACCGATGGCTGAAAAATGGTGACATTGAGATCACTTGCAGATCTAAGCAACTCTTCGGCCTCGCCCTTGGTCCGCAAATAATGACTGCTGCCGTTTCCGGCGTGCAGGGCACTGACATGCAATACGCGGCTTACACCGGCCTGCTGACAGGCATGGATAATGGTTTCGACCAGCTCGACGTGGACCTTGTGAAAACCCCGTCCACGGTAGCCGCTCTCATTCAGAATTCCGGCCATACTGACCACCGCGTCAGCGCCAGCAAACTGCGCTGCCAGGACATCAGCGTCGTAAACATCTGTCTGTCTCAGCTCAACGCCGCGGAACAGTCGCAAATCACCATGACGTGCTGCATCGCGGGTCAATACGATGCATTCGTGCTGATGGGCTGTCAGTGCATTTATCAGGTGTTTGCCAAAAAATCCGCTGGCACCCACTAATACAATTCGCATGTTTTTTCCTCAGCCCTGATCGGTACACACCACTTCAGCGGTGCCATTTATGCTTATCTTACCGGATTCGATGTTTGGCATTCTTGCAGACACGCGTGTCACCGGTCCGCCCATGCGCCAGGCATACAAAGTTGTGAATGCCAAAACGCGCGGAATGTAATCCCGGGTCTCATAATACGGCAGTGTCTCCACCCAGATCGAGGTGTCCGCCAACGGCCGGTCCTTTAACCAGCGAGCGACGGCACTCGGGCCCGCATTATAGGCACCTGACACCAGCACAGCGTTGTGCCGATACTTTCGCAACAAATCACCCATGTAAGCCGTGCCGATTGGAATATTGCCTTTCACCGTCTTTAACTGGGCACTGCCGGACCATGCCAAACCATGCTTTTTGGCAACCCGTTTGCCGGTGTCGGGTGTTACCTGCATCAGACCCAATGCATTGGCGGAAGATCGCGCCGTGACCTGCATCGCACTTTCAGCCCGCATGGTGCCGTAAATCCAGGCCGGGTCCAGTTTGTTGAGCTTTGAGTATTTTTTTACTTCGGTCTCCCACAACAAAGGAAAACGCCAGTCGTAGATGCGCAGGTCACCGCTGTTTCCAAGCGCAAAAATCGCACGGTCATACCAGCCTTCCTCAACGGCCAATGCTGCCACAATTTTTAACTCTTCAGGGGCAATACGGGCAGCAGCCATAGCCCACTCGCGTGTCGCCCAGTCGTCTAACTGTGCCTTCCTGAGGGCCAACGCCCGCCTGAATCCATCAAGCCCGGCGAGGTCTTGTATTTCTTGTTGCGAGATTTGAGGTTTGAACGGACAAATATTGTATGGAAGCCCGGCTTCATCGGCCGCCAGAAACCCGAAATAATTGGCCTCCGATGCCAATGATTTCAGTCGTTGCGCCGGCTCAGCGGACATCCCCGATTCCAACTCCGCCCGCGCCAGCCAGTAACGCCAGCGCTCATCATTGCGGGTATCTGCCGGCATTTGACCGATCAGATCTGCCACCGCCGGCCAATCCTGCTTGCTCAGCAAATATCGTGCCCACCATTCGAGCAACTGGGAATCACGGTAAGCCACCGGCACGCGCTGCATTTGTTCAGGGGTGGACTTATCCAGAGACACTGCGGTATACAAAGCGATGTCGCGTAACAATGCTGACCTGCGTTCTTTGCCCCAATTGAAATGCCCATCAAGAAGATCGAATTTTTTCGCCGCCTTTTCTGAGTCTTTGCGAGCCAGTCGCTGCAATGATGCTTCGGTGATCATTCGTGTAATTTGTGTATCCGGCCAGTTTCGCGCCTGTTCCAGCCTGGAATAGTTATTGCGGCTGAACTTTTGCCAGCCTTCCAGCCAGCGGCGTTCATTTTTCGGAATAAAGCGGGCAAGGTATAGGGTCAGGCGCGGATTACCTGCTACCATCGCCAGTCGAATCCGCTCCCATGCGAGACTGGCAGGTATGCCATCATTTTTGACC
>Ga0209988_10002866_pt1 | contig 11415 bp, 12 predicted proteins | sample N075metaG_FD_183115 | JGI IMG/M metagenome (GOLD analysis project Ga0209988, IMG submission 183115) | Deep subsurface microbial communities from Kermadec Trench to uncover new lineages of life (NeLLi) - N075 metaG (SPAdes) (version 2) | ecosystem: Environmental > Aquatic > Marine > Ocean trench... | reverse complement strand
CAAGCACTTCGAGACCCTCGCCGACCTCGACGCCACCGTCGCCGAACGATGCGTCGCCCTCAACAAGAATCGAGACCTCGTCAAGGGACCAGCCGGTTTCCACTGGTGGCCAGAGCGAGCCTCTCCGATCTAATCAGCCGGAGATCGTATCAGACGCCAGCGGAGAAATTCGCAGAGTGTGTTGCGGCGATCGGTTGAATCGGCAGTTCAAAGGCGAAGGTCGCCAATGTACGGGCCTGTGACCGGTTCGGGCCTCGCGCCGCTGCGCGCAGACCGTCGAGATCCCGGCGCAAGGCCGGGACATGGGTGCTTGATCACCCCGCCCCCGCGCCGCCCACCGTCAGCCCCTCGATCAAGAGCGTCGGCTGGCCGACGCCGACCGGCACGCCCTGGCCGTTCTTGCCGCAGGTGCCGATGCCGGGGTCCATCGCCATGTCGTTGCCGACGGCGCGAATGCGGCGCAAGGCCGACGGGCCGTCGCCGATCAGGGTCGCGCCCTTGACCGGGTGCAATACCTTGCCGTTCTTCACCCGGTAGGCCTCGGTGCAGGAGAACACGAACTTGCCGTTGGTGATGTCGACCTGGCCGCCGCCGAAATTCACCGCGAATATGCCGTCCTTGATGCTGGCGACGATGTCGTCGGGGCTGGCCTCGCCGCCCAGCATGATGGTGTTGGTCATGCGCGGCATCGGCAGATGGGCGTAGGACTGGCGCCGCCCGTTGCCGGTCGGGGCGACCCCCATCAGCCGGGCGTTCTGGCGGTCCTGCATGAGGCCGGTCAGGATGCCGTCCTCGATCAGCACGGTGCGGTTGGTCGGCGTGCCCTCGTCGTCGACGGTCAGCGAACCGCGCCGGCCGGGGATGGTGCCGTCGTCGATGACGGTGATGCCGGGGGCGGCGACGCGCTGGCCCATCAGCTCGGTGAAGGCCGAGGTGCCCTTGCGGTTGAAATCGCCCTCCAGCCCATGGCCGATGGCCTCGTGCAGCATGATCCCGGGCCAGCCGGGGCCGAGCGCCACCTCCATGACCCCGGCCGGGGCGTCCTCGGCCTCGAGGTTGACCAGCGCCTGGCGCAGCGCCTCGTTGGCCATCGCCTTCCAGTTGGCGGGCTGGATCAGGTCGTCGTAGCCGTGGCGCCCGCCGGCGCCGCTGGACCCCGATTCGCGCAAGCCGTCCTTTTCCACGATGACCGAGATGTTGAGGCGCGACATCGGCCGGTGGTCGCTCACAAGGCCGCCCTCGGGGCGCAGGATCACGATCTCCTGCACCCCGCCGGCCAGCGAGGCGGAGACCTGGACCACCCGCGGGTCCTTGGCGCGCAGATAGGCGTCGATCTCCTTCAGGAGGTCGATCTTCACCGCCAGCGGGTGCTCCGAGACCGGGTCGAGCGCATCGTAGAGGCGGCGGTTGGTGCCCGGCGGCGGCGGCGCCATCACGCCGCCGCCGTCGCGCACGGCGAGGCGCGCGGTCTCCGCCGCCCGGCGCAGGGCCGCTTCGCTCAGTTCGGTGGAATGGGCGTAGCCGGCAGCACCGCCGGCCACCGCGCGCAGGCCGAAGCCGGTGCCCGAATCGTACGAGGCGTTGCGCAGCCGCCCGTCGTCGAAGGCGAGGAATTCGGAGCGGCGGCGCTCCAGGAACAGCTCGCCGTCATCGCCCCCGGCGACCGCCCCGCGCAGGACGGCCAGCGCGCGCGGCTCGTCGAGATCGGTCTCGAAGGGGCGGAACGGGGTGTCGCTGGCGGGCATTCGCTGGTTCCTGCTGCAAGAATATTCCGGTCCCGAATCCGATTCTGACCGGGGTCACGCGCAAAAGGGCGGCGTGCGCGCGCAAAATGCAAGCTTGCTCTCGACCGGTCATTATGGTGTTAGACAGGCAGGGAAAAGAAAAATCGGGGTGTGGTCCAGCCCATCGGGCCTGTCGCCACCGGAAGATTGGGAAAACAATTATGCGGTTCGCGACCCTTTCTGCCTGGACGATGGCGGGCGCCGTGTCTCTCTCCGGCTCGCTGGCGATGGCCAGTGAGGTCGCCGGGCGGCCGGTCGACAAGGCCATGGGCTTCCAGCGGGCGGTGACCGAGGTGGCGCGCGACATCCAGTGGCTGGACAACTTCCTGCTCATCATCATGACCGCGGTTGCGGTCTTCGTGACGGCGCTGATGCTGTACGTGATCGTGCGGTTCAACAAGCGGGCCAATCCGAAACCGGCGACCTTCACCCACAATGCCGGGCTCGAGGTCGCATGGACCGCGCTCCCGGTGCTGATCCTGGTGATCATCGCGATCCCCTCGCTCAGGCTGCTGTTCCTGCAACTCGAAGTGCCGGAGCCGGACCTGACCATCAAGGCGACCGGCAGCCAGTGGTACTGGACCTACGAGTATCCCGACGAGGCGATCGAGTTCGACGCGGTGATGCTGCAAAAGGACGAACTGACGCAATACGGCTACACCGCCGACGACTGGCTGCTGGCGACCGATACCCGGGTGGTGGTGCCGGTGAACGCTGTCGTCCATGTCCTGGTCACCGGGTCGGACGTGATCCACGCCTGGACCATCCCCTCCTTCGGCTCGAAGATCGACGCCGTGCCGGGGCGGATCAACGAGACCTGGTTCCGCGCCGAGGAGACCGGAGTGTTCTACGGCCAGTGCTCCGAGCTTTGCGGAAAGAACCACGCCTACATGCCGATCGTGGTCGAGGTGGTCAGCCAGGAGGACTACGACGCCTGGGTGCAGACCCGGCAGGCGATGAACGGGGCGGCGACCACCAAGCTGGCCGCGGCCGAGTAAGCGCAGGGGTGTCCGGGGGCTTCCCCGGCGACCGGAGAGCACTGATTTGACCGACATCTCCCCAGCACGGACCAGCGCAGCCCGGATCGGCGAGGCGCCGCGAAAAGCGGAACCGGAGTTCCGCGACTACGTCCTGTTGCTCAAGCCCCGCGTGATGTCGCTGGTCATCTTCACCGCGCTGGCGGGGATGGTGGCGGCCCCGGTCTGGGTCCACCCGGCGGTGGCGGTGGGGAGCCTGCTGTGCATCGCCGCCGGGGCCGGGGCCGCGGGCGCGCTGAACATGTGGTGGGACGCGGATATCGACGCCCGGATGGCGCGCACCCGCACCCGGCCGGTTCCCAGCGGCGTGATCGAGCCGGGCGAGGCGCTCGGCTTCGGCCTCGGGCTGGCGCTGATCTCGGTCTTGATGCTGTCGGTCTTCGCCAATCCGCTGGCCGCGGGCCTGCTGGCCTTCACCATCTTCTTCTACGCCGTCGTCTACACCATGTGGCTGAAGCGCTCGACGCCGCAGAACATCGTCATCGGGGGTGCTGCGGGGGCGTTTCCGCCGATGATCGCCTGGGCGGCGGCAACCGGCGAGGTCTCGACCGCCCCGGTGCTGATGTTCCTGGTGATCTTCGTCTGGACGCCGCCGCATTTCTGGGCGCTGGCGCTGTTCCGCAGCAAGGATTACGCCCGGGCCGGGGTGCCGATGATGCCGGTGGTGGCGGGGGAGGCCTCGACGCGGCGCCAGATCTGGCTCTACTCCCTGGTGCTGGTGGCGGTCTCGATCGCGCCCGCCTTCACGGTGGCGGGCGGGCCGGTCTATCTGGCGGTGGCGCTGGTGGCGAACCTGGCCTTCCTGCGCGGCGCGTGGCGGGTTTCGCGGCGTGGCCAGGAGATGGCGGTGGCGGACGGCTACCGGGCCGAGAGGCGGTTGTTCTGGGTCTCGATCGTCTATCTGTTTGCGCTGTTCAGCGCCTTCATCGCCGAGGCGGCGCTGGGGGCGATGATCGGGCCGTTCGACTGGCCGGTCTGGTTCTGAGAGGGGGGACGATGCACGAGGATCACGAGCTTCACCGCCGCCGCCGCAGCCGTAACCTCGGCCTGCTGGTGGTGTTGCTGGCCTTTGCCGCGCTGCTGTTCTGGGTCACCATTGCCAAGATGGGCGGCAATGCCGGAAACCCGTGGGGCTGAGATGAGCGAGCGTCCGGCACCTGCCGATTTGCGCCGCAAAGCGATTCCGCTGGTCGCGGTCGGGCTGGGCATGGCCGGGCTGGCCTGGGCGGCGGTGCCGCTCTACGACCTGTTCTGCCGCGTGACCGGGTTCGGCGGCACCACGCAGGTCGCCACCGAGGGCTCCGACCGGGTGCTCGAGCGCATGGTCACGGTGCGCTTCGACGCCTCGACCGCGCGCGACATGCCGTGGGAGTTCCGCCCGGCAAGGCCTGCTATTCAGATCCGCATCGGCGAGACCGCGCTGGCCTTCTACGAGGCCTACAACCCGACCGACCGGGTGATCGCCGGTACCGCCAGCTACAATGTCTCGCCGCCCTCGGTCGGGGGATATTTCACCAAGATCGACTGCTTCTGCTTCACCGAGCAGGTGTTGCAACCGGGCGAGCGGGTGACCATGCCGGTGACGTTCTATGTCGATCCGGAGATGGTCGACGATGCCGAGACCGCGGGCGTGACCACGATCACGCTGTCCTACACATTCTTTGAGACCGAACTGGACAGCCAGGCCGCGCTGGGCCAGACCAAGACCGGCGCCGGCGTCAACTGACGCCGCGATCGGCGAATTGGGGGAACGGAGGACCTGATGGCCCACGAGAAGCGACACGACTACCACATCATCGACCCCAGCCTGTGGCCGTTCCTCGCCGCTTCCAGCGCCTTCACCATGCTGGGGGGCTCGGTGCTCTGGTTTCACGACATCACGCCATGGGTGGCGCTGCTGGGCCTGACCGGCGTGCTCTACACCATGTTCGTCTGGTGGTCGGATGTCGTCAACGAGGCCAATACCGGCGACCACACGCCGGTGGTGCGGATCGGCATCCGCATGGGCTTCATCCTGTTCATCATCTCCGAGGTGATGTTCTTCTCGGCCTGGTTCTGGACTTTCTTCAAGCACGCGATCTTCCCGATGCAGGGCCAGTGGCCGCCGGAGGGCATCGTCACCTTCAACGCCTGGGAACTGCCGCTGATCAACACGCTGGTTCTGCTGTTGTCGGGCTGCACCGTGACCTATGCCCACCACGCGCTGATCGAGGGCAAGCGCCCGGCGCTGCTCTGGGGGCTGCTCGCCACGGTGGCGCTGGGGGCGCTGTTCACCATTTTCCAGGCCTACGAGTACAGCCACGCGGAGTTCGCCTTCACCGGCGGCATCTACGGGTCGACCTTCTTCATGGCGACCGGGTTCCACGGCTTCCATGTCATCATCGGCACCATTTTCCTGACCGTCTGCCTGCTGCGTTCGCGGGCCGGTCACTTCTCGCCGACCCAGCATATCGGCTTCGAGGCGGCGGCCTGGTACTGGCACTTCGTCGACGTGGTCTGGCTGTTCCTGTTCGCTTCGGTCTATATCTGGGGCGCTTGAGCAATTTCGAGCCAAATGGGTTCATTTGGCGACTCGGAAATTGCGCAAACAAAGGGACCAGGCAATTTCGAGCCGAATGGGTTCCTTCGGCGACTCGGAAATTGCGTGAAACAAAAGGGTAGGGCGGCCCGGGATATCGAGAAACGCCGCCGCCGCCTGCCGGGCGGCGGTTTGCTTTTGGGGAGATGCGGGTGAGATCTGGCGTCGCTGCGGCGATTATCTTCGGGGTTGCCGGTGTGGCCGTGCTGATCGGGCTGGGTGCCTGGCAGGCCAAGCGGCTGGCCGCGAAGGAAGCCCTGATCGCCCGGCTGGAGCAGCGGCTGGCCGCCGACCCGGTGGCGTTGCCTTTGCCGCCCGACCCGGTGCGGGACGCCTTCCTGCGGGTGCGGGTCACCGGGCGTATCGGCGGTGGTGAGTTGCATGTGCTGACCTCGTTGATACCTTACGGGCCGGGGTTCCGGGTGATCGTGCCGCTGACGGACGCCTCTGGCCGGGTGGTTCTGGTCGATCTCGGCTATGTTCCCGAGGCAATGAAGGACGCCGGCGCCCGGCCCGCCGGCCCGGTCGAGGTGGTGGGCACGCTCTACTGGCCCGACGAGACCGACGGCTTCACCCCGGCGCCGGACCGCGAGGCCAACATCTGGTTCGCCCGCGACCTGCGCCCCATGGCCGAGGCGCTGGGGACCGAGCCGCTGCTGATCGTCGCCGAACGGCACGGCGGGTCGCCCGGTGAAACTCTGGGCGGCGGGGAGTGGCCGAAACCGCTGCGCCTGGGCGTCAACCTGGCCAACAACCACCTGCAATACGCCATCACCTGGTTCTCGCTGGCGCTGATCTGGGCGGTGATGAGCGCCCTGTTGGTCCGGCGCGAGCGGGAACGCCCCGGCCGGGTCTGACCCGGATTTTCCGCCATCGTTCCGCCGCTCTCCGCGTAGACGTTGTGGGCAGTGCCACGCTGGGTTAAGAGCCCTTGAGCTGGCCCGGTGGCCAGGCGGGGAAGATCGAAATTCATGCGCTATGTGAGCACAAGGGGCCAGGCGCCCGTGCTGCCCTTCGAGGAGACGATGCTGAGCGGGCTGGCCCGCGACGGCGGCCTCTATGTGCCCGATGCGGTTCCGGTGATGAGTCCGGACGAGATCGCCGCGCTGGCCGGGCTGAGCTACGAGGACGCCGCCTTCCGGGTGATGCGGCCCTTCGTCGGCGACTGTTTCACCAACGGCGAGTTTCGCGCCATCATCGGGCGCGCCTATGCCGGCTTCGGCCATGCGGCGCGCTGCCCGCTGGTGCAGATCGGGCCGAACGACTGGCTGCTGGAGCTGCATCACGGCCCGACGCTGGCGTTCAAGGACGTGGCCATGCAGCTCATCGGCCAGATGTTCGAGGCGGTGCTGAAGCGCCGCGGCGAGCGGGTGACCATCGTCGGCGCCACCTCGGGCGACACCGGCTCGGCGGCGATCGAGGCGTTTCGCGGGCTGGACACGGCGGATGTGTTCATCCTCTACCCGCAGGGCCGGGTCTCGGAGGTGCAGCGGCGCCAGATGACCACGCCCTCGGAGTCCAATGTCCATGCGATCGCGGTCGAGGGAGATTTCGACGACTGCCAGGCGTTGCTCAAGGCGATGTTCAACGATTTCAGCTTCCGCGACGAGGTCGGGCTGGCGGCGGTCAACTCGATCAACTGGGCCCGGGTGCTGGCCCAGGTGGTGTATTATTTCACCGCCGCGGTGGCGCTGGGGGCGCCGGGCCGCGCGGTCTCGTTCGCGGTGCCGACGGGCAATTTCGGCGACATCTTCGCCGGCCACATCGCCCGGCGCATGGGGTTGCCGGTGGACCGGCTGATCATCGCCACCAACGAGAACGACATCCTGCACCGGACGCTGGAGACCGGGGTCTACGCGACCCAGGGGGTGACGCACACCATCGCACCCTCGATGGACATCCAGGTCAGTTCCAATTTCGAGCGGCTGCTGTTCGAGCTCTACGACAGCGACGGTGGGGCGGTGGCGCAGTCGATGGCGGAACTGGGCGAGAGCGGCCGGTTCGCCCTCGCCCAGGGCGCGGTGGAGCGGCTGCGCGAGGGGTTCTGCTCGGTGCGCTCGGACCAGGCGGCGACGGCGGAGATGATTGCCCGCGTGGCGCGCGAGGGCGGGCCGGTGCTCGACCCCCACACCGCCATCGGCGTGGTGGCGGCGCGGGCCTGCCGGGGCGACCCATCGGTGCCGATGATCACGCTGGGCACCGCGCACGCCGCGAAGTTCCCCGATGCGGTCGGGGACGCCTGCGGGGTGCGGCCGGCACTGCCGGCGCGGTTGGCCGATATCTACGAGCGCGAGGAGCGGGTGACGGTGGTGCCGAACGACCTGGCCTCGGTCGAGGCGTTGGTGCGCCAAAATCGGACGGTGGAGCGGCAAGCATGACGGTACAACTCGATACTCTCTCGAACGGCTTTCGCATCGTCACCGAGCATATGCCGGGGCTGGCCTCGGCATCCCTGGGGGTCTGGGTCGATGCCGGTGCGCGCCACGAGAGCGTCGAGGAGAACGGCATCGCCCATTTCCTCGAACACATGGCCTTCAAGGGCACCGGGCGGCGCAGCGCCCGCCAGATCGCCGAGGAGATCGAGGACGTGGGCGGCTATCTCAACGCCTACACCTCGCGCGAGCGCACCGCCTATTACGCCCGCATCCTGTCGGCCGACGTGCCGCTGGCGCTGGACCTGATCGCCGACATCCTGCGCGACCCGCAAATGGCCGAGGCCGAGATCGAGACCGAGCGCGGCGTGATCCTGCAGGAGATCGGCCAGGCGCTGGACACGCCCGACGACATCATCTTCGACTGGTTGCAGGAAACCGCCTTCCCGGAGCAGCCGATGGGCCGGGCGATCCTCGGCCCGCCGGAGCGGGTGCGGGCCTTCGGGCGCGGCGATCTCGGCGGTTTCATCGAGCGCCACTACACGCCCGGGCGGATGATCCTGGCGGCGGCGGGCGATGTCGACCACGACCGGATCGTGCGGCTGGCGGAGGGGCTGTTCGGCGACATGGCGCCGGTTGACGCGCCGCCGCGGCAGGCGGCGGCTTACGCCGGGGGCGAGCGCCGGGTGGTCAAGCCGCTGGAGCAGGCCCATATGGCGCTGGCGCTGGCGGCGCCGTCGTTCCTCGACGAGGGCTATCACGCGGCGCAGATCCTGTCGGTGGCGCTGGGCGGCGGCATGTCCTCGCGGCTGTTCCAGGAGGCGCGGGAGAAACGCGGCCTGTGCTACACCATATTCGCCCAATGCTCCGCCTGGTCGGATGCGGGCATGATGACGATCTACGCCGGGACCGGAGGCGAGGAATTGCCGGGGCTGCTGGAACTGACCGCGGACGAGTTGAACCGCGCCGCCCGCGATCTGGACGAGGCCGAGGTGGCCCGCGCCCGCGCCCAGATCAAGGCCGGGCTGTTGATGGGGCTGGAGAGCGTGTCGGCGCGGGCCGAGCGGCTGGCGGCGGTGCTGTCGGCCTGGGGGCGGGTTCCTCCGCTGGCGGAAATCATCGAGCGGATCGAGGCGGTCGGCGTCGCGGAGGCACGCGCGGCCGCGGCGCGTCTGCTGACGCAACCGCCGGCGCTGGCGCTCTACGGTCCGGTCGAGCGGGCGGGGTCGATCGAGGCCCTGACCGCGCGGCTGGTGGCCTGAGCCGATGTTCGCCCGGCGCAACCGGACCGATGCCGAGCTTCAGACCGACCGCCTTACCATGCGCCCGCCGCAGATGCGCGATTTCGAGCAATGGGCCCGGCTGCGAAGCAACAGCCAGGCCTTCCTGTCGCCCTGGGAGCCGCAATGGTCGCGCGACCACCTGACCAGCCGCGCCTTCCGCAACCGGGTGATCTGGGCCGAACGGGCGATCCGCCAGGGCGAGGCCTATCCGCTGTTCCTGTTCCGCCAGAAGGACGGCCAGGTGGTCGGCGGCGTGACGCTGTCGAACATCCGCCGCCAGCCGGCGCAGGCGGCGACGCTGGGCTACTGGGTCGGCGAGGCCTATGCCATGCAGGGCTACATGACCGAGGCGCTGACGGCGGTGCGCGAGCACGCTTTCGCGGCGCTCGACCTGTCGCGCCTGGAGGCCGCCTGCCTGTCCGGCAACATCGCCTCGCGCCGCCTGCTGGAACGCTGCGGTTTCAAGTACGAGGGCGTGGCGCAGGCCTACCTGCAGATCGACGGGCGCTGGCGTAACCATGTGCTCTACGCGGCGCTGCGGGCGGATCGGTTGGGCCAGGCCGGGGACTGATCCGGTGCGCGGTGCGCAGGCCGGCCCCACTGTTTTCGGGTGGGGGGTTGTAGCGGTGCCGCCGGTCAGTCCGGTGAAACCTGATCAGGCGCGCCCGCCGGTCGGCGACAGCATCGCCGGGTGGACCCCGAGTTTGGCCAGCGCCTTATCCCATTTCGAGTCCTCGTCGGTGCCGAAAAGCAGGGTTTCGTCGGCCGAGCAGGCGAGCCAGCCATTGGCCTGCAACTCGGCTTCGAGCTGGCCCGGCGCCCAACCGGCGTAGCCGAGCGCGATGATGGCGCGGTCCGGGCCGCGGTCGGTCGCCATGGCGTGGAGAATGTCCAGTGTCGCCGTCATCGAGGTGGCGTCGTCGACCTGCAGGGTGGCGTCGTCCGATTGGTAGTCCGACGAATGCAGCACGAAGCCGCGCCCCATCTCGACCGGTCCGCCGTAATGCACCGGCGCCCGCGCCATCTCGCTGGGCCCGCTGCCGATGGGAATGCCGAGCCTGCCGAACAGGTCCTTCAGCTTCAGGTCGTTGGCCCGCTTGTTGACGATCAGCCCCATGGCGCCGTCCGCCGAATGGGCGCAGAGATAGACCAGGGAGCGGTGAAAACGCGGATCCTGCATGCCGGGCATGGCGATCAGGATCTGCCCGTCGAGAAACTCGGCTCCGGTAGATTCGGCTGTGGTCGGTTCCGGCTCGTCCATCATGACTCCAATGATGGCTGTCTTGGGCCTTCGGCGCAAGAAATCGCGTAACTGATATGGCGGGATCGCACAATATTCCTTATTTAGGGTGTATGACATGGGGATGGATATGATGCGGAGCATGCTTTTTTGCGCGGTACTGGCCCTTTGGCCGGTGCTTGAGCCCGGTTTGGCCCGGTCGCAGGCGGTGGTCTCGACCGGCGAATCGTTCGTGCAAGTCTCCCTGCTGCCCGGCCGCGCCGAGCCGGGAGGCGCCCGGATGGCCGGGCTGGTGCTCGACGTCAAGCCGGGCTGGAAGACCTATTGGCGCGATCCGGGGGCGGCGGGGATACCGCCGCAATTCGACTGGTCGGGCTCGCGCAATCTCGGCGCGGTCGAGGTGTTATGGCCGCGGCCGAGCCTGTTCGAGAGTTTCGGGCTGAGCACGGTGGGCTATTCCGGGCGGGTGGTGTTTCCGGTCCGCCTGGTGCCGGAGCGGCCGGACCAGGCGATGGAGATCGGCCTCCGTCTGGCGCTTGGGGTCTGCCGCGAGATCTGCGTGCTGGAGGAGGCCACGGTCGAGATGCGGATCGAGCCCGGCGCGCCGGAGGCGGGGGCAGCGCTGGTCGCGATGGCGGAGGCGGCGGTGCCGCGCCCGGGCGCCGAGATGGGCCTGACCGGGGCGACCTGCCGGATCAGCGGCGCGGGCAGGAAACGGCGCTTCGACGCGGTGCTCGACTTCGCCCAGACGCTGCAGGACCCGGTGGTGATCCTGGAAGGCCCCGACCTGACCTGGTTCACCGGCGTCGAGACCACGACTGAATCGGGCACCGAATCGGGCGGCCGCGTGCACGTCGGGGCGACACTATCGCTGCTGGACGAGACGATCTGGATCAACCGCTCGCAGATACGGATGACCGTGCTGGCGGGCGATTTCGCCGCCGACATCCAGGGCTGCACCGCGCCGGTGGGGTGAACCCGCGATAGCGGCAATGACCGGCTGCCCGGTCCGCCGTCATGCCACGGCTTGGCCGGGGCATCTCTCGACATTCCACGAGGTCGCCCCACGAGGTCGCCCCACGAGGTCGCCCGGTCAAGCCAGGCGATGACGCAATCGCGGG
>Ga0209988_10002864_pt1 | contig 11419 bp, 9 predicted proteins | sample N075metaG_FD_183115 | JGI IMG/M metagenome (GOLD analysis project Ga0209988, IMG submission 183115) | Deep subsurface microbial communities from Kermadec Trench to uncover new lineages of life (NeLLi) - N075 metaG (SPAdes) (version 2) | ecosystem: Environmental > Aquatic > Marine > Ocean trench... | reverse complement strand
GGTATCAAAACGGATACACGACTGTATCCGATTTCTCAAATGGCGGGATCGGTTCGAAGTATGACAAATTGTATCTCCTACCCCTGGAATGGGGGACACGGCCTAAAGAGACAGGCCATGGGCAGCATGCCCTTTCTGCCAGCCAAGCCACGACGCTCTTATGGCGCACCATCCAATTGTTTGAGATGGAGGAAACAGGCCACGCACGAGACACTTCAGGCGAATGACGAGTCCTTCTTCATATTTCCCTTTGTTACACAATTTTTGTATGGTGTTGGTGGGTCTGGATCAATCGGAGCAACAAGGTGAGAAATTTTTTTGCAATCATAAAAAGAAGCATTGGAATTGTTTTGGGAGTTATCTTACTCTCTGTCGGTGGGTTTATTGGAATAGAAGACTTGCAAGCGCCAGGGACCATCAATATCCCCATTTTCATCTTTTCGTTGGCTGCCATCCTCGTGGGATCGATCCTGCTGTGGCTCATGCTCAAGAAAAATACGAACGCGTAAGTTGGTCAAGATCACGCAGTAGTTGTCCCCATCATGATCACGAAGATTATCTCAGGGGGGCAAACGGGAGCTGATCGTGGTGGGCTCGACGCGGCCATCCACTGCAAGCTACCTCATGGCGGCTGGTGCCCCAAAGGGCGCAAAGCGGTGGACGGCAGTATCCCGCTGGACTACCATCTGACCGAGATGGCATCGAAGAAATATTTACCCCGCACCCAAGCTAATGTCTTGAACGCTGATGCGACAATTATCTTCACCTATGGGCCGTTGTCTGGTGGCTCGTTGAAGACCGCTACCTATGCCCACCATCTAGAGAAGCCCCATCATGAGGTGGATCTGCTACGTACCACGCCTGAAAAGGCTGTCGTGGAGATTATGCGGTGGCTGGCCGGTGATGAGGCATTGAATGATTATGATGAGTACGTCGTTTATCCACCGATGACCTGTGTCCTCAATGTCGCGGGGTCACGGGAAAGTCACGCCCCGGGTATTCAGGAAACCGTCTTTCGAGTCATGATGGATGTACTGATTAAGGTGAATCCGGCGTTCAAAAAGTTCTATCAATGAGGAGAAGCCAAGAGAGTCTTATCCTGATTTGGCAAATCGAAAAATGACAATGCTACAGTATCACGCTCGTTGAACAGTCTCGTGCTCATCTCGCGAAGGAATGACTAAAGCTTCAATGAAGGAGAGTACAAAACATACAGGGTCGACAATGTAACCGAATACCCCATTCTGTCACTTCCTAGGCTAGAGCCTCTCTACTCAACCTACCCGATTTCCTTTATTCATGAGGTTTTGTAGTCTGTGGTGGCTAAGGTTCTTCAGGCCAACCATCATTTTCTTTTGGTACTGTTTTTCATAAAACATGACACGTTGATTTGCTATCATTCAACGCATACCCATGAAACAGATTGCGAACCCACCTAATCCCTTCCTCTCAGAAATACGCGAACTCCTTGGCCCGGCCCCTGTTATCACGCCAGAAGTGTTTGAAGAAACAGCCAAAACCATTCTCAGCCACAACAACAGTCCGGATCTGCCCTTTCGCTGGAGTCTCAATCCCTATCAAGGCTGTTTTCATGCCTGTGCCTATTGTTATGCACGTCCATCTCATGAATATTGGGGATTTGGGTCAGGAACGGACTTTGAATCGAAACTCGTCGTCAAGATCAATGCTGCGGCAAAACTTCAAGAAACATTTCTCAAGCCTTCGTGGAAGGGGGAACTCATTGTGTTTTCCGGCAATACAGACCCCTATCAACCCCTCGAAGCCGAATACAAGCTCACTCGCGCCTGTTTGCAAGCCTGCGCCACCGTGAGAAATCCTGTTGGGATTATTTCCAAAGCCGCTCTCCTCACACGAGATATCGATGTGTTTCAAGAACTTCGAGACACAGCCTGGATACGAGTCTTTCTCAGCATCCCATTTGCCTCTGACGAAATAGCCCGAAAAGTGGAGCCACAAGCCCCATCCATATCTAAACGATTTGCCACCATGGAAGCGTTGGCCAAAGCCGGGATTCCCACCGCCATCTCCATCGCTCCCGTCATCCCGGGACTCAATGAACAGGATATTCCGAAACTATTATCCCGGGCACGAGACGCCGGTGCGCAGAATGCCACGTTCATCCTGCTCCGCCTCAACGATAATGTGGAACAGGTATTCATGGAACGCATGACCCATCATTTCCCTGATCGAATACAGAAAATCATGTCTCGTCTCAAAGAAGTTCGAAATGAAACTGTTGGAGAGCATACCTTTTTCAAACGTCATCACGGCCAAGGCACAACATGGAAAGTCATTGCGCAACTCTTTGAGCATGCCTATCGAAAATACGGCTTTCCAACCATCCCAGAAACGCCAATCCCTGCAACATTCCAACGCCCTGGTCCCACCCAACTCTCCCTGTTTTGATTCGCCATCAACACAAAAGATATAAACCGTTTAGCAAGGTCCTCCCCTTTCCCTCACAATCACTCACCAATGTACCATCACATTCACTCACTCACCTTCCGCACCAGATAACAATTTATTCAATGTTTGCATGTATTGAGAACCATTCTCCGTGACGATCTGGCATCGTCCAGATCTTCACCTGCGTCATGATCTACTCTGGAATCTTCAACCTAAACACAACAGTTGGGGGTCATCAATTGAGCTCGTTGCTTATCTTCGCCCTTCTCCCCCAGCCTTCTCGAATACATGATGTATAAACCTAAAACAACAGTTGGATCACGAAAGTCTGCGCAACCCCTTGACGCGCCTAGGAAATGGAAAAATTGACTTATCACCCAAAAGGTAACCACGCAATTTTTCAATTCCCTATGCACATCAATTACTTGCACAGCTTTTTCGCGTCCAACTGCCGCTTTTAGGTTAAAGTCAAGCAATGACCCCTTTTAATTTCCTTGGTCCTTTTTATACTATCGAAATTGAAATTTTCCGCATTTCCTTTCATTTCCCTCTTTAGTTGAACGCTGTATGAGCCGAATAAAGCATCAGGAGGCTTGCGACCTTCATCTCTTTACTCAACCAGGAGGCTGATAATGATGCGTGGTTATTTTTGGGGTTGCGAGAACCATCTCGATTCTCACGGTAGGCCTGTTGGCTCTGGGACTTTGGTTTACGCAGCCAGTCCAGGCAGAGGTAGATGATCCATATCATATAGAAACACAATGGGGCGGAACACTTCGTGCTGGTGGAGCATTTTTTTCTGAAGATCTGGATAGCAGCGATTTAGATCTAATCATAAACGGTCAAATTTTTTATAACATGGGAGGACAGCGTGGCAAAATGGGCCATGATTGGAATTTAGGAATTAATGTGGATTATGAACATCATGAACTTGATGACACAAAGGCTGAAATTGATGTTGTTACCGTTATGCCATTTGTTGAGTTTCGTACTCGTTATGATCATTGGGCCCCGTATTTCACAACAGGAGTTGGCATCAACTTCAGTTCGGTGAAGAAAGAACCGTCAGGGATCGATATCGATGTCAAAAATAGCTTGGCATTGAAATTCGGAATTGGAGCGGATTGGTTTATCACTGACCATATTGCCATCAACACCGAAGCTGCCTGGAAATATAATAACCCAGATATCAAGGGCAAGGTGGCAGGCTCAACAGTCGCTTCAGGCAACGAAAATTTAAGCACAGTCCAAGTCATGGCTGGCCTTCGTTTCTATTTTGGTGAATGATTTTCAGAGGTTTCCCCCTGGAGGGTCTCGATTCGGTTCCAACCCACACAAGTAAGATAAATCATCGCGCTGCTGGCAAGGCATCAAGGTTCAGATCGCCTCCCAGTAGACAATCACTGTAAGCTTTTTGAGTTAAGAACCAAGATGGATTCCCGATTGAAAATGTCGGGAATGACGACGGGTTTAAGGGAAGGTAAAGACAGAAAACTGGATTATTTCAAAAAAACGGGATACCTTCTTTCGGTAGAAGATATCCCGTTCCAGGAATTCAACGAGTTTTTCCGTTAAATTTTTATCGTCAGGTAGAGCGCTCCCTTTCCGCGATGAATAAAGATGAGGGCATTCTGGTGTTTTTCTAAATGGGAGACCACTTTGGCAAAATCTGCTTCAGAGTGAACCAGCTTCCGGTTTATTTCACTAATCACATCACCTTGAGCCAACCCGGCTCGTTCGGCGTCACTACCTGGCATGACTTCTAAAACCACCACTCCGTTCACTTCTTGTTCCAAGCCTAATTGCTGAGCGATTTGTCCATCGAGGTTTTGAACAGCTACGCCGGCAAACGGACCTTCTTGCTGCATTGAGTTGGCTTGGGCCACTTGCGGATGCTTGTTCTGTTCACGAATGACGGGCTCAACGGCGACCTTATGGCCATCCCGCATCACTATCAGGGATACGTGATCACCAACCGCCGTTCCCAGAACCTGACCTTGCAACGTGCGCGGATCAATCACGACCTGTCCCGCATATTCCACAATCACATCACCACGCTGAATCCCCGCTTGTTCGGCAGGACTCCCCGGCATCACATTCGTCACTAAAGCTCCCTGTGCGACATCCAACTTAAACGATTCGGCCAAGTCACCCGTCACAGCTTGTATGCCCACGCCCAAATATCCTCTCACCACCGACCCCGTTTTCACCAAGCTGGCATACACGGGCTTGGCCAGCTTGGTGGGAACGGCAAACCCCACCCCTTGATATCCACCGGTTCGAGAGAAAATGGCGGTATTGATTCCAACTAACTCTCCCCTGGTATTCACCAGTGCCCCACCGGAATTACCTGGGTTGATGGCAGCATCAGTCTGGATGAAATCCTCATACTGGGTAATCCCCATCCCTCCACGTCCCAACGCACTGACGATTCCCAAGGTCACGGTGGAATTCAACCCGAAGGGATTGCCCACCGCCAACACATATTCGCCAACTTGCAGGCGGGAAGAATCACCCCACTGAATAAACGGAAGGTCCGTTGCATCAACCTTAATCACGGCCAAGTCCGTTTGCGGATCCAAACCAATCACCTTACCTGTAAATTCCCGTTTATCCGCAAGAGTCACGGTAATGACCGTTGCATCTTCCACAACATGATTATTGGTGAGTACATACCCGTCTTTGGAAACAATAACCCCCGATCCAACCCCTTGCGCTCTTGGAGACGGAGTTATGGGGGAACGATTCTGAGATCCCGGTCCGCCAGGCCATTCAAAGAAATTACTCATAGGATCAAATGGCATACCTGACATCGGAACCGCCACCTGTTTGCTTACGATAATATTCACGACCGCTGGCGTCACATATCGAGCAATATCAGCAAATCCACCTTTTTGAAAATTCAGCGGGTCAGTGGTCTGCGCACTCCGTTCTGATTTTGCGCTATGCGCAAAGGACTTCACCGGCATATTCCAAACACCGAATAACAAGGCCCCAACGAGGATGCCCATTCCCGCCAACCCCAGACTTTTTTGCCAAGTTTGTCCAATGCTCCATTCATAAGCCAAGGCTTTTCTGTTCTTAACCATGTGTCTTTCTCCTTGATAAGATTAAATTGCCATCACACATATACAAGGAGCATACACTTCAATTCTGAATTGGAAATTAACGACAGATTAGAATTTCCTCAGACTTCATCAAACGGAACAGAAGCGCACGGATTTCAAAAAGAAAAAAACAGGAAGGGAAGACTCGGTGAAGATGACTGAAACGGACGGAAAGGGACCAAGCCACCAGAGACCGGAGATTCTGTCTACTGGTGGCTATGATCTGTTGATTACACCACGCCTGAGTAATACCGGAGGACATCGGAGACCGACACCACTCCCACAATTCGGCCACTTTCTGTCACGGCCAGATGCCGGGTACCCTTTTCTTTCATGAGTCGTACGGCTTCAACAATGGTTTCACTGGTCTCAATCGTCACCAGGGGTTCTCGCATACAGGTTTTGACCGTGGTTGTTAAGGCATCGGTCCCGGAGGCAACCACCTCACTCGTCAATTCTGTTTCAGAAATCGAACCGATATATTCATCTCCGCTTTGAACCAGCAACGAACCAATCTTCCATTTCTTCAAGCATTGTCCAGCCTCGCGAAGTGTCGCATCCAATGAAATCGCACGAACAGTGCCGGCCATATAATCGGCAACACGCGGTCCTGTGGTTTTCCGTTTCCGGGCTTCTTTAGCCAACGAACCCCGGCGGGCTTCCAAATCGGCAATGGCGCTTTCCAGCACACGGTGTCGTTGCCGAAGGGTTTCTCGCTGTGATTGGGAACTGGTGCCTTCCGGAGCTTCATCGGTCAAATTCAGCAAGCCTGCGGCTTCACCCATTTGGGCATAATCATACGTGTCTAAAAGCGATGAGGAATTTCCTAAGGCTTCAGCCAACAAATCTTCGGTCGTGACATCAAACTCATGTAAAATGTCTGCCGAAGGTTCATTCATAAGGTGTTTTTTCAAGATATCCAATTGCTGACGCAATCGATTGATATCCTGATCTAACGTCTGGGCTCGATCTGTTTTGGTTACCGACGGTGATTCCATAAGGCCTCCTCTGCTCGAGAGATAAAAAAGCGACGTTGGATCCTAGCGAACGTCTTGACAGATTAGCAACCTCTTTAGGGAAAAGAACGATGTGAGAAGTCACGGAAGAATCGTGAAGCGTGAGGCGTAAAGCGTGAGGCGAGTTCAAGATCCTTCCCCTCTCACGCCTCACGCCTCACGCTTCACGGCATCAAGATTCCAACAAACCTGAGAGGAGGGTCGCAAGACCGAGAAAGCTGAAAAATCCCACAACATCGGTTATCGTCGTGAGAACAATAGAAGAGGATTGGGCAGGATCCTGTTTCATCGCTTTGAGGGCAAGAGGAATAATGGCCCCGGATAATCCGGCGATCACCATAGAAATGACCATCGAGAGACCAATAATGACGGTTAAGCCCAAAGACCGGCTCCAAAGTGCCACAGCAAGACAGGCCGTGGCAGAAACAGCCAATCCATTCAAAAAGGCCACATAAACTTCCTTCCCGCTCACACGCACCCATTGGGAGGGTCGAATATCCCGCAACGCTAATCCCCGAATCACCACTGCCAGCGATTGTGCACCCGTGTTCCCGGATTGCCCGGCCACCACAGGGAGTAAGATAGCCAATGCTGTAAATTTGGCAATTGTCTCTTCAAACATACCAACGACAAACGCCGCGAAAAAGGCTGTGACCAAATTCAACTGAAGCCACGGCAACCGTTTTCGAACGGAAAACCACACCGGGGAAAGGGCGCGTTCGTCTTTATTCGCCCCGACCATCGTTTGAAGATCCGCTGTCGCATCTTCCTGACTGGCTTTAATAATATCTTCGTTACGGATCACTCCTAACAAACGATCATCTAAATCCACCACGGGAATCGTAAAAAAATGCCGTTCACCAAACAGCTCGACAATTTCCTCTCTGGACTCGAGAGGATGAATCGTTGGCAAATCACGAATCATGACCGCTTGTAGTTTTTCTTCAGGATCAACGAGGAGCAAATCTCGCAGCGAAAATTGTCCTACCAGTTTTTGAGTACGGTCAACCACATACACATCGTGCACATCCTTTTGCGCCCTCGACCGGACATGTCGCATCGCATCCCGAATCGTCATGTCTTCTTGCAATACGAAAAACTTCGGGTCCATGATACTGCCCACGGATTCGGCCGGATACGTCATATACGACTGGATTTCCTGGGCATAGCGTTCCGGCACACGAAACAAAATGGCCCGTTGCAGATCTTCATCTAATCGTGCAAACAAGGCCCCGGCAAGAAACGGCGACATATGTGGAATGACCTGTTTTAATACATCGGTTGGCATCAAGGTAATCACGTCAGCCGCAACAGGCGGGGTCATACTGGAAAGGAGATTCGCCGCATTGTTCGCGCTAGTCCTCTGCAACACCCGGAGAATATCGGCTGCCGGATAGTCATCCAATATTCGAGCGGCTTCCTCATGATGCTTCAGAAAAAACGCTTCATTCAGAAGATGAGTGCCTCCACGTTTTGGCACAGAGGCTTCGACCGCTCGTTCACTCATCAGACATTCTTCCGTTCGTGCAACGTTTGCGCCACATCGGTCATCAAGCGAATTCCCGTAATGGAATAGGCTTCCCATAATTGCATCAGCGAATCACTCACCGATCCTAAAGGCGCTTTTCCTAAGACGTCTTTTTCAATACGCCGCAACATACGATACCGTAAGGCTCCAAAAAATGTCCCCCACCGGTCCACAACCGGCAAGGTATGAAAACGACTCCATTCAGGATGGTTCAAGATTTCTTCCAGATTCGCTTCAGCCGACAACGTCGTAATCTGATTTTCCATTAAGGTCCCCACCGAATGCACGGACGAATCCAGGAGTAATTGCCGCAACGTCACAACGCCTTCCAGTTTGCCATCTCGATCAATCACATAAAGATAGTACATGGCTTTTTGCCCATACGTGCGAATGCGGGAGATGGCTTCTTCGACAAGAATATCCTGAGGCAACGTAAAGACTTGCGGGTCAGCTAAACTGCCGGCGGTATTTGGCGCATATCGCAGAGCCCGCCGAAGGGTCGCGCCCATCGAATTATCCATCCTTTCCAAAATGGCATAACGACTCCCCTCTTCAAACTGCCGAAGCACGCCAATCGCCGACGTGGCATTCATCGCACTCAACACATCGGCGCTCAAATCTTCGGGGAGCTTTCCCAGAATCTTCGCGGTCGAGACCGGCAAACAATGCTCCAAGACATGAGCGATGTCTTCACCGGGTAAGGCTTCCAAGAGCATGCCGGCTTCCTGCGGCCCGAGCGACTCCAAGTGGCGGGCGGCTTCCACCGGATGGGCTTGAAAATACCCGAGGGTCAGATGATGTTCGAGTTCCATGGCTATGATTCCGGATGTGTCATGACCGTCGTGGCTTCAGAAAACCGGGAAGCCGGAATGATCACTCGCCCCGCCTTGGTTTCCAAGACCACGGAAACTGGTGTCACCGCCACAACCGTGCCCTCAGTCTCTCCAATCTTCACGGTCATGCCCACTCGCACAACAGAGCCTAAGTAATGTGCGGCAATTAAATTGGCGACGGCAGCGCGAGAGCCCAAGCCAAAAGACAGCGCGGCTCCGCCGATTAACCCGGCCAATACAATTACAATGGTATTATTCAGCAACGCGGTATCAATTCCTAAGGCATCGATAGCCGTCACGACAATCAGCAACACCATAGCCACGTAGACCGCCTGAGCTACCATGGTCCCATGGGTGATACCGGCAGAGCTGCACGTCATCGTAATCAGTTCACGAACAAAATTTGCCGCAATGAGACCAAGAATCAGGATCAAGATCGCGATCCCGATTTTGGGAATATAGTTCGCAATGCCGGTCAGCGCATCCGACACCATCGTCAAGCCCAAGGTATCCGAGGCTTTAATCAGAAACACCAGAAAGATAATCCAAAATCCAATCATGCCGAGGATTTCGGACGTTTTTTGTTTCGTCCCGGACCGTTCGATCAACGCTTGGACGGCCGTGCGGCTCAGCAACCGATCAAAACCCACAAACTGCAGTAACCGTACGGCGGCAATGGACACCACCTTAGCCAGAAGATATCCAAAGCCCAACAACATCAGCGCTGAAATAAGCGCTGGCACAAAAGCCAGAATCTGGCTCAGACTTGTTGCCACCGCCTCTGTCAGACCTTCCCACCACCCGGTCATCGTCAAATCCTTGTCTTCCATCACCATAAATGCCTTCGCAGTAAATTTCCTAAAGCCCTATCATAGCCGAAATCTCTCAGCCTCCTGTCATCAAATCGACGTGCCATCATAGTCTCCCCTTGAGAAAGCTGCAACAAGCATCAAGTGAAAAGGGAGAAGTGAAAAGTAAGTAGCAAGAGAGCAGAAAAAATGGTTTTATCTTCTTTCTTACTCTTTACTCATTTCTCACTTTTCATTTTTTACTTTTCCCTTCTTCCTTTCACCACATATCATCTGCGTAAAACCAGAAACAGCCGGATCGTTCAGCCATGACAGAAGTTCTCGATTCAGCCGCAAACACCAAGACGGATATGCCGAGGCAGCCGCTCCCGGTAAATTAGGCGTATCCAGCTCTCCTAGCAGATCTTCCAGTTGCACCATAAATAATTGCGATTGAGTTCGTGCTAAAAATTTATACACCTTTTCCACCATGTCAGGCGAAAGCGTTGCCGGCATCGCGTCAGACATAGACAACCCTTCCTGGCGTAATGCCTCCCATAACTGGCGACGGTCGTTCACTCGATCATTCCTGTCTCGGTCTCTATCTTCAGGGAGAGGATAGAGGCTGGCCTGCTCCTTCATGTCGATATCCCGCCCGGCCCAATAGCCTTTCAGGGTGGGGAGATCATGAGTCGTCACCGCAACAAGTGCTTGTTGTGGATATTGAGAGGGCACATGAAACGCCCCGCTCTTTTCCCGTTCAAAAAACAACAGCCGATACGAGAGAAGACCCGCCCCCGCAAGCTTACGCTGAATGGCAGGCGTCACTGTTCCTAAATCTTCGCCGACCACCATAACCTTGTGCCGGACACTTTCCAACGCCAAGACCGCCAACATTTCGTCAACATAGGTTTTGACATACAACCCGTCTCGACCACTTTGCCCGAACGGAATGCAATACATGCGAAACAAACCGAGCGCATGGTCGATACGCAGCACACCGCCATGCTTCATATTCTGGCTGACGGTTTGACGAAAAAAATCATACCCATGCTGACGAAGCGTACGAGGATTGGGAGCCAGCAGCCCCCAGTTCTGGCCTTGTAAATTAAACGTATCCGGTGGCGCTCCAATCGTCACATCTGTCGCTAATTGATCTTGAAAACTCCAGGCATCCGCGCCATCAGGATGAATCCCCACCGGCAAATCATGGTACAGACCGAGGCGCAATGAAGCCTTCTGTGCCACCTGATCCAACCGTGTGAGCTGTAACTCACAGAGCCACTGCACATAATAAAAATAGCGAAGACGATCCGCATGCTCCTGCTGAAATCGCGCAACGACCGGCGAAGCGGGATCGTGATAGTCAGAAGGCCATTGCCGCCATCCCGTGTCTTGTAAATATTCACTCAACGCCTGAAACGTACAAAATCGAGTCAAGTACGCAGGGCTCTGCCGCACAAACCTCGTGAATGCCCGGCCACGCGCAGTAGACGATTGGAAATGCTGCCGCTTAAAAACACAGAAAAGCTCTTCAAGAACGGACATCTTGAGAATGTTCACCGCTTCATAGTCAACAAGCCGGGCAGTTCGCAATGTTTCCAGATGTGTTTGAAATTTCTTTCCCCGGAACATTCGTTGAAGTTTAGATGAAGATCGAAATTCTGCCACATGCTCGATATTCAAATACAAAGGATTCCAACACAATCGACTCGACGGC
>Ga0209988_10002863_pt1 | contig 11420 bp, 10 predicted proteins | sample N075metaG_FD_183115 | JGI IMG/M metagenome (GOLD analysis project Ga0209988, IMG submission 183115) | Deep subsurface microbial communities from Kermadec Trench to uncover new lineages of life (NeLLi) - N075 metaG (SPAdes) (version 2) | ecosystem: Environmental > Aquatic > Marine > Ocean trench... | reverse complement strand
TTCCTAAGACCCGCTCCGGCAAGATCATGAGACGGCTCCTGAAGGACATTGCAGAGGGGAAGGCCCTGGGCGATACGACGACCCTGGCCGATCCGGCCGTTGTAGAGCGGCTGAAGGCTCAGTACGAAGGCCAGGAGGGGTGAGCCACCCCTCTATTTACCCTGTCATCCCTCTCGCTCTGCCAGCGGGTCGGGTGTAGGGGCCCGCTTGGACCGAGGTGGCTTGTCCTTGATCTTTCTCGCCGGGATGCCGGCGTATATGCCGTGGGGCTCGGTGTCCTTCGTCGCGACCGCGAACGCCCCGAGCATGGTCCCCTCGGCGAGACGTACTCCAGACATGACCGTGGCATGGTAGGTGACCCGCACTCCGGCCTCGATGACCGTCGTGGGCGTCGTGATGTCGCGGCCCTCCACGACATCGTGGGAATGGCTGTATACATTCGCGAAGTCGGAGACCGATGCACCGTCCCCGAGGGATATGCCCCCGCGGTCATCCAGTAACACGTGGCGGTGAACCACCACGTTGTCTCCTACCTCAAGATTGTAGCCGAACGAGAGCTTGACGTGATGGAACGCTTTGAAATTACGGCCGCACTTCCGGAAAATTCGCTTCGCCAGAATCCTCCGGAACCCCACTCCCAGATGCACATTTTCAGCCAAGGAACTCCGGTCGAACATCTCCCAAAGCCAGATTAGCGGTTTTACCGGTTCGTACAGGCTGAGGTCGATCTCGGCGTAGTATTCGGGCTCCAACGTCACGTTTCTGGCGTCCATCTGTGCGAGCGCGACCTGCGTCGCGACGGGAAGCGAGGCCGGATCTTCCCCGATGAGATGGGGGAAGTGAATCTCGGTCAGGACCGTCCGGCAGAGTTCGTAGCGGTCGCAATCCTGAGCATCCAGGCGTTCATCGATGGATCCGAGCCAGCGACCATAAAGTTGCTGGGCTCCCTCTGAGATTCCAACGACTCGATTCGGTAGAAAGGCCATGGTTTGAAGGCTGTCGAAGAAGTACCGTGGGTCCGGGTGCTTGCTAGGCCACGTGTACTGTGGATGCCTAGAGAGCCCAAGATGACAGCAAACGTTAGGTCCTTTGCACGACCGGGCAAGCCGTCGCCCCTACCCGCCGGGCGGTGTTACCTTGCGGTTGGCACTTGCACCGTGCCCACACCCGATACGGATTGGTGTTCATGCACGACATACTTCGCCAGCGTCTCATGCGAAAGATCGAGAGCCTGCCCGAGGAGCAGGTCTACCAGATCCTGGATTACATCGAGTTTCTGGAGAGCAAGTATGGGACGGACGTAGCTGAGGAAACGTCCGGACTCCAGCGTTTTGCCGAAGCGATGGAGGACAAGCTGCGGAAAACAGCCATGAGCCCGGCGACGCTTCGCGAAGCCTTTCAACTGATTTCCGCCGCGGATCGGGTCCTCTCCAATGTCTCGTCCGCCGGAAAGAAGCTCATGGAAGAGCTCGCGCCGGGTGTGGAAGATGGCCCCCAAGAGGCCGGGTCCCTCTCCGTGAATGAGCCTGGCGCCGATCCGGAATCTCGAACGGCGGGCCAGCTTCCCGCTGATCAGGATTCTCAATCTGAGAACGAGCCCGCCAGCGACTAGATTTGTGCGGGGTGAGGCTCAGAAACTTGCGAGAGGGGTGGTGTGGAAGGAGGGAGAGACGGGACGGGCGACCCTCAGGCTTGACACTTTGAGACGGGCCTCGGTATGATCGTCCATGGTAGTGCCAAACGCGCCTGTTCATCGAGGGTCTCGGGAAGAGATTCTGGGTGGGTGGGCGCCTCGTATATGGGGGATGCGATAGCTTCATGCCGCTGACTCTCAAGGAATCTCTCACGTTCGATGATGTACTGCTCGTGCCAGGGCATTCGACCGTGCATCCGAAGGATACGCTCGTCCGTTCCTCCCTTACGGCCGGGATCGATTTGCAGATCCCCCTCCTCACGGCCGCGATGGATACGGTCACCGAGTCCGGGATGGCCATCGCGATGGCCCGCCAGGGCGGGCTCGGCGTCATCCACAAGAACCTGTCGATCGAGACGCAGGCGGAGCAGGTGGACCGGGTCAAGCGCTCCGAGAGCGGAATGATTCTGGATCCCATCACGTTGTCGCCGGATAAGACGCTCCGTGACGCACACGAGCTCATGGCTCAATTTTCCATCTCCGGCGTCCCAATCGTTGAGAGCGACGGCCGTCTGGTAGGGATCGTCACCAACCGGGACCTTCAGTTCGAGACCAGCTTGGATCGTACGATCCGCGAGGTGATGACGTCCGATAATCTGATTACGGCTCCGGAGGGCACGACGCTCGAAGCCGCCGAGAGGATCCTTCATGAGCACCGGATCGAAAAGCTTCCCGTGGTGGACAAGAGTGGAACGCTGCAGGGCTTGATCACGGTCAAAGACATATTCAAACGGCGGCTTTTCCCACGGGCCTGTAAAGATGAGCACGGGAGGCTGCGCGTGGGGGCGGCGATCGGCGCCTCGAAGGAATCACTCGACCGAGTCGCCGCCCTCATGGACGCCGGTGTGGACGTGCTCGTCCTGGACACCGCACATGGCCACGCGGAGGGCGTACTCCAGGCCGTGGCTCGTACGAGAGAGGCCTATCCTGAAGCACAGATCGTCGCGGGGAATATCGGTACGAAGGAAGGTGCCGCGGCTCTCATGGAGCGAGGTGCCGACGCGATCAAGGTCGGTGTGGGGCCCGGTTCGATCTGTACGACTCGGGTCGTAACGGGGGTAGGGCTCCCTCAGTTGACGGCCATAATGGATGCCGTCGAGGGTGTGAAGGGTAAGATTCCGATCATCGCCGATGGGGGAATTCGGTACTCCGGGGACATAGTGAAGGCGCTAGCCGCCGGCGCGCAGTCGGTCATGATAGGAGCGATGTTCGCTGGAACGGAGGAGTCACCCGGAGAGAGCTTCCTCATGGAAGGGCGCCGCTTCAAGACGGTGCGTGGGATGGGGTCCCTCTCCGCAATGCAGGAGGGGTCTGCCGACCGGTATTTCCAGGATCCGGCGGCCGAATTGAGGAAGTTGGTTCCGGAGGGAATCGAAGCCCGGGTTCCCTACAAGGGGCCGATGGCCGATACGGTTTTCCAGCTCGTCGGAGGCCTTCAGAGTGGCATGGGGTACTGCGGGGCGGCCGACCTGGAGGAGCTTCGGGAGAAGGCGACGTTCGTACGGGTCACGTCCGGGGGTCTGCGCGAATCGCATCCGCACGACGTCACGATCACCCGTGAGGCGCCCAATTACCACATGTAGGAAAGCCCGCTGAAAGCGGGCCCTCACGGGCCACCGCTCAGTTCCCGTTTTCGGCGATGATCTTTTGGACCTCCGCCAGGCCGTCCTCGGTCCATTCCGGGTCTACCGTCCCTCCAGCGATGAGCACGCCCAAATGGAACACCATACGGCCGACTCGCGCGGCCTTGTCCGTATCGATGAGCGCGACCTCATCGGATGGCTTGTGGTAGTCCTCATGATCAAACCCCGCCGAGAAGAAAATCGCTGGGATGTCCTTGTTCACGAAGTGGAGATGGTCGCTCCGGAAGAATCCTTGCTCCTCCGGCTTCGGGTCTTCAATCAGGGTGAAACCTAGTTCGGGGTGTTCTCGCAGAACGCGATCGGTGAGTGCTCCGAGGTTGGTGTATTGCCGGCCGATGCCGATCACCGTATCGGGGTGGTTTCGCCCCACCATGTCCATGTTGATGTTCAGGATGATCTCTTCGATGGGGACGGTCGGGTTTTCCGAGAAATATTTTGAGCCGAGGAGCCCCTTCTCCTCGCCGCTAACCGCCAGGAAGATGACGGATCGGGCCAGGGGCACCTCGAGCGCGGCGAACGCGGACGCGACCTCCAGCAGGACCGAAGTACCGGACGCGTTATCGTCCGCGCCGTTGTAGACGGAATCTCCGGCCTCGTTGGGAATCCCGACTCCGACGTGGTCGAAATGTGCCGTGTACACGATGTATTCATTCTGCAAATCCGGGTCGCTCCCCCTTACCATGGCCACCACGTTGGGCGGCGTGTGCTCGGACACCTCGAACGGGGCCGAAAGGTTCATCGTGATGCCGTCGAGAGGTAGGACGTTCTGTGGCGGCGACTCCCTCAGCGTCGCCAGATCGAGGCCAGCCTCCCCCATGAGGACGGCGCCTGCCTCTGACGACAGACCCATGATCGGGAGGGGCGTAGCCAGTCCGGCCCCCTGGAGCCCACTGGCCATTTCCATGATGCTGTCGGCCACCTGGGTCCTGTCGAGCAGGAGGACCACCGCCGCGGCTTGCCCTTGAGCTGCGGCCTGAAAGGCGCTGAGCAACTCCTCGCCCGTCCCGATGACGGGATTACCCACGGTCGTGAAGAGTACGACCTTCCCTCTGGCCTGCTGGGCCAGATCGGCCGAGGGCCGCCCTGCCGGTCCCCCAAAAATCACTTCGGCGTTTGCCGCCGACAGCTGTCCTGGGATCACGTAATAGTCGCGCGCGTATTGCAGTTCCCGGGTCGAGCCTGCCACGCTGTAGTTCACGAGTCGTGACGCGGCTACCATGGCGGTGCGCGTGTAAGGGAAGCGCTGAATGAACGTCCCGTTTTCTCCCGCCGGTTCGAGGCCCGCCGCTTCCAGAAAATCGACCAGGTATGAAGCCGCGGTCTCCAGCCCGGGACTCGGTGTGTCCCTTCCTGCCAGCTCGTCGCTCGCCAGAAACGTGATATGCCGTCGGATATCGTCCGCGAGAATCGTGGCCGCCGCCCGCTCGGTCGCGCGCTCAAAATCGATTCCCCCCGAAACGGGAGAGGGAGCAGGCCCGGGAGCTCCAGAACCACCCGAACAGGCGCTGAAACCGACGGCCGAAAGGACCAGGATCTTGAGTCTCACAGAAAATCTCCCGAGAAAAGGATGATGATGCTTCAGGGGTGAATCAATCGACGGTCCAGGTGCCCGATTTTCCGCCTTCTTTACGGAGCAGACGAACACCCTCGATCACCATTCCACGATCGAGCGACTTCGCCATGTCGTACACGGTGAGGAGCCCCACCGAGACGGCGGTGAGGGCCTCCATCTCGACTCCCGTCTGACCGGCGACCCGAGCTTCCGCCCGAAGGACGATCCCCGGGAGGGCGTCGTCCAACTCCAGGTCGACGGCGATGGACGCGCCCGGGAGCATGTGGCAAAGGGGAATCAGGTCGGCCGTGCGCTTTCCGGCCATGATGCCGGCCAGACGGGCTACCTGAAGGACATCTCCCTTGTGGACGCTTCCCCCGCGAATCGCCGCCAAGGTCTCCGGCGACATGCGAATGCGGCCCTCGGCCACGGCGGTGCGGTCCGAGGGCACCTTACCCGACACATCCACCATGCGGGGGTTTCCTTCGGAGTCGAGGTGCGTCAGCCCTGTTCCGTCCGATGCGCCCTCTTCAGGGGTTGCCAATGAGTTCCTCCCGGATTCCGGTCAGGAGTCCGGCCATGATGAGCTGGGGGTTCACGTTGCCGGCCGCCAGTTCCTTGGCCTCTTCCAAATGTCGAAACGCCCTCGTGACCGCGACCGGATGGATATCCCGCCCCGCTCGAATCCGTTCCAGAAACGCCTCCCGATCAGTATTGATAAGACTCCCCGAGGTCCCTGCCGCTGTCGCGGAGAGGTCTCGTAGAGCCTCCTCAAGGAGTGCGAACAGGGGCATCAGGCTACGGCTTCGCGCAGCGCCCATTTCCAGCGATTTACGATACACCGCTCCTGCGTCCGTATCCGACGCTGCGGTGAGAAGCTCGAACGCCTGCGCTCGGAGTGATTCCAGAGGTGGGGGCTCCCCCTCGCTCGGTAGAAACCCGAGAGCCCTACCGATCGATCCCCGGCCGAGTTGGGCAGCCCGACGCGCCGCGTCCCGAGAGACACCGCCGACCTCGATGAGGAACCGTTCGACGTCGTCGGACGCCAGCGCGGGGAGGTGAAGCGGCATCGTTCGAGAGCGAAGAGTGGGGAGGAGTCTGCCGGGTTCACTCGAGGTCAGGATGAGAAATGTGCTCAGTGGGGGCTCCTCCAGGAGCTTCAGGAGTACGTTGGCGGCTTCCGGACTCGACTCCTGGGGCACGAGGGTCTCGGCGTCCCCAATCACAAACACCTGCCTGGGCCCGGAGGCCGGCCGGCGGTTGGCTTGGGACCGCAGAGTCTGCGCCACCGCCATGTAGAGCCCCGTGGGTTCGGTGGCCGCGGATTCGGGGCGGAGCGGACGGTTTCTACGCTCCGTAAGGGCCTCGTACCGAGCTTCCTCCATGGCCTCCGCGAGCTTCGCCGGCTGAACCCGCTTGGGCTTGGGGAGCGGGAAATACCAGTGGAGGTCGGGATGCTCGAGATTCATCGCCATTCGGCATCCCTTGCAGTCGCCGCAAGGGCCTGCCGGCCCGGTTTCGGAGCACAGCAGCAGCTGGCCGAGCCAGAGCGCTAGTCGTTGTTTCCCTACTCCACGGGGCCCGTGGATGAGCAGGCTCGAGGGTAGGGACTCGGCGGCCCAGGCACGTGACAGTGACGCCTGAAGATCGGCGTGGCCAAAAAAGGGGTGCAGGCTCATCCTCCCCGTGCCCGAAGCCAGGCGAGCGGGTCCTGCGCCTGAGGGGCCCCGCCGTCGGTGGGGGCCCGAATCTGAAACTCCATGTGGGGCCCCTCGGGCGTGTCGTCGCCTCCCACGGTGCCCACGACCTGCCCAGCGGCTACCTCTCGACCCTGGTTGACGCCGATCTCTTCTAAGTAGAGGTAAAGCGTATAGAAACCGGCTCCATGGCTCAGTACCACGGTCCGACCGTACCCCTCGAACGGACCTGCCAGAACGACCGTACCGGCCGCTACGGCCCGTACGGGTGTCCCGGTGGGGGCCCCGATCCCTATTCCGTTCCACCGAAGCACGGTTCCGTTCGGCCTCTCGTCTCGCCCGAATAGATAGATCAAGTCGCCGTCCACCGGCCAATTCATCGTTCCGACGCCCGCGCTCATGAGCGTGCTTGGGGGTCCGCTTCTGGCGGCGGCTCGCTCGATTTCGATTCGCCTCGCCTCGAGGTCCGTGAGGAGGGTGCTGATGCGAGTTTCATCGCGATCGAGTTCATCCAGCCGGTTGCCGGCCACCTCTTCCTCGGAATGGTAGCCATCGAGCGTCCGGCGGTGTCTAGCCTCCACGGAACGGAGGGCAGCCACTTCGCTGAGCCTGGCCTGCCGCAGTCGACCCAAGCTGACCATGCTGACCTGGAGATCGTCGTTCTGTTTTGCCAGATCCGTTTCGAGCTCTCCCACGCTCCGTACCAGCGTGCGATCGTACGAAGCGATGAGACGCAGGTACCGGTAGCGTGTCAGGAGGTCGGGGAAGGAGCCGGCCCCTAGCATGACCCGCACGGAATGGAGTTCCCCCCGTTTGTAGATGTCCCGGATGCGGCGATGCAGAATGGCCTTTGACGTTTGAAGGCGGTCGTGTGTGCGCAAGAGATTGCGGGACGTGCCCTCTATCTCACTCCCGACGGCCTCCACCTGAAAATCGACCTCAGCCACCGCGGACCGGGACGCACTGACCTGCCGCTCGACGTTCGCGAGTTCGCTCGCCGCGTTTCGAACTCGACCATCGAGGTTCATCAACTCCCTCTGAAGGCGGCTTCGTTCCGCCCGCACCTCCTCCAGTCGGCGCTGGCTCTCGAGGATTTCCCGTCGGATCTCGACCACCTGTCCGGCCAAGGGCGCCGAAGCGAGGGTCGGAGCCGTAAGCGCCATTGCCAGCCCAACCGTGACGTAGAAGCTCCGCACCCTACACCTCGCGGAGGTGCTTGCGAACCGCATATCCGCTGGCGATTACCCCGAACACGATTCCGCTCGAGACCCCGATGCCCGCCCATTCCCACGGAATCCACGAAATGGTGAAGAGGTAGTTGAAAACCGACCAGAAGGTGGTGTAGGTAAGCGCGACGGCGAGAGCGCCCCCGAGCGCCCCGGTGATGGCCCCCTCGAGGAGGAAAGGACGGTGTATGAAGCTGTCACGGGCGCCGACCAACTGCATGATCTTGATTTCCTCTCGCCTTGCGAAAATCGCGATTCGCACGGCAGTACCGATGATCAGCGCGGCCACGACCGCGAAGGCCGTTCCCAACACCGTGGTCGTCACCGCGCCCATCCGCCGTAGGGTGAACAACTTCTCAACCCATTCCTCGCCGTACTGTACTTCTTCCACGATGGCGTGGAGGGCAGCTTGCTGTGCGACACGCTCCGCTGTTATGGGGTTTCGGCTTCCTGGACGAAGCTGGATATCGAGGGACGCCGGAAGCGGATTCACTTGGAGGTCCGTGAGGATTTCATTGAACTCGGGCAGATCACGATACGCCCTCTCGAGTGCTTCGGCCTTGGTCACGAAGTCCACGCCGAGTACTTCCGGGAGCATGGTGAGCGCCGCCTCCATGATGGCGATATCCGCAGTCGTCGCGTCGTCCCGGAGGTAGGCGACGACCTCGACTCGCTCCTCGAGCGTCTCCAGGTAGAGTCGGACGTTATACGTCGCAAGTCCAAAGAGTCCCACGACAAAAAGCGCGAGTCCGACCATTGCAGCAGAAAGCCCCGTAAGGAGCGGGGCTCGCTTGAAGGCGATGAGGGTTTCGCGAATCGTATAGAACACGTCAGGTCTCTTGGTGTTGGACCGGTTCCGGTTCGCCCGCTAGTCCCAGGTCGCCTGGCGGCGTCGACCTCGGGGTGGCGGTGGTTCGGTCACTCTCACCCACGTTATCCGCCGCCGCCTCGGTGTGGGCAGAATCGTAAACCAGGCGCCCCTGGTCGAGCTCGAGGGTCCGCGCGGCGGGATACTTGCGCATGAGCTCCAGATCGTGCGTTGCCATGAGCACGGCCATCCCGAGGGCGTTGATCTCCCAGAACAACTCCATGATTCCCCGCGTGGCCCGCTCGTCCAGATTTCCCGTGGGCTCGTCCGCCAGAAGAAGAAGCGGCTCAGTCGCCAAGGCGCGCGCGATGGCGACGCGCTGCTGCTCACCTCCGGAGAGCTCATCTACCACCGCTCCCGCCTTCGGTGCGAGGCCCACCTTTCCCAGGAGCCGTTGTGCTCGGGGTAGAATCTGTGATTTGGGCGAATCGATGACTTCTAGGGCGAAGGACACGTTTTCGAGAGCCGTGCGGCCGGGGAGAAGACGAAAATCCTGAAAAACATAGCCGACCTTCCGGCGGAGCTTCCACACGTCTCGCCGAGAGGTTCTCAGGGACGAGAACCCGCATGCCCGGACCTCTCCCTCGGTCGGCCTCTCGACCAGATGCGCAAGTCGTAGAGCGGTTGACTTCCCCGATCCAGAGTGCCCGGTGAGGAACGAGAACTGTCCTTTGAGGAGGTGGAACGACACGTCGCTCAAGGCCGGTTCTGGGCGGGCGTACTCCTTGGTCACGTGGATGAACTTGATCACGTGGGGGTCGCAACCTCGTAAGTTAATATTTCCCACCGACTTCCGGGCATACGGCGGGTCACACGCGGAAAGCTATATATGGGCGGCCAAGGTGTCAAAACGGGCGACCACCAACCGAGACGCCATCCGGATCGCGGCCTGCATCGATGACGAATCCGCCTTACCTGTACCCACAATCTCGAAAGCGGTCCCATGCACCGGAGACGTGCGAATAAATGGCAGTCCCAGTGTCACGTTGACCCCTGTGCCAAAGGCGACGGTCTTGAACGGTGCCATACCTACGTCGTGATACGGCGCGATGACGGCGTCATATTCCCCATTGAGGGCCCTATTGAACACCGTGTCTGCCGGGATCGGGCCCTCCACATCGACACCTTCACTCCTGAGGGCGTCAACCGCTGGCCGAAATACCCGATCCTCTTCGTCGCCGAACAATCCCCCGTCCGAGGCATGCGGATTCAACGCGCAGAGAGCGATTCGCGGACGGGTGAGGTTCCAGTCGGTTTCAAGCGACCCATGCAGCAGCATCGCCTGAGAAACGAGCAGATCTGAACTCAAGAGGTCGGGTACACTGCGCAGCGGCACGTGCGTGGTGGCGAGAAGCACGCGGAGAGGTGCTCCCAGTCGTGTTTCCTCGGCGGCCATGAGCATTCCAACCTCGGAGACACGTGTGATTCGTCGAAGCATTTCCGTATGGCCGGACTCCACGACACCGGCAGCCCGGAGGGCTGGTTTATGGATTGGACCGGTAACGATTCCGGCTGCGGTACCCGCGAGCGAAAGGTCGACGGCCCTCTCGATAGCACGTGCGGAAAGAATTCCGGCTGAGCGCTCCGAACCGTCGAAACGACCGACGCCTTCGTAGTTACCGAGGCCCGGATCCATCCCGTCCGGTCCCACCAGGATGAACTCCCCCTCTTCACCCTGCTCCCTGAAACGGCGTATGGCGCTGGCTACGACCTCAGGGCCAATTCCGCGGGGATCGCCGAGCGTGATCGCCAAGCATCGCGTGGACATACGCGGCCGCTGGACGGTCAGCGTGCGCCGAGGCGAATGTCGATGTACACTTTGCTTCGGAGCCCCTCGACCACGCTCTCGGTAAGGCCCTGACTCTGCAGGCGCTCCACGATGACGTCGCGAAATTCAAAGAACTCGGCCGAGCCTCCGGCCGTCGTCTCCAAGACGCGAGCGAGGGTCCAGCCGTATTCGCTCCGGGGGTCGTCCACCCTGACCGGCCCGATCACGTCACCCACCTGGGCGTTTTGCATCGCCGTGGCGAAGGCCTGAGACGTCTGGGCGATTTGCGCGAGCGAAAGGGTCGCCGTATCGGGGCTCAGCCCCAGATCCACTATCGTCTCCCCGGCTCTCAGTCGCGCGACGAAAGATTCTGCTCGGGCATCGTTCGCCTCGACGTCGCTGTCGGTGATCTCCGGCTGAAATACGATATGCCTTACCCGGCGCTCCGCACCCCGAATCCTCTCGACCAATACGAGATGGTATCCAAATTCCGTCTCAACGGGAGCGCTGATCGATCCCGGTGGCATCCCGAATGCGACTTCTTCGAAGGCCGGAACGTAGCTCCCGTCTCGGCGCATCCACCCGAGTTCTCCACCGGATGAGGCGGAAGGGCCGTCCGAGAAGCGAGCCGCGAGCTCCGGGAAATCTCCCCCGTCCCGGAGAAGAACCCGCACGCTGTCTGCGCTCGCCAGGGCCACCGCTTTGGCGGAGTCGCTCGGCTCAGGTCGGAGTTGCGTATTCTCGAATCGAATCGACGGCGGTCTCTCAGGGATCAGGTCCTGGTTCTCCTCGAAATACTTACGCGCCTCCTCCTCGGTCACGACGATGCTGGACGCGTCCTGTCCTCTCTTGGCGAAATACCGGTCCTGGAGCAACTGCCGTCGGATGGCGTTCTTTTTCTGCTCACGGAAAACGGCCATGGTCATATTCTGTTCGGCCAGCATCTGTTGGAGTCGGCCCAGAGTCCCGAACT
>Ga0209988_10002862_pt1 | contig 11420 bp, 12 predicted proteins | sample N075metaG_FD_183115 | JGI IMG/M metagenome (GOLD analysis project Ga0209988, IMG submission 183115) | Deep subsurface microbial communities from Kermadec Trench to uncover new lineages of life (NeLLi) - N075 metaG (SPAdes) (version 2) | ecosystem: Environmental > Aquatic > Marine > Ocean trench... | reverse complement strand
CTGGGGTTACATATGCTCCCTCAATTGATAGTGAGATTGCCTGTTGATGTGCTTGTGCAAACTCATCTCTTATCTTCTCAACATCAATTACCATCTCTTCTTCAGAATACTTGAGTCCATCTTCAATTGCCGAATAAAGGGCAATTCCTGCTTCTACAGGTTTAATGTCGAGTTTTCCCAAAAGTGGCGCTAATTTATTGTTGATAACTTCTCCTTTTTTGACCGGAGTAGTCTCCTTTGAAATCCATATTGTTCCTTGGTCAATTTTTGTTGGAATTCCTGCCTCCTTAAACTCTGTCAGCATTGGACCTGGTGCAATTCCTGTGTTTTTTGCAGGCACTACAATATCGATACTTGCAATATCGCCGCCTCTAGCAGCTAACATCATCTTATTTTTTGCAAGTAGAACATTTAGCTTGAATGGTGACATGTTTGTAAACATGAACATACATTGACCTGTCAACTCTCCAATAATCTCTTTAATTCCTGGAACATCAACTTTCTCAAGGGCCTTTTGAGCTACCTTGTCTTTAATGCTAACAAATTCTACTTCTCCTTTGAGTTTTTTTCTTAGCGGAAGAATCTGTGATGCTCTAACTTTGGTCATTTTAACAAGAGCTAAGACTTTGTATTTTTTTGGAAGCTCTTGTAATTGCTGATACATCTGAGTCTTTCTCTTTGGATAGTCAGTTCTATTTTCATGCATACTTTTTCTTCTTCACCTCTTGTACTTGTTTTGTCGGTTTGCCCATTGTGGTTTTTATCATAATTTTTTTGATGTTCCTTTCTCCGTTTGGCAATTTCTTTTCCACTGCACTTATAATTGCAAGTGCATTTGCTGCCAAATCTGCATCATCCATTGTTTCATCGCCAAATTTACATGCTAATGATAATGAACCTCTAACTCTGATCTTAATGGAGGACCTAAATCTTTGCAAAAATGATTCAATTGGTGCGTCATATGGAACTGGTACTGGCATTTTTCCCCTTGGACCTAAAAGCTGACCAAGTACCTTACCTACAACTGGCATAATTTTGGTGTCGGCCAAAAAGAAATCATATTTGTTTATAAATTTTCTAGATGCTCTCTTGTTTGCCCCAAGCTTGTCTAGTTCTTCGGTTCCAATTACTGCATCAGCATTTGCAGCTTTGGCTTTTACACTCATGTCGCCTGTTGCCATTACACACACAGTAGCAGGGGAGCCAGTCTTTGGAATCTGAATTACCTCATTTAGGGCAAATCCTTTTTTGACATCAATATCTTTGAATGTGATAAAGATCTCTAAGGACTGCTTGAATTTTCTCTGTTTGGCCTCAGCTTTTACTACCTTTATCATCTCTACTAGATGTGCCTCTGTAATCATTACGAACATTTTCGAGAGCGCCTACTTAAAATCGTTTAGCGGGTTACTTTTTGATTACTCTTAAAACTTAAAAATTTTCATTTTTTATGAGTAATATTTGTAATTTCAGAGTCAAAACAAGCCTAAACTTACATTTATTAAGTCTCTTGAAAGATTTTTGAGCACATTGCATAGAGTTGATGAACTTGATATGAATTTGCTTTTCGAATTGACAAAGGATGGTTCCATTTCTGTTCCTGCACTTTCAAAAAAACTGGACATCAACGCGTCTGTTCTTTACAGTCGAATCAAACGCTTAATGAAGAAAAAATTAATCAAAAAATTTACCATCATTATTGATGACTCTCTTTTAGGAATTGAAGTAAAGGCTTTGGTGGGAATTAACCGCGATCCTAAACTCAAAGATACAATAACTAAAAAACTCTTGGAAACAGCCGAAATAGTATCAATTTCAGAAGTTACGGGGAGATTTGACATGCTCGTCAAAGTATATGCTAAAAATCTTGAAGCATTGCATTCTATAGTGATCGAAAAAATTGGAAAAATTGATGGAATTCAAAACACTGAAACTTTTGTTGAATTACAAAGAACTGACAAAGATCCTGTGTATCTGATGAAATAAATTATTGGAGTTTTTCATCCCATTTGCCTTCAGTAATCTCAGCAGTGATTTCCTTTGGAGTTTTTCCTTCTACTTTGATTCCAAGCGCTAGACAAGTCCCGACTATTGTTTTTGCTACTGATTTTAGGGATGTAGCATAAGATTTTTCTAGTTTGGTATTTGCTATTTTGGCAATTACCTCAATTTTAACATCTCCGACCCATTCTGAACCGGATGCGCCTGATCCTTTTTGAAGGCCTGCTTCTTTTAAGACAAGAGCAGCAGCTGATGGAATCCCGACCTCGATATCCCACTTTTTTGTGTCAGGATCAACTAAAACTGTAACTGGAACTTTCATTCCTTCAAAGTCTTTAGTTTTATCGTTAATGGCCTTAATTACTTCCATAATGTTGACTCCAAGTGGACCCAAGGCTGGACCTAAAGGAGGACCTGCAGTTGCTCCCCCACCTGTAACAAGTGATGATATTTTTTGTGGTTCTCCCATAATTATCCGCTGAACATGAAAAATTTAATCCTTACTAAGACTCGCTTGTCAGTTTTAGATAGTTGGCATCAACTGTTACTGGTAATTGGTAAGATGCATCAAGCAGAACAACGGTTGCTTCTTCCTTGTCTGGATCTATTCTAGTTATGGTGGCTCTCATTCCTTTAAAAGGACCGCCTGTAATTTCAATGACATTATCTACGGCTAATTGTGAAACTGTAGATTTTTTTACAAGATAACCCTCAATGTCTTTAAATTCTAATTCGCCCCGAAGTTGACCGCGTATGTGTCTTATACCTTCTACTGCCATGTATGCATTGCTTGGGTTGATTGCCTCAATTACTACATATCCTTTTAAATTGCTTACAAGTAAGACAGATTGAATATTGATTTTGTTAGCGTTTGCTCTTGCTTCAAGCAATCGCATTACAACTTTTTCCTGTCCACCAGTTGTTCTTATTGCAAAAAGGTGAGATTTTATTTCTTCTGACAATTTTTACCTACCAACTGTTAACACGGAAAAGACAAACTGTATTGTAAAGCCTATAGTTCCAACTCCCGCTATTCCCAAGAGCACCAATCTAAGGTGTTGTGAATACTCATCTCTGTCTGGCTTTTTGGTCATCTTCATTGTATTGACCATATTCCTCAAAGTCTGTTTAGGGTTCATTGCCAGAAATTAATTCGGTGTCCTTATATTCTTATTCCAAGAAAAATATCAAAATTTCCTAGGCTGAAACTATACTCCAAGTATTCATAAATACCAATCTAGAAATCACATAACTTTACCTCTAATGATCCCCTCTTTTCTAAATAAGAGATTTTGAATTGAAAAAATAAATGATCAGTATATCTCAGGTCCACAGCAGGTTATCTTGAAGATCAAATAAACTTGTTAACATTTTATATCCTCCAATGACTTGAGGAGGTTTTTTATTTACGCGGAGGGGTAACATCTCTAGTTACATGGAACTTTTGGTTGCATATCAGGACGATCCTGCAGGGAATAATATGGCAAAGTTTCTTTCTCAAAAAATGAGAAGAGATGATGAAATTTTTCGAGGTGAAAATTATGATCTGTTAATCATTTCCACGCCGGCAATTACAGCTGATTGGTTAGAGGAAAAATATGATTATGATGGATTTATTTTTCTCTCAAAACACGCAGCGGAATCTGGAGTTTTGGCTCTAACATGTCATAGTACAGGAAATTTTTCAGAGGCAAAGTTTGGGGGAAATGACAAACAGATGGCTATACCTCATCCCGACTTTCAAAAGAAATATCTTCAACAATTATGGAAAAAAAAATCACAGTTTTCTAATTTTCAAATAACTATAGAGGCTACTCATCATGGGCCCTCAGGTTTGAATAAACCAACAATTTTCATCGAAATTGGGACGACAGACAAACAATGGACTGATAGACCTTTATGCAATTCAGTTGCAAGTGTGGTAGACAAAGTTCTTTCTGAAAATATTCCCTCAAATCCTGCTGCCATTTGTTTTGGTGGGACACATTATCCAGAAAAATTTACTAAAGAATTACTAAATGGTAAATTTGCATTAGGAACAGTAATGCCCAAACATGAATTAGATAATCTTGATGAAGATATGTTTTCTCATATTTTAAAGAGAAACAAAATAGCAAAGGCTGCTCTCTTAGATTGGGCAGGGTTGGGATTAAACAAAAAAAAGGTAGTTGACTTGCTTGAAACAACTGACCTTGAGGTAATAAAACTATGAATCTTGATAAAAAAATATACAAAAAATTATTGGAAGTCCCAGAGGGGAAAATAACCACTTATGGAGAATTGGCAAAAGCCGTTGGGTTTACCAACGGTCAACGTGCAATTGGTAGAATTATGAACAAAAATCCTTACCCTGTAATAATTCCATGTCATAGAGTTGTAAAGTCAGATGGTAAGGTCGGTGGTTATGCATATGGCGAGGAAATCAAAATCAAAATTCTAAAAAAAGAAGGAATCAAAATTAAAGATGGTAAAATTCTAGATTTGGAAAATACGATTTATCGGTTCTAGGATTTTCTTTTTGTAATGACCTCTTCCATTAATAATCTCAAATGAGCCTTGTTTCTTACAGTGTTTCCGCCTACCTTTTTGTAAAGAGCCCAAAATTCTGGATTTGTAATCTCTTTTCTATCTTTTGCAATTTTGAGCAGTCTTCTTAATGCGCGAACCTTTGCTACATAGACCTCTTTCTTTCCTACCCGTGCTCCTTTCTTCCCTTGTTTTGATCCTTGTTTTGTTCCCCTTTTATTTTTCTGAGCTTTCTTTTTGTGAGCTCTCCCCCTAGAGGTTCCTGTAAATGATTTTATTTGGATGGTATTTGCTGTAAATAAACTACGAATATTCTCTCTTGTAATCGCATCTGCTATATCGTCAAGATGGTCCGAATCAAATCTTATTCTATGAACTCCGACACCTGTTACCCTTGAGGCCAATCGTTTTTTTGCTTTAAGATTTACTACCACTTGCACTCACTCTCGCATTAAAAATTTTGAATTTATTTTCAATTGCTTTTAAAATTATAATTTTTCTCTTTTTAGTTCCAACGCTATGGCCTAATCTGATACCGTCTGTTTTTGGATTTAGTTTATCTAAATCGTCAATTGTAAAAATTAGATTATCCGTATACCCTGAAGGATGAAGACCCCTTGATTCCTTTGGTCCCCCATAGCCCACTTTTACTAGACCAGGCCTACCACGACTTTTTTGTTTTCTTTGATGGTGATCAACTCCTTTTGGTTTTCTCCATGGTGTCTCTAATCTTTTGTAACGCCAGCTTTCCGGTCTTGCAAAATCTGGAATATGTTCCTTTACTTCTTTTCGTTTAGCTAGTTTATCTTTGTTAATCGGCATCAGAAATGACTTTTGAAATTTTACATAAATACGTTCCTAGACTAAAAATTGCTAAACAATAAGAAAGAGATAATAAGGAAAATCAAGGCGGATCGAAATATCTCATGACTGGACTTGGGATTAAAAAAATTACCTTTATTGGAGATGGCCACAATTGAATAAAGTAGTAGGTTCTTACGGAACTGAAAAATTCTCATCGCAAATAAGCAAATTTGGAATAAATCCATCTAAAATTTTCAGAAATCTCACTTATGATGATCTAGTAAAGATGGCTGTAAGCAGAAAGGAAGGCGTGGTAAATTCAACTGGGTCTCTTTCGGTTAATACTGGAAAATATACCGGAAGATCACCAGACGATAGATTTATTGTATTAGATGATGTAACTCGTGATACTGTCGATTGGAGTAAAATTAATCACAAATTTCCGACTGATAAATTTACAAAAATTCTTGAAAAGATGAAAAATTTTGTCAATAACAAAGAACTTTTTGTATTTGATGGATTTGTGGGGGCGGACAAGGAAACACGTTTGCCAATTAGGGTAATTAATGATAATGCATGGCAAAGTCTTTTTGCGGGACAACTTTTCATTAGACCTTCAAAAGAAGAATTGGAAAATCACACACCTGAGTTTACTGTAATGTGTATAAATGAATTTGAGGCCATACCTGAGATTGATGGTACCAAGTCCAATGTTTTCATATTAATTGATTTAACTAGAAAAATTGTTTTGATTGCTGGAACTCGTTATGCAGGTGAAATGAAAAAATCAATGTTTAGTGTTATGAATTTTCTATTGCCTGAACGAGGAATATTCCCAATGCACTGCTCTGCAAATATTGGAAAAAATCAGGATACTGCATTGTTCTTTGGATTATCGGGGACAGGAAAAACAACTCTATCAGCTGATCCAAATAGAAACCTGATTGGTGATGACGAGCACGGTTGGTCTGATAATGGAACATTTAATTTTGAAGGAGGATGTTATGCAAAATGCATTAATTTAAGCCAAGAAGCAGAGCCAGAAATTTGGAGTGCCATTAGGCCGGGTGCGGTTTTAGAAAACGTTGTATTAAATGATGGAAAACCTGATTATGATGATAATGCCTTAACTGAAAATACACGTGTAGCATATCCTTTGGATTTCATTCCCGGGGCTGTGATTCCAAGTGTTGGTGGCCATCCAAAAGTTATTGTTTTTCTTACTGCAGATGCCTTAGGAGTATTGCCTCCAGTTTCTAGGCTGACAAAAGAAGGAGCAATGTATCATTTCATGTCGGGATATACCAGTAAATTGGCAGGAACTGAACGTGGTATCAAGGAGCCAAAATCTGTATTTTCAGAATGTTTTGGAGCACCATTTATGCCTAGACCAGCGGCAGTTTATGCAAAACTCTTGGGGGAGAAAATTAACAGGCATAATACTACTGTTTACTTGATTAACACTGGATGGTCAGGCGGTCCATATGGTATTGGCGCTAGAATCAAGATAAAATATAGTCGAGCTATGATTACAGCTGCATTAACTGGAGAACTAGATAGAGTTGAATACATACATGATGAATTATTCAACTTAGATATACCAACAAAGGTAGATGGTGTACCACCAGAAATCTTAGATCCAAAAAATACTTGGAATGACAAAAACTCTTATCAAAAATCTGCAAAGAGTCTAGCTAAAATGTTTAAGAAAAATTTTGAGAAATTCAATGATGTTTCACAAGAAATAGAAAATGCTGGACCTATACTCTGATAGATTTTGCTGTTCTGGTAAACTTTAGACCTATCAATCCTACAATTACGGCAATTACAGCAATTATTCCAATCTGCTTTTCTGGAAGATCAAACCATTCAAAGGGTTTAGAAGAACCTTCCAATACGGAATTTACCTCAATTATTTCAAAAGCATCAAATGATTCTTCACCAACTCTTATCTTAACTTCCACCCAATATTCTCCATTTTCATAAACATGCATTGACGCTATTTTAGAAGGAGTAGCTGATGTTGTTTCTATACTTCCATCTTTGCTATTTGTAACAGAAATTTTTGCAAAAGTCCAAGGTTCTGGATGATAAATTTCAAAGTTTAATTTTCCATTTTCTTGTGATACTGAAACCGATCCTTCTGTAAAATGAAGTAAAAGTGGAATTACATATCTATCATCATTTTGTTTTATCTTAATTTTACCTTCATAATCTCCAAATTCTTCTCCTAACATTCTCACCTTGACTTGTAAATTACTGCCCTCAAGAACATTTGAAAATTGTATAATATCTGGTCCTTCAAAGGTAATCGCAATATTCTCTAAGGACCCTTTCAAGGACTTTAATTCCAATACTTGCTCCCCAATAGGGTCATCTGAAGAAATGTTTAGAATAAAATTGGGAGGTTGAATCACTAATGAGGCATTAAATGCCCTGGCAATATTTAATCTCCCTGCTCCTGCAGCATTAAGAGAAAATTCTTTTCCATAAGCGTCTGACACAGGCTCAACCGTAGTCAACAACAAGGATTTGATATCATGATGATGAATGCCTGGATTCTTTTGAATCAGTAAAGCCGCAGCTCCACTAACGTGAGGCGCAGCATAACTAGTCCCACTTGTAAAATTATAGGATGCGTTATTTTGAGTTGTATTGATGTATGCTCCTGGAGCAACTAGATCAGGCTTTATGTAAAAAGGAGAAACAGGTCCTCTTGAACTAAAATAAACGACAAAATCTGGATTCAAAAAAAGATGAAGGCTAGCAAAATTCTCCTCTTGAATAATTTCCTTAATTTTCAAGCCTTCCTCTCTATCTATTGAAACTACTGGAATTCTTGGCTGGTATCCAGGTTCAACAAATTTATGTGTTAATTCCCCCAGAAAAATTCCAGGTTCATTATTGTATACTATCAATGCCTTTGCACCGGCATTTGCAGCGTTTTCTTCTTTGATAGAAAAATAAAGCAACTCTCCTTCAACATCACTTCCTCGTTCTACTAAGAGAATTGAATCTTTTACATTAACCCCTGTAAGATCTTTTTCTTTTCCATACACTCCAAAGATTATTTGACCCTCAATAGATTCATTCAGATTGGAGGAACCAACCATGGGAATAACTGTATATGGTTTTTCATTGACCTCTAAAGTTGCAACTAAACTTGAAGTTAAGTTATTGTATGTTGCACCAACAGTAACTGATCCAAAATTTCTCCCTGGACTTCCTATAGTCCCAAGTTCAGGACCATCATTTCCCGCTGCTGTTACTACAAAGATTCCTTTTTCTAACGCTTTGGTTACGGCACTATCAATTTGAGTATTTGTTTTGTTTACACCAAGACTAATGTTTATGATGTCTACCTTATCTTCAATAGCTTTTTCAATTGCTTTGATGATTAAATCAGAGGACACTTCATTACCATCTTCAGAAACCTTGTAAGCTAAAATTTTGGCTTTTGGAGCAATTCCCTTTAGTTGACCATCTGCTGCAAGAACTCCTGCGACTTGAGTTCCATGACCATTATTGTCCATAGGTAATTCACCTTCTCGAATGAAATTGTATCCTCCAACAACTTTACCTTCTGGACCCCATCCCATAAGATCTGGATGGTTGAAATCCACTCCCGTATCTATTACTGCAATCTTTACTCCCTCTCCATCTATCCCTTGTAGTCTAGGAATGTCTGCTCCTACAAAAGGTACACTTTTGTCAAGATACAACTCCCATTCCTCTTCTATATCAAATAATTCCCAAAGAATAGTAGAAGACGAAATAAGGACTATTAGAGAAAAAACTACTTTGAATTTCACAAATTTTCTAGTATTTTTTAGCAGGTAAAAACCAATTGCCTTGTAAAGCAATAAATGGAATAACTAATTCTTGTGGTGCATGGGAAAATACACACTTCCTGAAATGCCATATGCTTATGATGCATTAGAACCTCATATTGATGCCAAAACAATGGAGATTCATCACACAAAACATCATCAAGCATACACCGATAAACTAAATGCAGCTCTAGAAGGTTGTCCTCAAGAGATTCAAGATAAAGATATTTTAGATATTTTATCTGATCTTAATCAGGTACCTGAGGCTAAAAGAAGTGCAGTTAATTTTAACGGCGGTGGTTTTGATAACCATAGGTTATTTTGGAACAACATGAAAGCAAATGGAGGCGGAGAGCCTGGGGGATCGATTGCTGATGCAATTAATGGTTCCTTTGGAAGTTTTTCTGACTTCAAAGAGAAATTTTCATCTACTTCTGCAGTAATTCAAGGAAGTGGTTGGGGATGGTTGGTATTCAATCCTTCCTCTGGAAAGGTTGAGTACAAAGCAATGCCAAATCAAACCAGTCCTAGAACTGAAGGGTTAGTACCTCTTTTGGGATTAGATGTTTGGGAGCATGCATACTATCTAAAATATCAAAACAAGAGACCAGACTATATTGCATCTTGGTGGAATGTAGTTAACTGGGATGAAGTAGAAAACAGATTCTCAAAAGCAAAATAAAGTTCAATCTTTATTTTTTTATTCATTTATTTTTATTTTCAATTTTACCTTATGAATCAATTTATAACCATCTGAGAATTATTTGTTGTAAATGAGTGAGGAAAAAGCACAACAGTTAATACAACAAATGCAAATGCTTGAAACTTATTTTGGTGATTTGTCTCAAAGAGAAGGAACTCTTTATGGTGTTTTAAGAGAAGCAGCAGCAGCAATAGAGTCAATAAGATCACTCAGCCAAAAATCTGATTCTGAAGCTTTGGTCCCAATTGGTATGGGTACTTTCGTAAAAGCAAAGATTTCATCTAATGACAAATTTGTTTTGAATATTGGTGCAGGTATTTCTTTAGAAAAAGATTCTACTTCTGCAATAAATTATCTTGAAGCAAGAATCAAGGAAATAGAAATGGCAATTAAAGACACATCAGCTAAAAAACATGATGCAGCAGGGAAATTAGAACAAGGGAAAAATCAAATTAATCAATTAATGCAGGCAGAATCTAAAAGTAGATAAGGTTAAAACAATGTTCGATAAACTTCGTAGTGCATTTTCAGATGCAGCAAAAAGTCTATCCGAAAAAGAGCTTAATGAAAAGGATATTGAAGACATTTTATTTGAATTGGAAATTTCTCTTCATGAATCAGATGTCGCGAGTGAGGTTATAGATGAAATCAAATCTGATTTGAAATCTGGACTAATTGGAACCAAAGTAAACAAAAATGAAATTGAAAAATTTGTAAAGGACAGTCTAATTTCTACAATTTCATTGCTATTTGACTCTGCAGGAAAAGTTGACATTTTTGAGCGAATTAATGAAAAAAAGGAAACTGGACAACCATTTTTGATCTTATTTGTTGGAATTAACGGAACTGGAAAAACAACATCGCTAGCCAAAATGGCATATATGTTACAAAAGAAAAAATATTCTGTAGTAGTAGCAGCGGCAGATACTTTTAGGGCAGGCGCAATAGAACAATTGCGAGAGCATACAAATCGTCTGAATCTTAAACTAGTTGCTCAGAATTACGATTCAGATCCTGCGGCAGTAGCTAGAGATGCTGTTCTTTATGCAAAATCTCATAAAGTAGACTGTGTCTTAATTGATACAGCAGGAAGAATGCAAACAAATCAAAACTTGATGGAACAAATAAGTAAAATTACCAAAGTCGTAAAACCTGATTTTAAAATTTTTGTGGGTGATTCTCTAGCTGGAAATGATACCATAAACCAAGCAAAAGAATTTTTTAAATATGTAAAATTTGATGGCTCTATTCTAACAAAAAGTGATGCGGATGCACGGGGAGGTGCAGCACTTTCTATAGTCAAAACGACTTCAACTCCAGTACTTTACCTAGGTACTGGACAGGAATATCCTGATCTAGAGGAATTTGATAAGGAAACTTTCTTGGAAACTGTATTTGGTTCATTAGAAAATGTGGATTTAAAGACAATAGAACCTACACCTGAACCAGAACCTACACCTGAACCAGAACCTACACCTGAACCAGAACCTACACCTGAACCAAATGTCACGTCTGATGATCCATTCGAAGGAATTTCTGATGAAGATATTTCAATA
>Ga0209988_10002861_pt1 | contig 11421 bp, 8 predicted proteins | sample N075metaG_FD_183115 | JGI IMG/M metagenome (GOLD analysis project Ga0209988, IMG submission 183115) | Deep subsurface microbial communities from Kermadec Trench to uncover new lineages of life (NeLLi) - N075 metaG (SPAdes) (version 2) | ecosystem: Environmental > Aquatic > Marine > Ocean trench... | reverse complement strand
CACTCCAACTCACGCCAACTCACTCCAGCCGAAATAAGCGGCTATTTTGATTGCTTTTCACCCCCTACAGTTGCAGCATTTAGGGCAATTGCATTGCACAGTTTGAACAATCCAACAAGGGGAGGTATGAAATGAAAGCACTCACCACACTACTGGTAGTCGGTATGTTTGCCACTACTGTCGCCATTGCGGATGATGTGAAGGCGGCGGTGCAGGGCCTTTTCGCTGCAGTCAACGCTGGGGATGCGGATGGCAGGGTCTCACGCCGCATGGCAGAATACAGCAACTTTGGCCGTGGGGGTTGGACTTCTTAACACATCCAACTCTCCCGAAGAACGAAGGAAAGCCTTCCAAGCCTCAGTTGCTGCTGGTTTCAAGCGCAATTATCAGCTTCGAAACTTGGAAGTGAAGGTCTACGGCAATACCGCTGTTGTTACCGGTTATTTGGTCGGATCGATGACCGTACCGAATGGCGATGTCAATCGATGGACGGACCGCCGTACGGGAGTGTGGGTTAAGCAGGGAGGCACATGGAAAGAGGTGCACATGCACCAGTCTCCTATTAGGCTCCCACAGTAGACTGCCGTTCTGCTCTTATTCATTGTCATTAGCTGCCTCACGGCGTAGCATCTAGTACAAATCTGTCTGCAGCTGGGGGAATTGTATGGTCGGCAAGACCATGAGCCATTATAGAATCTCAGAGAAGCTAGGTGGTCCAACTGGGGGCTTCTCTCAATCACCTCGGAGGACACTGATGATGAATCGATGCCACTTTGGACCGGGTTGGCTACGCTTCCTGAGCTCGATCCTCATCGTGGTCTTCTTCCTAATGTTCTCGACCGACGCCGAAGCCGAGGTCGTCCGTTTCGAGGTCCTCGAGGTCGAATCACCGACCTTCGAAGGAAGGGAGTTCGGCAGCGTCGGCCCATACGAAAAGATCGTGGCTCGGGCCTTCCTCGAGGTCGGTCCCACTGACCCGCACAATGCCGGTATCATCGATCTGAAGCTGGCGCCAAGGAATGCCGCCGAACGGGTCGAGTTCGTGGCTGACGTCGTCATCTTGAAGCCCATCGATCTGGCGCAAGGTAACGGCCGGATATTTTACGAGGTCGTCAACCGGGGGAGAAAAAGGAGCCTGGGGCTCATCAACGACGCTCCTTGGAGCAATGATCCCACCACCGCGGCCGACGCTGGAAACGGGTACCTAATGCGTGAAGGGTACACAGTAGTCTGGTCGGGCTGGCAGGGGGATGTTCCGCCTGCCGAAGGGCTGATGAGACTCGAGGTGCCGGTTCTGAGAGGTATGACTGGAACAAACCAGGATGAGTTCATCCTCTCGGATGTCTACACTCCCTTCGGTAGCTTGAGCTATCCGGCCTCGGACCTCGACCCTGCGAAGGCGACCCTCACGGTGCGCCAGAACGAACGGGATCCGCGGGTAACGCCATCCGATCTTTCCTTCGAGTATGTCGTCGCCGCCCCGGCCGGGGTAGGTGCGACCAGCCCGGACCAGATCCTGATTCACCGTCCGTCCGGCTTCGACAGAGGCGCCATCTATGAGTTCACTTATCCCGCCCGTGATCCGGTAGTGATGGGTCTAGCCTTTGCCTCGACCCGGGACGTGGTCTCCTTCCTGCGGCGGGAGAAGTCTGACTCTGCGGGGAATCCCAATCCCCTTGCTCCGAATGGCAGTCCGGCCATCCGTTACGCCTACGCTTTCGGGAGATCCCAAAGTGGGCGTTTCCTTCGAGACTTCCTCTATCAGGGATTCAACGAGGACGAAAAAGGACAGAGGGTCTTCGAGGGAATCCTTCCTCACGTGGCCGGCTCACGGAAGATGTTCACCAACTACCGTTGGGCCCAGCCCGGCCGCTATTCCCGACAGCACGAGACCCACCTCACCGCCGGCGATCAATTCCCCTTTACCTACGGTGTGTTGACCGACCCTCTCACGGGAAAACGAGACGGAATCCTGGCCCGATGTCTGGAAGCGAAAAACTGCCCGAGGGTGATGCACACCGATACGAGCACCGAGTTCTGGCAAGCGCGTTCGTCACTGGTGGTCACCGATACCACCGGCGCCGACATCGAGCTTCCTCCCAACGTACGGGCCTATCTCATCGCAAGTGCACCCCATGGAAACTCGATTGACGCGGTTCCGGGACCGACTGCCTACTGCCAGCAGTTAAGCAACCCACTGCATGTGGGAGAGTCGATGAGGGCGCTGCTCCACGCCTTGGACCGCTGGGTAAGTGAGGGTGTGGAGCCTCCCCACAGCCGCTTTCCATCGCGATCCGAGGGCACGCTTGTCACGCCCGATCCAGCGGGCATGAGGTTTCCTTCGATTCCCGAAACTCACCTACAACGGACGCGTCAACGGGCTCCGGGTCACGGATTACAGCGCACAGCCTCCCAGGGAAGGAAAGGCCTACCCGGTGTTCGTCCCCAGGGTCGATGTGGACGGAAACGACCTGGCCGGTATCCGGATGCCGGCGGTGGAGGTGCCGCGAGCGACGTACCTGGGCTGGAATCACCGTCGGGACGGATTTGCGGAGGGGGAACTTTGCTCGCTCACCGGATCCTCTATCCCTTTTGCAGAGACTCGTGCCGAGCGCAAGGCTTCGGGAGATCCTCGCCTCTCCATCGAAGAGCGCTATCCGGCCCACGAGGCTTACGTCGACAAGGTGAAGGAGGCTGTGAATCGTTTGTTGGAGGATCGGCTGCTGCTGGAGGAGGACGCAAAGCGGATCGTCGAGCGGGCCAAGCAAAGCCCGATCAGCAATTGAGCGCCGACTGCTACGAACTGTAATGATCGGAAAGACACTCTCTCACTACAAGGTCTTGGAGAAGATCGGCCAGGGCGGCATGGGCGAGGTGTATCGCGCCGAGGACACCAACCTGAGTCGTGAAGTGGCCATCAAAGTGCTGCCCGAGCAATTCACCCAGGACCCCCAACGGCTGGCACGGTTTGAACGAGAAGCGAAGCTCTTAGCCTCGCTCAATCACCCTAATATTGCTGCCATTCACAGCTTCGAGCACGCGGATGAGGTTCATTTCCTGGTCCTGGAGCTGGTCGAAGGCGAGACCCTGGCTGAGCGTGTGGCTAAAGGGCCAGTGCCAGTCGAAGAAGCGTTGGAAGTCTGCCGTCAGATTGCCGAAGGAGTAGAAGCAGCCCATGAGAAGGGCGTCATCCACCGCGATCTAAAACCGGCCAACGTGAAGGTCACTCCTGAGGGCAAGGTCAAAATCCTGGATTTCGGTCTGGCCAAAGCGTTTGAGGCCGAGCCGCCGGTCACCGACATCTCCCAATCACCCACCCTGACTGAGGAGATGACCAGGGCAGGGGTGATTCTGGGGACGGCGGCCTATATGTCTCCAGAGCAGGCCAAGGGGAAGCCGGTGGACAAGAGGGCAGACATCTTTGCCTTCGGGGCTGTCCTGTATGAACTATTGACAGGAAAGAGAGCGTTCGGGGGGGAGACTATTACCGAGACGCTGGCTTCGATTCTCAAGAGTGAGCCGGATTGGGAGAAGTTGCCTGAGAACACACCTTGGAACATCCGAACGCTTTTACGTCGGTGCTTACATAAAGAGACTAACCGCCGTCTTCAGCACATTGGGGACGTGAGAATTGAGATTGAAGAAGCCCTCACCACTCCCGCCACAGGGATCCCAGGGGCTACTACAGCGATATCCGCTGGTACGGGCTGGCGGCAGGTGATGCCGTTGGGCGCTCGTGGGAGTGCTCGCCATGGCCACGGCCATCCTCGGCCTGGGACTGGTTCGAGACCTCGAACCCACTCCGATGCCTCCGGTTCGATTTTCAATCACTGTGCCTCTTGAGGAGCAGGTCGTGCAGGGTGGATTGGTGGCCCTCTCGGACGACGGAATCCAGGTGGCTTACGTTAGTCGCCTCGACGGGATTGACAGGATATGTATCCGTGCGTTGGATGAATGGGAATCCCAGTGCATCGCCGGCACCGAAGGCGCTCGTGACCCGTTTTTTTCTCCTGACGGAAGACAGATTGGGTTTAGTGGCGAAAATTTCGAGGGGCTGAAGGTGATCGACCTGGATACGGGTACGACGACAGAGCTTGCGGATGTATTGGCCATGGGAGCGAGTTGGCACCCCGATGGCGATAGCATCATCTTCAATCGGTTTTTTAACCAGGGACTCTCTCGAATTCCTGCCACAGGTGGGACAGCAACAATCCTGACCACACCGGACGCCGAGAAGGAACTCGGTCACTGGTGGCCGCAGATCCTGCCTGACGGCAAGACAGTCATCTTCTCAGTTTATGCCACCCCAGTGGATAACGCTCGGGTGGCCGCCCTTAGACTCGATAGTGGGGAGATCGTTACCTTACAGTCAGGTGCACTCTTTGGCCGATATGTTGACACCGGACATCTCCTCTTCGTGCGTTCGGATACCCTGATGGCCGCGCCGTTTGATCTGGAGAGCCTGGAGGTAACGGGTCCGGAACAGGCGGTACTGAAGGACGTGTTCTTCAATCTGAACGATGGGGAGTCCGCGTTTGCCATATCGAGAAACGGAACCCTTGCGTACCTTCCGTCCGCCGCCTTACGCGAGCTGGTCTGGGTAGATCTCAACGGTAACGAAGAGAAGGTTTCAGAACGAAGAGGAGCTTTCCGACATCCCAGTCTCTCGCCAGATGGTCAGGAAATCGCTTACCAACTACTCGATCAGGGAAAGTCAGAAATCTGGACGTATGACATTCGTCGAGACAACCCGTCACGTTTCGCGGCCGGTGATAATCCTAAATTAACTCCTCTTTGGAGTCCTGACGGCAACCATATCGTTTTCCAGTCAGAACAACTCGTGTGGAACCTCGTTTGGCAGTCGAAGGACGACCGAATCGAGGAGCCGCTTGTTACCAACGATCAGGATCAGTATCCTACATCGTTCTCACAGGACGGACGGCTTCTGGTGTATCACGAAGACAGCCCGGATACGAAGTTGGATATATGGATACTCTCGATCGATGACCTACAGTCAGAGTTGTTCCTGCGGACTCCATTCCGGGAAAGCCATGGTGTCGTTTCTCCCAACGGGGACCTGATCGCGTACCAGTCCGACAGAGATGGAAGAGCCGAAGTCTATATACAGCCGTTTCCGTCGCCTGGAACAGACTATAAGAAAGTTTCCATCGACGGTGGTGTCGACCCCCAGTGGGCTCCGGACGGTCGAACCCTTTTCTATCGTTCCTCGGGATTGATGATGGCGGTTGAATTCGACGCCGACTTTGTTCCCGGCATACCTGAAGTTTTGTTCCCAGACACCTATCATATTGACGAGCCATGGCGACTGTCCTACGACATTGCCGATGATGGACGGTTCCTGATGGTAAAGACCCCGCCGGAACTTGTACCGAAGCAAATCCACGTCGTCCTCAACTGGTCGGAAGAGCTCAAGCGCCTGGTGCCCACCAACTAGCCATGATCGCCCAAACCCTCTCTCTGAGACTGACGGCGATGGGGATGGTCCTGGCTGTGCTGATCACTCATGGGGCTGTTCATGCCGCGGATGGAAAGAGTATTACCGCTCGCTGGATTGAAGGTCCCATTCAGATCGACGGCCGGCTGGAGGAGCCCGACTGGGATTTGGCCGAACCCGTATCCGATTTCCTGCAATCGGAACCACACGAGGGTGGAACCCCCACGGAAAAAACGGAGGTACGTGTTCTTTTTGACCAGGACAGACTCTACATCGGAGTCTACCTGTACGACTCCTCACCGGACAGGATACTGATCAACGATCTTCAGCGAGATTTCGAGTCCCGTGAGGGGGATGTGTTTGGCGTGATCATCGATGCCTTCCACAAGCAGCGCACCGGCTTCACATTTTTCACCAATGCCAAGGGTGCTAAGAATGACAGCGAGGGGTATGGCGATGGGCGCTATACGAACCTTTCCTGGGACGGTGTCTGGTACACGGCTTCTCAGGTTTGGGACGACGGGTGGAGCTGTGAGATCGCCATTCCTTTTAAGACCCTACGATTTGAAGCCAAAGACAATCAGGTCATGGGGATTAACTTCAAGCGCCGAATTCGACGCAAAAACGAAGACCTGTATTGGAGTCTTGTGCCACGGCGCTACAACAGTCTTCGGGTTTCCTTGGCGGGTGATCTTCTGCTGGAGAGAAAGATCTCTCCGGGCCGTAATTTACAAGTGAAACCCTTTGTCACGGTCAATCTGGGACAGATGCGTTCAGGTGGCGAGCAATCCAGTGAGTTTGATCCCGAAGTAGGGGTCGATGTGAAATACAGTCTGACTCCAGGTCTTACCCTGGATTTGACCTATAACACGGATTTCTCCCAGGTTGAAGTGGATGCAGAGCAGATCAATCTGACCCGTTTCAGCTTGTTCTTCCCCGAGAAGCGGGATTTCTTTCTGGAAAACGGCAATCTTTTTCAGTTTGGGGATGTCCCATCAGAGCGCGGACCTCGTCGTGCTGAAGAAACCCAGCTCTTTTACAGTCGCAGGATTGGTCTCTCTTCGGCAGGGCAGCCGCTGCCTCTGTTGGGCGGAGTCCGGCTTTCCGGGCGGATCGGTCACTTTGCTCTGGGGCTGATGAACATACACCAGCAGGAAACGGAAGATATACCTTCCAACAATTTCACGGTCATGCGTGTGAGCCACGATCTGCTGGAACAATCGGACATTGGGGCAATTTTTATCAATCGCCAGGGAGGAGAACCCGGGGACTACAATCGCCCCTTGGTGTGGACCTGAATCTCCAGTTCCTGCAAAAGCTGCGCATTAACTCCCTGGTGGCTGCAACCCAGAGTCCCCAGATGGCGGGCAACAACTTGGAAACCAAGGTTTCCAGTGAATGGGATGATGGTTTTCTGCAGATCCGGGGCATCTTCACCAGTATTGGCGAGAATTTTAATCCAGAGGTGGGTTTCGTACCTCGCCGTGGAGTACGAAACTACCAGTATAACCTGGCTATTCGGCCGCGACCGGCGGGGGATGGCTTCATCCGAGAGTTTCATCCTCATGCCAATACCAAATATTTCACGGACCACAACAATGTGACCCTGACCAAGGACTCTCACTATGGGTTCGAACTCAACTTCCGCGACCGCAGCAGCTTCGAAGTGAGTTACGATCCCCAGTTTGAACGCCTGAGGGAACCTTTCCCCATCCGAGAGGGGGTGACCATTCCACCGGGAGACTACGCCTATGATGAATTCAAGGTGAATTACAACTCCGACCAGAGCCAGTTTCTTTCCGGGTCCATGGATCTGGTCACAGGGGGATTTTTCGATGGAAACAAGACCAGCATCGATTTTGCGGGAAACCTCCTGCTCAAACCCAACTTTTTTGCCACGGTCAGCTACCTGTACAACTCTGTTGAACTGAGCGGGACCAGTTTTCGAGCCGACCTGTATGGCTTACGATTGCATTACTCCTTTAATCCTCGCGTATTCGCCGATGTGTTCGTGCAGTACAATCAGGACATTGACAAAGTGCTGGTCAACACCCGCTTCAATTGGATTCACCGTCCTCTGAGCAATTTCAGCCTGGTATATACCGAAGAACGATTCACCGGGTTCAGCAGCGACGTCTCGCGGGCCCTGATTTTCAAATATACTCACCTGCTGCAGTTTTAGTTGGGTTCCCTGGCCTCGAACACCTCCAGAGCCAAATTAGAGGTCATTTTTGATTGCTTTCAGTACACCTCAAGACTTAACATTGAGCGCTACTGCATTGCACAGTGTGGGGGAGTAGTCGGGTCGGCAAGACTATCAGCAACCCAATTCACATCCTCCTCAACTGGTTTGAAGAACTCAAAGGCCTGGTGCCTACGAACTGATGATCAGCCAGACTATTTCCCACTACAAAACCACAGAGAGACACAGGTGGTGGAGGAATGGGCGTGGTCGGACACAACCAAGAAGGAGGAGATGATGAAACGCGTGATACTTAGCTCTCTTGTCATCGGGCTAGTGGTGCTGGCCGTTACAGGCTTTGGCCAGAGGTCCCCGAATGTTCAGTACTTCAACTTTCCCGGAGCCTCCGATGACCAGCCCTTTAGCACGGTGGTCCTGGTTGGCGACACCCTTTACATGGGAGCTGCATCTGGAGTGGATCCAGCCACGGGTGCTCCACCTCCCGATATTCAGGACGAGGCAAGGATTGCCATGGACGGGGTCAAAGCACGACTCGCACTGGCCGGAATGACCATGGATGATCTTGTCGTGGTGCGAGTATACTGCCCGGATCGTTCCCTGTTTGCTGACTTCAACACTGTTTATCGAACCTATTTCAAGGATCACTTTCCGGCCAGAATGTTCATAGGTTCAGGCTACCTGACGGGGGGCACTCATTTCGAAGTCTCGGCAGTAGCAGTGAGACGATAGAGGAACTCAAGCGGCTGGTTCGCGGTTCAGCCGCCCACAGCGGCCTGCACGGCGCGCCACACCCGGGCGAAATTACCCCACCACAGTTGGGTGATGTCGGCCTCGGAATAGCCCCGTCTTACCAGTTCTTCCGTTACCCCGAAGGCCTCGCCGGCATTCATCCAGCCGGTGACTCCTCCGCCATGCTCCATGTCCGAACTGATGGTGACGTGGTCGATTCCGATGAGCTTGACTGCGTAGTCGATGGAGTCGACCAGGTGGCCTACATTGGCCCGGGGGAAGCGTTGCTCATGGGCTGCCATATCGGCCTTGAACTGCTCCACCTTTTCCGGTGCGTCGGTCATCACATCGGCCAGGGAGGTGGAGCCGTAGATTTCCCCAATCTTGGCCAAGGCGGGCCGCCGCTCCGGGTCTGCCTTCTTCAGGTAAGACGAGAAGGCAACAATACCGACGACCCCGCCGGTGTTTTTGATGGCGATCATCTCTTCGTCGGTCAGATTGCGAGCTGTATCGACGATCGACTTGACCCCCGAGTGAGAGGCGATCACCGGTACCGTCGACAGTTGAGTCACCTCCATCACAACCTTGGCCGTCACCTGAGACACGTCGACAATAATGCCGAGCCGATTCATCTCCGAGATCAGTTTCCGGCCGAGATCCGAAAGGCCTCCATGTTCCTCCGGCGGGTCGGCGGGTTCCCGCCGCGGCCGCGAGGAATCTGCAAACTGGTTATGGCCAACGTGGGTGAGGGTAATGTTGCGTAAGCCCCGGTCGTACCAGGCACCGAGCCTGCTTAGATCGGGGCCCAGTGGATAGGCATTGACCATTCCTGCTACGGCGAAGTGCTTGCCCTCGGCTACCAGGGCTTCGGCTTCATCGGCGGTGCGGGCCAGGCCGATGCGGTCCGGATAGGTGGCGAACATCTTTTCCAAAGCCGCCATTTGGTTCTCAGCTCTGGCAATGGCCCCGGCGTAACCCGCCTCGTCGCGCTCTTCCGTCACCATCCAAACCACGAACAGGGCTCCGTCGAGGCCACCTCGGTCCATCTTCGGCAGGTCGATCTGCAGGGGTGTCTCTTTACCAGCGTCTTTCAGGCCTTCCATGAAGTCGGGCGGATAGTCCATCTCCGCATCGAAGGTGAGGATGCGATCGTGCAGCGCCCGAGCATCCACTGCCTCCGGCGCGGAGGTTCCACTGTCGTTGCAAGATATGAGCGCCAGTGCTACGGTGGCGAAAAAGAGAAAACGACCCATATTTGACCTCCTCCCTTTGTCCTCAACGGGTTGGTAGAACTCAATCGGCTTGGGGTCTCCACCAACTGACATGATCCTCGCTTCCACGACCTGTCGAGGGCATCACTGATCCGGCTTCTCCGGCACCGGAGTAAAAGTACCGGGGCCTTCAGCGACCGACTCCAGTATGCGCTCAGTGGCGCCCAATTTGAGAAGCAGATCGGCCGCACTCGGGTGGCTGCCATAGCGCCCCTGGCTACCTTTCCCCGGGCTCATTCCCTGAGCCATCGTCCAGGGTGTCTGGCCTGACCTGTCCTGTACGTCCACCTTGGCGCCATGGTCCACCAGGAACTGAATGATTTCGTCCTCTCCCGCGAAGCCCGCGGCGTGCATCGCGGTCTGGCCTTGCCTGTTGGTTGCATGGATGTCGGCGCCCAGCTCCACCATCACTTTGACGGCTTCCAGGGGGTCACCAATTCTCTTGTCGATGGTCCCGCGCCATCTCCACATGACCGACCCCGCTGCCGCCATCAGTGGTGTCGTATTGCCCCGGGCCGCCAGCAGCACATCGGCACCGTTTTCGGCCAGGACTCTTATGATCTGGGCATCGCCAGAGAGTGCAGCCAGAAAAAGCGCTGTATGGCCGGTCCTACTTTGGGAGCGTGCCTCAGGTCCCAGCGGCACAGATTCCGTAGTCCGAGCGTTCGGTTCCGCTCCATGGGCCAGCAGCGCCTTCACCAATTCCGGCATGTTGGGCGGAAGCAAACGATAGAATTCGTCGTAACTGATGCCGTTGAGAGTCGAGAGCCCTTGCTGCACGGCGTGGTGCAAAGGGGTCACCCCGTGGCTGTCTGGAGAGTTGGGGTCGGCGCCCTTTTCCAACAGATAAATCGAGAGCACCTGGTGGCCGCTGGCGCTGGCCATGGTCAGGACGTTGCCAAATTTCAGGCTGGTTTCATTCACGTCTGCTCCCGCTGCCAGCAGCATTCGGACCGAGTCGATGTCGCCCTGCTGGGCGGCAAAGGTCAAGGGTGTGAAACCCGCCTTCGATCGGGCCTGGACGTCCGCTCCTCCCTCCACCAACCTCCCTGCCACCGAAGGGTGTTTTGCTGCCAGGGCCCACATCAGAGCGGTCTGCTCCCAGTGGGTTTCCTTGGCGTCGGGATCCGCCCCATAAGCCAGCAGCGATTTCACGGCGGTCAGGTTGCCCGTGTGCGCGCAGGTCATGAGAACCGTTTCGCCCGTCCATTGGGTGGAGTTGGGATCTGCCCCCGCCTCTAACAGCTTCTCGACCATGGCCGCTTTCCCGTTGGTGCAGGCCAGTGAGAGAGAAGTGACGCCATAGTCGTTGGCCGCGTTGACCTTTGCGCCGGCTCCAATCAGGAGTTCTGCCGCTTCCAGATCGTTCCGGTGGGCTGCCCAGTGCAGCGCCGTCGTGCCATCCCCCTGGGGCACATTCACATCAACCGGCTCTTTTAGCAGGAGACGCAGGGTTTCCCGATCGCCCTGGCGGACTGCCTCGATGAGCCGAAGATCGGAACCTTCGGCCACAAGGCTGGAGACACACAGCAGGGCCACCATCCACCAGCTGCCCAGACCTGTGATTCTAACGCCCCTGTTTGTGCCTCTATTCATGGGGTATCTACCAATCCCAGTTCTCGGGACCTCCTCATCTGAAATGGCGTACTCTTGACGATAGCCAGAATGAGCGACGACCAGCGGTAGTTGTTGGGAGCCGCTTCCTGGATGATGCTGCGGATGGCCGGAGCATCGTAAGACTCCACTCCTCGGCCCAAGGCATA
>Ga0209988_10002860_pt1 | contig 11421 bp, 9 predicted proteins | sample N075metaG_FD_183115 | JGI IMG/M metagenome (GOLD analysis project Ga0209988, IMG submission 183115) | Deep subsurface microbial communities from Kermadec Trench to uncover new lineages of life (NeLLi) - N075 metaG (SPAdes) (version 2) | ecosystem: Environmental > Aquatic > Marine > Ocean trench... | reverse complement strand
GCAGGTAAATATATTCAGATGCAGAAAACCATTTGATTTCAGAACCGCAGTTCAAATCCGTAAATTCATAAAAAAACATCAAATTGCTGCTGTGCATGCTCACGGATACAAAGCCAATTTCTACTCACTCATAGCTACGCTTTTTACGGAAATTTCTTGCCTCGCAACATGCCACCCGTGGACCGAAACGGACTATAGTTTTAAGGCTCGTCTTTACACATTTTTGGACAAACTGTGGCTTAAAAGAATGGATGATGTCATTGCCGTCTCCAAGCAAGTACGGCAGCAACTTTTGACTCATAAAATAACTGCCGAGCTAATTCCGAATGGAATCGAAATTGGTAGATTTAACGGACTCCATAAAGCTGGAGATCTCCGCGACAGCTTTGGTTTCTCAAAATCAGATATTGTAATCGGCACCATAGGCAGATTAGTGCCGGAGAAGGGATATACATTTCTGTTAAATAGCGCAAAAAGCATTTGCAAAAAATATCCGAATGCAAAGTTTATTTTTATTGGAGACGGGCCGTTGCGCGCCAAGCTCCAGCGACAGGTCGAAGCGTTAAGTTTGCAATCAAATGTCATATTTTTAGGTAAACGCAATGATATTGCTGGACTCTTTTCAGTGATGGATATTTTTGTGCTTTCTTCTATATCCGAAGGTTTCCCAATGGTTTTGCTTGAGGCAATGGCTGCTGGAAAACCAATAATTGCAACCAGAGTTGGTGAGATTCCTAATATTATCAATGGTGGGGACTCGGGTTTGCTTGTTCCTCCTCAGGATTCCATCGCCCTAACAAGCGCAATTGAAATATTTCTAAGGGACAAGCAAAAAGCCAACGCCATGGCACTGGCAGCTAGAAATGAAGTTTCGGTTAATTATTCGTCCAGTCAAATGGCACTCAAGTATATAGAGCATTACAAAAAACTGATTTCGTAAACTTGATCTCACCTGCAATGCGAATTCCAATCATATCAATCGTCATCCCTGCCTACAACGACGCAAATCATTTACGTAAATGTCTATTGAGCGTTTCACGTTCGACCTATACGGATTATGAGTGCATCGTGGTTGATGACGCCTCAACGGATGAGGCTGTTGCAGTCGCAAAAGAGTTTGCCGGAAAAGTGTTAGAACTAAATCGGAATCGGGGGCCGTCTTTTGCCAGGAATGAAGGCGCCGGGGCCGCTTCCGGGGATATTCTGTTCTTTATCGATGCCGACATTGAGATTTATGCCGACACCCTTTCAAAAATTGCATTAAGCTTTGACAACCGGTTGGATATTGATGCCGTGATCGGCTCGTATGATGACCGTCCTGGCCACCTGTCTTTTATTGCGCAATATAAAAACTTGTTTCATCACTACGTTCATCAGAACTCAAATGTGAATGCCAACACTTTCTGGGCAGCATGTGGGGCGGTAAGGCGTGAAGTTTTTCTTGAGGTTGGGGGTTTCGATGAGCGCTATGTAAAGCCGGCCATTGAAGATATCGAACTTGGCTCTCGCTTAATACAGAGTGATTATAAGATTCTCTTGCAAAAGCACATTCAAGTCAAGCACTTGAAACGTTGGACTTTCTGGGGACTTTTCAAAGCAGATGTATTCAACCGCGGGGTTCCATGGACGCAGTTGATGCTGCGCGATAAAGTCTTTCCAAACGATCTCAACCTCCGTTCATCTCAGCGGTTTTGCGTGGCTTGGATATATTTGACCATTTTTGCGTCATTTTTTGTGCTCTTGCTTTTTCCAGAATCGTACCTTCTTTCACTCCTTATTTTGCTGATTGGTATCATTCTAATCCCTTTATTCAATACACCATTTATAGTTTTTTTGTTAAAAATCGGGGCATCGGCTTCGCTGTTAGTGTTTTCCCGATGCACCTATTCTACCTTTTTATTGCGGTCTGAGTTTCATCATAGGTCTATTTATACCAATTCATTGCAACAACCAGATAAATATAAATTTGACCCAGAGGGTTTTGATTCACAGAAAATAACCAATAAAACCCATGAGCAGTGATAAACCTACCGTCAGCATTGGGATGCCTGTATTCAATGGCGCGAATTATGTCAAAGAAGCGGTAGAGTCAATTCTCACCCAAACTTATTCAGACTTTGAATTAATCATTTCGGATAATGCCTCAACTGACGCGACAGGGGAGATTTGTCAAGCATACATTAAACAAGATAGTCGTATTCGGTACTGCCTCAACGAAAAAAAACTTGGCGCGGCAGTAAACTTCAATCGAGTTTTTAAATTAGCGCGCGGCAAATATTTTAAGTGGGCTGCCCATGATGATGTCATTGCACCTGATTTCCTCGAAAAGTGTATTGCGGTTCTTGAACAAGATTCTTCTTTGGTGCTGTCTTACCCTAAGGCAAGAATCATCGATGAAAATGGGAAGCCCATACAGAATTACGACCTCCAACTTAATACTAATTCACCGAATCCATCAGAGCGCTTTGGTGACCTTCTGCGCGGACACCAGTGTTTTGAGATTTTTGGGCTAATCCCGGTTTCTGCGCTTAAATCAACTCCGCTTATTGGCAATTATGGTCATGGTGATGGGGTATTGCTTGCTAGACTGGCGCTCCAAGGCCGATTTCACGAAATCCCCGAATATCTGTTTTTCCCCCGCAGACATCCGGAACAATCAATGAACACTTTTGGGGCGCATAACCAAGTGTTTCCCGATTACCATTCATATACCGTTTGGTTTGATGCAGAGAAAGAAGGACAAATTATTTATCCATTTTGGACAATTCTTAATGAATATAACAAAAGCGTCTTGCAGACTTCTCTGAGTTGGAATGAGCGAGTGAATTGCTGCTGGGTTATATGTAAATGGGCTTTCAGAATGAGAGGTTTTCTAAAACTTGACTTACTCATTGCAGCCAAGCAGATTTGGAGACGCTTCACTAGAAATGACAAGAAAACACAAATTGCAGGAAGGGCATCCATATGAAAGTAGTAATTCTAGCCGGGGGAGCAGGTTCTCGCCTTGCCGAAGAAACCGAAATAAAAGCTAAACCGATGGTTGAGATCGGAGGACGTCCCATTCTTTGGCACATTATGATGCACTATTCTCATTATGGATTCAAGAATTTCGTCATTGCCCTTGGATATAAAGGTGAGTCTATCAAAAGATACATACTAGAGTACAGCGCATTAAACAGCGACCTGACCGTGAACATGAGAACTGGCGAAGTAGCAAGAAATGGCGGAAGTAGGCCTGACTGGACCGTGGAACTCGTTGATACCGGTTTGGCTACTCTAACTGGCGGTCGTATTAAGCGATTGGTACCATATTTAGGTGATAAAACTTTTATGATGACTTGGGGTGATGGGTTGTCTAATGTGAATCTCTCTGAGTTACTTGAATTCCATCGGTCTCACGGCAAGTTAGCTACGGTAACGACGGTTCGCCCTCCCACGCGCTACGGATATATGGAATTTGATGGAAATCGAATTACCAAATTTACTGAGAAGCCGCAGCTGGGAGAAGGCTGGATTAACGGGGCATTTTTTGTGCTTGAACCTGGAATATTTGATTATATAGATAGCGATGATACCCAGTGGGAGAAAGAGCCACTCGAACGGCTGGCGAAAGACGGTCAACTGATGGCTCACAGGCACAGATCTTTTTGGCAGTGCATGGATACACTGCGGGAAAAACACATCCTTGAAAATTTATGGCAAAGCGGTAACCCACCATGGAAAATCTGGAATAAATAATGCGCGTATTGGTTACAGGCCACAAGGGTTACATAGGCTCAGTTTTAACACCCATGCTCGTCGATGATGGACATGAAGTAGTTGGCCTGGATGTTGACCTTTATAAAAGTTGCTTATATGGTAATTTACCTATCGAATATCCTTGTTTAACCAAAGATATTCGCGACGTAGAAGCATCTGATTTGAGCGGATTTGAGGCGATTATTCACTTGGCAGGCTTATCCAATGATCCTCTGGGCGATTTAAATCCTGATCTCACCTATGAAATCAATCACGCCGCATCAGTTGGTCTTGCCAAAGCGGCTAAGAAAATGGGAGTCAGGCGATTTCTGTTTTCGTCTTCCTGCAGTAATTACGGTTCTTCCGGCGCAGATTTTATCGACGAAAGTGCTCCTTTTCGTCCGGTCACACCTTATGCTAAATCAAAAGTCATGGTGGAGGCAGATCTTGCGAAGTTGGCCGACTCGAAATTTAGCCCAATTATTTTGCGGAATGCTACCGCATACGGTATGTCTCCGAAGTTACGATTTGATTTAGTACTGAATAATCTGGTTGCATGGGCCTACACTACCGGATCTATTTTTCTTAAGAGTGATGGTACGCCCTGGCGCCCTATTGTGCATATCGAAGATATTTCGTGCGCTTTTATTGCCATGTTAAACGCGCCGCTTGACCTGGTGCATAACCAGGCCTTCAACGTTGGCCGTGCGGAGGAAAACTATCAAGTATATCAGCTTGCGGAGCTTGTCAAGGAAGTTATGCCGGATTGCCGCATTGAGTTTGCCGACAATGCCGGTCCTGACAAGCGTTGCTACCGGGTTGACTGTAGCAAAATTGCGAGTACGCTACCTGAATTTAAACCAAAATGGAATGCACGTGATGGGATCATGGAACTGCTTTCAGCTTTCAAGGCAAATGGGTTGGCGTTAGACGATTTCGAAGGCTCGCGTTACAAGCGTGTTGATCACATTAAGAAACTACTACAAAAGGGTCGGTTAGATACATCTTTACGTTGGAATGAATCTGGCTAACTTGCAAGTAACATCTATTTAGATTTCAATATGGAAGCAAACAAAATAGCATGCCGTTCGTGTCAAAGTAAAGAACTGAAACCAGTTCTTTCACTTGGTGTAACACCTCTGGCAGATCGTTTACTTACCCGGGAGCAGTTGAAAGAACCGGAATTGACTGCTCCTCTGGACTTGGTTTTTTGCTCGGATTGTGCACTGGTGCAGATCACAGAAACCGTTTCGCCCGATATTCTATTTGGTGAAGATTACCCTTATTTTTCTTCTATTTCGAAGGCTTTAGCTGAGCACACAAGGGAAAATGCTCTGGATTTAATCAGGTCTGGGGGTTTGGGCCCCGAATCTTTTGTTGTTGAAATCGCCAGCAATGATGGCTATATGCTGAAAAACTTTGTTGAAAAAGACATTCGGGTCCTTGGAATTGATCCGGCAAGTGCTCCTGTCCAGGTCGCAAGGGAAGCAGAGATTCCAACCCTGTGCACCTTTTTCGACCATACTCTTGCTACACAACTTTGTCAGGATGGTCAGCTCGCTGACGTGGTTATCGCAAATAATGTGTTGGCGCACGTCCCTGATCTGAACGGCTTCGTAGAAGGGCTCAAAATAATTATGAAGAGCGATGGAGTTGCTGTCATAGAGGTTCCTTATTTGATTGATTTAATTGAAAAATGCGAATTTGATACAATTTACCATCAGCATTTATGCTATTTTTCGATAACCGCGCTGGATGCTCTGTTTCGCAGACACTCGCTTTTCTTGAATCGAATCAAACGAATACCTATACATGGCGGTTCTTTGCGTCTGTTTGTAGAAAAGTATGAAAACAGAAGCGATTCCGTCGATGAATTATTGCGCTACGAATCAGAGACAGGTTTCAAAGAAGTTGAAATTTATCGCAATTTTGCAACAAGAGTCAAAGAAATAAGAGTCGCTCTGAGAACCTTACTTTTGCAGCTAAAAAAACAAGGTAAAAGGATTGCTGCATACGGAGCCGCGGCGAAGGCCACAACTCTCACGAGTTATGTCGGTATCGACAAACAATTCATTGATTATGTCGTCGATCTGAATACGTTCAAACAGGGTCGCCTGATGGGTGGAAATCATCTGGATATTGTTGCGCCCTCAAGACTTCAAGAAGACAAGCCGGACTACCTTTTATTGTTCGCTTGGAATTTTGCTGACGAAATCATGCGGCAACAAAAAAAGTACCGTGATGGAGGGGGGAAATTCATTATCCCGATTCCAACGCCGAGGGTTGTATAACATTTTTGAGACGATACTATGCGAAGGTGAGAATTAATGTATAGTCTTATGAGGAAAGCAAAAACGAGGCTGCTCGCTCGCGGTGGGAAATTAAACCAGCTCCAAAAAGAAATGGATATGGAATCATCCAAAGAAATTAACACCGCTGAAATTAAAACAGTTTGTTTAGCCTTGGGACCTTACCGTAACTTGACAACGTTAACAGCAGGTATGCTTTTTTTACACCCTAATTGCCAAGTCTTGAACCACGCCGGGGTGCGAATTTTTGGCGATAACAAATTGGATTTTCTGATTGATTATAGTGATGAGAAATTTGAGTCTTTCTTGCAATACGGAATTTATAATTCACAAACCGGACGGCCTGGCGGTTATGGTGGTTCTATCACTTATTCACATGCATTTGAAGGCGGCAACAAACTTCGCGATATTTTTGAATCGGGGGGTGGCGATTCTGTAAAAAAAAACGTGAAGTGTTTCTTCTGGAAAGAATCGTTAATGACCTCGTTTCATATCCGTGATAATTCAGTTGACCTCGATAAACTTTTCGCAGCCAACAAAAGAATCCGTTTTCTTATCCCGGTGCGGAATCCCATGAACTGTGCCATTTCAAATCATAGGATGTCCTATATCGACCCGGATCGCAAAAAGAGAAAAAATGGTACCCTTTTCAAAGGAGTCGGCAAAAATCCCTCAGTCGATCGGGTATTGGGAGCTGTGCTCGATGAATTTTTGTGGATCGCAGATCTTAAGAAACGTTATCCTCGGCGTTTTTTTATCTTCTTTGAGCATGAGTTTGGCAAAGAAATAATAACCGAACTCGCAGACTTCTTAAAGTTGAAGCCCTACGCAAGTTGGGTGGAAAATTGCTTGGACGCCTTTGACATCAAGCCCGGCTATAAACTCACCCAAAAACTGAGAACTGAATATCGTAACTATATTGAGACTAATTTTGCCAATCATCAGAAGTTCGCAGATAAACTGCTACATTTTTATTATTCATCTGAATGACCGGTTGAAAAAAGCACTCCCACCGAGAGCCGCCACGGGTACCGAGATTCACCGAATTATATTGTATGGCTTGAGAATAGGCTTAAGATGCTTGTTTATTCCATATTCAATAATAAAAGATGGCGATGGTTTAAGAATTTTTCGGCGACCCTCAGTGATTCTCGGTGTGTTTCGGTGGTAAAATTGTTTTTTGAAAACAGTGAATATTTAAATTAGAAACATATGAAAGGCTGAACGGGTCATTCATATTATTCATAAAAAGTTGTTGCAGCGAAAGTTTTCCAAGAATTAGACTACGGAACACAAGTAATGCCCACTCCACTTCTGTCAAAATTATATTATCTGCTATATCCAAAATTTTTGATCTTCCGTCTTCGCGTTTTATTTTGGATGCGTAAAGATTCCATATTGGTTTATCAGATGGCCAAGGTCGGCTCAAGTACGGTCGTAGCGTCTTTGAAGGCTTCCCCTTTTAACGGTTTTATTTGTCATACTCATTTTCTGTCTGAAAAGGGGGTGCAATTTTTAACGAATAGTTTTGAAAAAACCTATGACAGTCTTGATGAATGTCCAATCGAATTGAGACAGCATCTCTTAGAAAGTTATTTTCTGAGTAAGAAAGTAGGTAAAGTCTCTTCGAGACCTCAGAAATATAAAGTTGTTACGTTGGTAAGAGATCCAATCGCAACAAATATTTCCGGCTTTTTTCAAAATGCTGATTTGTGGCTTCCGGAGTTAAAGGAACAGCGCCAACTTGATTCCATGGAAATTAAACAAATGATTGAACGTTTTTTTGAAGAATACCCCCATGAAGTGCCTTTAACATGGTTTGATAATGAATTGAAACGCGTTTTCGATATAGATGTTTTTGCATCCGAGTTCCCAAAATCAAAAGGATATCATATCTATGAGGGAAAGCGTGCCGAAGTATTGTTAATAAGGTTGGAAAACCTTAGTCAATGTGCGAATGAGGCATTTAAGATATTTCTCAACATCGACGATTTTGTTTTATCGAATGCAAATGACTCCAGCAATAAGGAATATGCTTCAATATATAACGAGCTCAAAAAATCTATCGATATACCTGATTCGTACTTTGATTTGATGTACAACTCCAAATACGCTCAACACTTTTACAGTTCAAAAGAACTTGGAGCATTCAAAGCTAATTGGTGTAAAGAAAAAGGCCAGAAGGCTTTTGGGTAATTGCCACACTGAACTAACATCGAACTGCAGTTTTATGGAAGAAAAGACGAAAGTAGCCTTAGTTTGTCAGCCACTTGATAATATTAATCCGAGTTTTCGCAATTCGATAGCCGTTTGGGGTTGCGAGGTTGCACAGCGTCTATCCCGGTCTTGTGAGGTTACTCTCTATGCAAAAGGTCATCTTCGGAAGAAAGTAGAATACAATGATGAAGTGGATTATCGTTTTGTCACGGATTTTCCCGACCGAGTCTTGTTAAACCTTTTCAAGTTGTTTTCGCCACTATGTGATGCCAAACGTCCCTTCTTTTCATCTAAATTGAATTACTTTGGATATATATTGCAAGTAGCTTTAGATCTGAAAAGGCGACAATGCGATATAGTCCATATTGTAAATTTTTCTCAGTTTGTTCCTATCATCAGAGCTTTAAATCCAAGCATTAAAATTGTCCTGCATATGCAGTGCGAGTGGTTGATACAACTAGATAAGGACATGATTGAAAAGCGATTAACGAAAACTGATATGATTATTGGCTGCAGCGAGTATATAACATCAGGAATTCGAAAACATTTTCCCCAATTTGCGGACCGTTGTCAAACTGTTTTTAATGGGGCGGATGTTGAGCATTTTACTGTACAGAGTAAAACCAAGGATCTGCACGCGAATGGTTTTAAACGATTGTTGTTTGTTGGCCGGGTTTCGCCGGAAAAGGGCCTGCACATTTTACTGGACGCATTTGAAAAAGTGATTGAGCAGTATCCGCAGACTCGTCTTGAAATTGTGGGGCCTCCATGGCAAGTACGCCGTGAGTACATCGTCGCATTAACTGATGACGACAAAGTGTCTAGACTGGCGTCATTTTATGAAAGCTCAAACGGGGGTTATCTTGAGCAATTACAAGAACGGCTTTCGCCAAGAATAGCGGAGCAGGTGATTTTTTCCGGCCAAGTCCCGCACCTACAATTGATTAACCATTATCGTGATGTTGACATATTTATTCATCCCTCAGTCTGGGCTGATCCCTTTCCTCTATCTGTTCTTGAGGCGATGGCTATGGGGATACCGGTCGTTGCCACTCAAGCTGGTGGCCTGCTTGAAAGTGTCGAGAACGGAAAAACCGGGCTGCTAGTGGAACCTGGGGATGCTGATGCGTTGGCTGCGGCCATACTTTGTATCCTCGCAGATGACGATCTAAGCGAATCAATGGGGAAGGCCGCACGTGAGCGGGCACTTAAACTTTTTTCATGGGAACGGGTTGCTGAAAATCTTATGTCCCAATACCAAACCTTAATGAAGAACGAATAGGATAATAACTTCCATGAATATGTTATTTCGTTTTTTAGTTATGCTGGCTGTTTTTTTTATGGGAGTGAATTGTTCCCAAAAACAGGAGCCTTATGAAAGTTCAAATCTTGCCTGGCCACAATGGCGCGGCCCGAACCGCGATGGTATTTCCACCGAAACGGGGCTTCTGAAGAATTGGCCACCGGAAGGTCCAAAAATCCTGTGGCGGACGAAAATTGGCGAGGGGTTTTCCGGCATTGTAATTTCACATGGACGCGTTTACACAATGTTCGGCGAAGGTAAAGGCGAATATGTCGGTTGCTTTTCGGTACAATCCGGCAAAGAAATTTGGCGTCTTTGGATTGACGATAAATTTAACAGTAACAAAGGCGACGGACCACGTTCAACACCAACCATTGATGGCGATTTGATATTTGCGCTTTCAGCGAACGGGAAACTCCATGCGATAGATACAAAACACGCAAAAAAAATATGGAAGCATAATCTTAAAAAAGAATTTGGTGGCCGCAAGAAGGCGGTAGAGCCATGGCGGGGTTATGCGACCTCTCCTCTTGTCGAAGGTAATTTACTTTTGGTTGAAGTAGGAGGCGTGTCAAATGGGAAATCGCTGGTCGCATTTAATAAAACAGACGGTGACGTAAATTGGACTTCTTATACAACTGCACCCAGTTACGCCTCTCCGATTGCTATCACAGTGGACGGCATCCGGCAGGTCATTTTTTTCCCTGCAAAGGGGCTCGTCTCTATCGCACCGCAGGATGGGCACATCTACTGGGAATATCCGTGGAAAACCGATTACGGCATCAATGCCGCTACACCAATCTTTATCGCACCGGACAAAATTTTCATCTCATCTGGGTACAATCAGGGGGCTGTCGTCCTGCAACTGCAAGTTGCCGAAAACGAAGTAAGCGTGCGCAAAGTTTGGAAAAATCGCGTTATGAAAAATCATTTTTCCACCTCTATCCATCACAAAGGTTATATTTACGGTTTTGATAATGCCTTCCTGAAGTGCATTGACGCAAATACAGGAGCCGAAAAATGGAAGCATCGAGGTCTTGGGAAAGGCTCATTAGTTTTAGCGGATAGTCAGTTGATCATTTTGGGCGAAAATGGAAAATTAGTTCTCGCTGCGGCTCGATCGTCTGGCTTTGACCCAAATAGCAGTGTGCAAGCTGTGGATGGGAAATGTTGGACGGCGCCCTCGGTTGCCAATGGGAGATTGTACATTCGAAATCAGCATGAGATGGTTTGTTTCGATCTTCGCCAGGGTTCTTAAGCAGCGAAATGTCGTCTGTTTTGCAAATCAGGATGACTACCAATTGAAGATGGGAGCAACATTATATTAAAAATTCCAAACCAAAGAGCGTAATGAAAACGCTGATGAATAAAGATGCCTTAGTCGAGATTGTGGATGACAACTGTCCTAGCTGCGATTGGGCCCCAATGTCGGTTCTTTACAAGATCGCGCAGGTGCCGGCACACAGCGTTTTGCTTTTTTCGAACCGAGATGATGCTTTGGCCTATCCCAGGGGAGATATCACGCTGGGTTTCTGTCCGGCATGCGGCTTTATAACCAATATCGTCTTTGACCAGAGCCTGAATGAGTATTCACAAAGGTATGAGGCGACACAGAGTTGTTCCTCTACTTTCAATTCGTTTCACCAGCGTCTTGCTTCACATTTGATCGAGAAATACAACTTGCGTGGCAAAGACATTATAGAAATAGGCTGCGGACAAGGCGAATTTTTGACTCTATTGTGTGATTTAGGGGGCAATCGGGGACTCGGTTTTGATCCTACCTATCGCAATGGAACGATTGATCTGGCCAATGGCCTTTCTTTTGTTAATGACTTCTACTCAGAAAAGTATAGT
>Ga0209988_10002858_pt1 | contig 11426 bp, 13 predicted proteins | sample N075metaG_FD_183115 | JGI IMG/M metagenome (GOLD analysis project Ga0209988, IMG submission 183115) | Deep subsurface microbial communities from Kermadec Trench to uncover new lineages of life (NeLLi) - N075 metaG (SPAdes) (version 2) | ecosystem: Environmental > Aquatic > Marine > Ocean trench... | reverse complement strand
CGCCTCACTCGGTTTCGGTCGTTACTTCGATGGCACCGGTAAGATCGCCACGCAATACGACCGTCTGTTGTCGCGACCGATTGACGATCTGCAACTCGAACGGCGTCGAGTCACCACTCGAAAAAATCATTACGTGCGGAGCGTATATCTCAGCAGAGCCGAGAAATTCGTTGGACTCCGGGTCCACAATTTGATGCGGATCCGGGTCAAGCAAGATGATCCGATCCTCGAGCAGCAGATCGAATTCAATGTCCTCGGGAAGTTGGCGAAGTCGAAACGTGTCGTCGCCAATCAATTCCACCCAGCGCGACTGAAACGCGTCGTACTCGACAAATCGATAGGAACTCAGCATGACTTCGAGGCCGAACTCGCGCCCTTGCATGACGGCTTCATCCTGAGCGAGTTCGAGAAGCGAACTGATACGCCGAGCTTCTACGCGAAGCTGTCGATCGTCGCCAAGAACGCCGAGCGACAACAAAACCATCGATGTAATGATTCCAATGACGGAGACAACTACAAGTAACTCAATGAGTGAAAAACCAGGTGCTCGGCAACGGTTGCTCATTGATTAAATTCGTCGTGGCGGCGATATCGCGACTATTTCAGATCCCAATTGCCGATGTCGGCATTGTTCTCGTCACCGCCTGGCGCACCGTCAGCACCCAGCGTGTAAACGTCGATTTCGCCCTGGTTTCCAGGATTGAGATAAAGGTAAGGATTTCCCCAGGGATCTGACGGCATGCGCTCCAGGTAGCCGCCGGCCGGATAATGTTTGATATTGGGGTCGTTTGGTTTGCTGACGAGTGCCTCGATTCCCTGCTCGGTCGTAGGGTAGGCGAAGTTATCAAGGCGATAAAACTTCATCGCGTTCTCAATAGTCGATATCTCGGCCTTGGCAGCTTCAATTCTTGCCCGGTCCACCTGGCCAAACAGGCGCGGTCCAACCAGCGCGGCAAGAATGCCGATAATGACCACGACCACCATAATTTCGATCAATGTAAAGCCAAGCTGGCCTGCGGACGGCCGCTTTTGTCGGGCATTTTGAGACACGGTTGTTACTCCATTGACTCATTAATCCTATAAACGTCAGTATACCAAACATGGGGTTAAACCAAGCTGATAAGAACCACCGGAAAATCCTCGACCTGCGGGCGTGGTGGCTGCCCGGTCTTGCCATCTCAATCGCCGTGTTGCTTGCGCTGACAGGAGACTGGGGCCGCGAATTATTGCGCTACGACAGGCTGGCGATCAGCGGCGGCGAGCTGTGGCGCCTGATCAGCGGCCACTTCGTACATCTCGGTTGGTCCCATTTTGCGCTCAATGCCGTTGGCCTGGTTCTTATCAGTTACCTCATTGCAGCCCGATTTTCCTCCATTCAGTGGCTATTGATTTCGCTCTTGATCATCATGGGCATTGATCTGGGATTCTGGGTTCTCGAGCCGCAACTTGCCTGGTACGTGGGGCTGTCCGGAGTCTTGCACGGATTGCTCGCTGCCGGTGTTGCCAGCGGCATGCGGGACGGGCATTCCGATTCGTGGATCATTGGCGGACTGCTGGTCATAAAACTCATCTACGAGCAGCTCGTCGGTCCAATACCTGGATCAGAAGGGTCGTCCGGCGGTGACGTGGTCGTAGCAGCACATCTGTATGGCGCGATCGCGGGTGCGCTGGCCGGGCTCGGACTATCGCTTGGGAAACTTCGGCAGGCGTCACTATAATGCGGAGCCCCGCAACGACGGCACATCGGAGACCGAATTGAGCATTGCAATGGTATTTCCCGGCCAGGGTTCACAGTCCCAGGGGATGCAAGCTGATCTTGCGGCCGAATACTCGGAAATACGCGAAGTTTATGCCGAAGCGGCCGATATTCTTGGCTACGACCTGTGGCAACTTGTGCAAGACGGCCCCGCGGAACGCCTTGGTGAAACGGTGGTGACGCAGCCGGCAATGCTGACCGCTGGCTATGCCGCGTGGCGCGTGTGGCAGGCTGCCGATGGCGCTACACCGGGACAAATGGCCGGCCACAGCCTGGGCGAGTACACGGCGCTGGTCTGCGCCGGGGCCGTGAGTTTTGCCGATGCGCTTGCCGTTGTCCGGCGGCGCTCGGAACTCATGCAGGCCGCCGTTCCGGTTGGTGTTGGTGCCATGGCCGCGATTATCGGCCTCGATGACGACGCGGTCCGTTCAGTGTGTAACGATGCCTCCGGAAATGGTATCGCAGAGGCAGTCAACTTCAATTCTCCCGGGCAAGTTGTGATTGCGGGACACAAGAAATCTATCGATGACGCAATATCCCGGGCGCTGGAGTTGGGTGCGCGACGAGCTATTCTGTTACCGATCAGCGTACCGTCACATTCGTCGCTGATGGTCGAGGCCGGTAAAGAATTAGCCGAGACGCTGGCTGCCACCAATTTTAACGCCCCTGACATTACCGTCATTAGTGCGACAGACGCGACTCCGTATACGAACCCTGACGACATACGGACAAGACTTTCGCGCCAGGTGTTCAGTCCGGTGCAATGGGTTGCGACGATCGATGCAATGCTGCAAGCCGGCGCATCATCGTTTGTTGAGTGTGGCCCGGGCAAAGTGCTCTCGGCGCTGATGCGTCGCATCAATCGAGGCACGCCAGTTGCGGCTGTCGACTCCGTGAGCGGTCTGCAGAAAGCACTGCAGCCATAGAGCGCCAAGAATTCGATTAAGAGGACACGACATGAGCAGTTCATTTTGTAGCGATGCGCTTAGTGGTGAAGTCACCCTTGTCACGGGCGCATCGCGTGGTATTGGTGCGGCGATTGCACAGACGCTCGCGGCAGCCGGTGCGACGGTCATCGGTACCGCGACCACCGATAACGGCGCGCAGGGAATTACGGACGCGCTCGACGGCAACGGTCGGGGAATCGTGCTCGATATCGCCGATGATGAATCAGTGCATAACGCGATGGCTGATATTCAGGCACAGGAAGGCAGTCCGACTATCGTCGTCAACAATGCAGGCATTACTCGCGACAACCTTCTTGTGCGTATGAAAGCCGACGAATGGGATGCCGTTCTGTCGACGAATCTTAGTGGCGTCTATCGGGTGAGCAAGGCCTGTCTACGCGGAATGATGAAGGCGAAGAGGGGACGGATCATTAATATCGCCTCTGTCATTGCGATAATGGGTAACGCTGGGCAGTCCAACTATGCAGCAGCCAAGGCCGGTATCATCGGCTTCTCGAAATCACTGGCTCGCGAGATCGGATCCCGCAACATCACCGTCAATGTCATTGCGCCAGGATTTATTGATACCGACATGACCCGGAACTTGTCGGAAGCACAGCGCGACACAATGTTGTCGCAGATTCCACTGCGTCGACTGGGCGCGGGAGACGATATTGCCAGCGCCGTGCTGTTTCTCGCATCTTCGGCAGGGGCCTATATTACGGGCGAAACATTGCATGTAAACGGCGGCATGTTGATGGACTGAAATTGGGTGAATTGCCAGTAGATTGCCATGGGCGATTCACTTACAATACCGTGCCACTGTGAGTCAGCACCTTGAAATATCAAGGACTTAGCTACCACCGTGCCCTATTTTTGATGAGTCTTCCGAGGAGAAGAGACCACTATGAGCAGTATCGAAGAACAAGTTAAGGCCATCGTTGCCGAGCAACTCGGCGTTAAGGAAGACGAGGTAACGAACGGTGCTTCATTCGTCGATGACCTGGGTGCAGATTCGCTTGACACGGTCGAGTTGGTAATGGCACTCGAGGAGGAATTCGAAACCGAGATTCCTGATGAGGATGCCGAAAAGATCACCACGGTCCAGCAGGCCATCGACTTCGTAACTGCGCGCGCCAGCGACAGTTGAGTATTGCGGCGCGGTGCCTCTGTGCCGCGCCGACTTTCTAGATAATCCCCTGGCAGATCTGCCACGTAATACGGATACGCATTGAAAGAGCGACGTGTCGTCATTACCGGGATGGGTATCATCTCGCCGGTAGGCCTTCGGCTGGATGAAGCCTGGCACAATGTCTGTAACGGCGTGTCCGGCATACATCTTATAGATCACTTCGATACCAGCACCTTACCGACCCGAATTGGCGGTACCGTCAAAAATTTCGATGTTACCAAGTACCTCAAACCCAAAGACGTCCGCAAGATGGACCCGTTCGTTCATTACGGCATCGCAGCGGCGATTGAGGCGATAAAAGACTCCGGATTCGAAATTACCGATGAGAACGGCCATACGATTGGTGTCGCCATGGGATCCGGAATCGGCGGCATCAAAACGATCGAAGATAATCACAACAAGATGCTGGCCGGAGGCGCACGAAAGGTGTCGCCGTTTTTTATTCCCGGCAGCATTATCAATATTACGTCCGGATACGTGAGTATCCTGCAGCACATTACCGGACCGAATATTTCTATTGTTACCGCATGTGCAACGTCAGCGCATTGCATCGGTTTCGCCGGCCGTATGATCGAGCATGGCGATGCCGAAGTCATGCTCGCGGGTGGATCCGAATACGCAACGACGCCGCTCGCGATGGCCGGATTCTGTTCGGCGCGTGCCATGTCGACCCGTAACGATGATCCGAAGGCCGCAAGCCGGCCGTATGACATCGATCGCGATGGATTCGTGCTCAGTAACGGTGCCGGCTGTGTAGTTTTGGAAGAGTTGGAACACGCCAAAGCCAGGGGCGCAAGAATCTATGCAGAACTCATTGGATTCGGCATGAGCGGCGATGCATATCACATTACCTTACCGCCCGCGGACGGTGAAGGCGCGCGTAAATCGATGCTCGCCGCAATCAAGGATGCCGGCATCGATCCAAGCGACATCGATTACCTGAACGCACATGGCACGTCGACGAAGGCCGGCGATATCGGTGAGTCGGTTGGCATTCGTCGCGCGTTCGGCCACGCAGCCGACAAATTAATGGTTAGTTCCACCAAATCGACGACGGGGCACCTGCTGGGTGCCGCTGGCGTCGCCGAAGGCATATTCTGCGTGCAGGCGATCAATAGTCAGGTCATCCCGCCGACCATCAATCTTGACAACCAGGATCCTGCCTGCGATCTCGACTACGTCCCGAACGAGGCGCGTGACGCGAAAGTAAAGACAGCCATTTCCAATTCGTTCGGATTTGGAGGAACGAACGGAAGTCTGATCTTCCGAGCCTACGAGTGAGTACGACACCACTGCCCGCAGGTGTCGACCTACACTCATTACATCGGCTGGCGCCGGAGCGATATCCGTTTCTGCTACAAAGCACTGCTACCAGCGCGACTTTGGGCGGCTTCGATGTCCTGTTTATAACGAACGGTGATGCCCTCATCCTTGAGCAACCGGGACGATTGTCCGGTCACGGTTCCAATGATCAATCGGAATTCCTGCCGGCACTCGACGCATGGTGGCAACAAGAACAAGTGGATTCTACGGGAGACGACTGGCCGTTCACGGGCGGATGGTTTCTGTATCTCGGCTACGAACTTGCCTCTGAAGTCGAACCCAGACTGGAGCTGCGTCCGGATCCGATCATGCCAACTGCATTTGCGGTTCGCTGTCCGGCGGCAATCATTCGTAGCCATCAGGATGGAAATTGCTTTCTGGTTGCGGAATCCTCTGGCGGGATCGATTGTGCGGTTGTGCTGGAAGACGTCGCCGCCTCCGAGGCGTTGAGCGAATCACGATCTCTGGACGCGAGCCCAGTTGTTGAGGAAGAGGATCCATCGTTGTTTCTTGAGGCCGTCGCAAAGGCCAAGCAATACATTGCTCGCGGCGACATCTACCAGGCCAATCTTTCCCGCGGCTGGTCGGCCACCATGGATCAGGATGTTGATGCGAACAGGATTTACAGGGCGCTGCGCACGGCGAATCCGGGTCCATTTGCGGGACTCATCAGGTGGCGCGGCGTTAGCGTGGTCTCGTCATCGCCGGAACGTTTACTGCAGGTGAAAAACGGAATCGCATCGACGCGACCCATTGCGGGAACGCGACCACGTTCGACCGACAAAGCCAAAGATCAACAACTGTTGGAAGAGTTGCTCGCCCATCCGAAGGAGCGTGCCGAGCACGTAATGCTAATTGACCTTGAGCGAAACGATCTTGGCCGCGTATGCGACCCTGGCACGGTTGAGGTGAACGAAAAGATGGTGATTGAAAGCTACGCCCACGTGCACCACATTGTTTCTAACGTGCGAGGACAATTGCGCGCCGATATAACGCCCGGCGAAGTCATACGTGCGGTTTTTCCGGGCGGCACGATCACAGGATGTCCCAAGGTTCGATGCATGGAAATTATCAGCGAACTCGAGACAGGGCCGCGGGGCGCCTACACAGGTTCGTTTGGTTACCTGAATCGCGACGGATCCCTGGATCTCAATATCCTGATTCGAACCCTGGTTATTCGTGGCAAGCGAGTCACTTTGCGGGCAGGATCGGGCATCGTTGCGGATTCGGAACCTGAGGCGGAACTGAGTGAAACCAGGGCCAAGGCCAAGGGCCTGATTCGGGCGCTCTCACAATGAGTATTTGGATCAGCAATGGACAAATCATCGATTCAATTCCAGTCGACGATCGGTCCGCGCAGTACGGCGACGGGTTGTTTGAGACCGTTGCTATACGCGGCCGTAAACCTCGATTCTGGGATGACCACATGGCTCGCCTGCAAATGGGCTGTGAAAAGCTCGGAATCGAGCCTCCGTCCGTTGCGGCCGTGCGGGCCGACGCGGATGCCGCCATTCACTCGATGGAAAGTGCTGCCGACTTTGCCACGCTCAAGATTATTGTGTCCGCAGGCAGCGGTCCACGTGGCTACGGGCGTCGTCCAGGCACCCGCCCAACAATCCGAGTCGGCATATTTCCAGGGCAACCATTGCCGGTCAGCCACTATCAGGAAGGTGTCGAAGTCCGGATTTGCGCGACCCGACTGGCAATTCAGCCGCAACTGGCAGGCATAAAGTCTCTCAATCGACTTGAGCAGGTGCTCGGTCGTTCCGAATGGGACGATGAAACTGTTTTTGAAGGCTTGATGCTGGACACGGACACCCGGCTTATCTGCGGTACCATGAGCAACGTGTTTATCACCACGCAGGCTGTGCTAATTACTCCAGCAATCACCCGATGCGGCGTCTCCGGAATAATGCGCCAACAAGTCATCGGCTGGCTGGAAGACGCCGGCATCGCTTGTGACGTGCGTGATTTTGAAATTGACGAGTTGCGCATGGCGGACGAAGTATTTCTAAGCAATAGCCAGTTCGGTATTTTGCCCGTGAGACGTTGTCGGGAATTTCATTGGTCAGTTGGCCCGATCACGCGGCAGGTCATGGCCCTGGCAACCGATCACGGTGTTACGGAGTGCACTGCGTGAGGCTTTTGCATTGGATTCTTGTCGCAGTGCTGCTGTTAATTGCCAGTGCAGTGACGCTGGGTGCCGTCCATATGAATCGATTTCTCGATAATCCGGTCGCGATTACCGACGGCGGTGTGGACTTCGAGATTGAATCGGGATCGTCTTTCGGTGGGGTCGCTGCGAAATTGGAAGAGCAGGGCATCATCAGCAATTCGACGCTGTTGCGCTTGTACGCACGCTGGACTGATCAGGCCGGCGCAATCCAGGCCGGCGAATACTTCATCGAGGCGGGAACGACTCCCAGGAACCTGCTCGGACAGTTTACAAGTGGCGCTGTTCGCTTGTACTCGTTCACGATTATTGAAGGCTGGAACCGCTGGGATATTTTGCAAGCGTTGCACGATCATCCGCGACTTGTCGCAACGATGAATGATGAAGATTGGCCAGCGCTGCTTGAAAGACTTGGCGCCGAGGCGCGCCACCCAGAGGGCCTGTTTCTGCCTGAGACTTACCATTTTCCAGGCAATACCAGCGATCGAGAATTGCTGCAGCAGGCCTATGAGCACATGCAAGCAGCGCTGGCCGAAGAATGGGCGGGAAGAAGCGCATCTTCCATGGCGGGATCACCCTATGAAGCCCTGATTCTCGCCTCGATCATTGAAAAAGAAACCGCGCGTGCGGACGAACGTCCTCGCATTGCCGGTGTTTTCACACGACGACTACAAAAACGCATGCGGCTGCAAACTGATCCGACCGTTATTTATGGTATCGGTCCAGGTTTCGATGGCAATTTGACGAGAAAAGATCTGCGAAAAGATACGCCTTACAACACCTATACACGACACGGATTACCGCCGACACCGATTGCCATGCCGGGACGTGCTGCAATAAACGCCGCCGTTCAACCCGCTGATGGCGAAGAACTCTATTTCGTCGCCACCGGCCTCGGCGACGGCAGTCACCAGTTCTCGGCAACGAAAGCAGAACACGATGCCGCCGTGGCCGACTACCTGCGGCGATTGAGAAGCCAGCGCAACAAGGGTCGATGACATGGAAACCGGCAAGTTCATTACCGTCGAAGGCATTGAAGGTGTTGGCAAGTCCACCAACGTAGCGTTCCTGCGCGAAGCGATCGAGAAACGCGGAATTAACGTCCTTACAACGCGCGAACCTGGCGGCACACCCATGGCGGAACGCATTCGTGAAATGCTCATTGAACACGGCGATGAGCCGGTGCCTGATATCACGGAATTGTTGCTGATGTTCGCGTCAAGATCCTTGCACGTGAACAACGTCATTCAGCCGGCACTGGCTGCAGGAAGCTGGGTTATCTGCGACCGATTTACCGATGCCAGCCGCGCATACCAGGGCGGTGGGCGCGGATTTCCGCAAATGGATATCAATCGGCTCGCGGAATGGGTGCACGGCGATTTGCGCCCCGATCTTACGATTCTGCTCGACGCGCCCGTTGCAACCGGCATGAGTCGCGCGGGACGGCGAGGGCGCCCGGACCGCATTGAAATTGAGAGAGTCGACTTCTTCGAAAGAGTACGAGAATGTTATTTGTCTCTCGCAGAAGCCGAGCCAGAGCGATTCGTCGTCGTCGATGCGAGCCGGGACTTGGACACGGTACGTGCATCGATTGAATCGATAGTCGATCGCATATTTTAGATTAATTTAAGACGATATATACTTGATATAAATGGATATTAGTTGGCTTTCAGGGTTCACGCAGAGTTGGGATGACCGTATCCGACAAGGGCGACTGCCGCACGCGGTATTGCTGACAGGTCCGCCCGGGGTCGGTAAGCGCGCCGCAGCCAGTTGGATGGCTGCCCGGCATCTTGGATTTGAGTCCGTCGCAGCGTGTCCACAATACCCGGTGGCGACCGTCGAGCATGCGGACCTGCGCTGGATCTCGCCGCCCGAAGACAAGCAAGCCATTGGCATCGAGCAAATTCGAGCGCTGGTGGCCGAATTCAGCCTGACCAGCTACCAGGGTGGCGGCAAGGTAGCCGTTATCGAGCCTGCCAACGCAATGACGACCAATGCCGCTAATAGCCTGCTTAAGACATTGGAGGAGCCACCCGGGGACGCCTTGTTGATCCTGATTGCCGATCGCAAGGGGAGGCTGCCTGCGACCATATTCAGTCGCTGCCAACGCATCGAATTGTCGTTGCCGAGTGAGACTGAGGCACTGGCATGGCTGGACCGATTGCGGCCGGGAGCAGGCTGGTCCGAGGCCCTCAGCTTGTCCGGCAACGCCCCGCTTGCAGCGCTGGATGGCATTGAACGACTCGACACGCATGCTTCGATGAGCCGCGATTTCGTGGCCATCGCGTCCGGAAAGGGATCGGCGCTAGAGGTCGCATCGCGTTGGGCCGATCTGGATACCGGTTTTGTCCTGGATTGGCTGGCGCGCCAGGTTCAGATCATGGTCTTCAAAGCGTCTGGAGCAGCAAAACGCGGCTCTGCAGGGACAATTGATGAATCTGTGCTCAAGCGCATGGACAGGCGAAATCTGTTCTGCTATTTAGACATAATCAACCGACTACGAGGTCAGCCAAGTGGATCCTACAACGTCCAATTGACGCTGGAGGGGCTGTTGATTGACCTTTCAGAAGGCCTTGAGAACTGCGGTCAGAGCTCGCCGGGTGGCGGGCTGCCGGAATTGATGGTGAAGAGGTAATCTCATGAGCAAGCCAGGACTATTGACGCTGACGATCAAGGACAAGAGCGCGTTGTACCTGGCTTACATGCCGTACGTTATCAACGGCGGACTCTTTATCCCGACCAACAGTGCTTATCGCCTCGGAGATGAGGTCTTTATGTTACTCAATCTCATGGGCGAAGATGAAAAGATCCCCGTCGCGGGAACCGTTATCTGGATGACACCGAAAGGTGCACAGGGAAAACGAACAACAGGAATCGGCGTGCAGTTCAGTGATCAGGATCAGGGTAATACGCAGAAGAAGATCGAGAATTATCTCGCTGGTGCGCTAGGCGGAGACAAGCAAACCCATACCATGTAAATGGGAATTAACCGAGGTCTCTGTTGATCCCATCTTTCAGAACGTAGGCTTGATAGCCACGCTCACTCAATATGTAGGCACCCGCTGAACTGCGGCGACCCGTATCGCAACAAACCACGTAGTTGCAATCCTGCTCGAGTGTGTTGATTTTCAGGCGGATGAAATACAGCGGAATATTTATCGCATTGTCGATATGATGATTTTCGAATTCGCTCGGCAACCTCACATCCAGCCACTTTCCGCCCTCCTGGACAATCTTTTCAGCCTCATCGAATGAAACCCAGTCCAGCATGGGTTCATTCAGGAGCTTCTTGAAATCTTCCTTGCCAAGGCGCATGACGGAACCCTCTGAGGTCATCGTCACCGTCGCATTTCGTTTCGCATCGGAAATGAGCGCTTCCTCACCGAACGTATCTCCGACATTGAGCTCCGCCAGCTTGATGCCGTCTTTTGACAGCGGCGTCTCACGCGTAACGATGCCACTACCCCGGGTCAGTACATAAAAATAGTCGCCCTCGGTACCTTGCTTCAAAATGACGTCACCGGCACGATAATTGATCTGTTGCATGCGCATGAATATCGCCTGGATATTCGCGGGCGGTATCTTGTGAAATGCTTTCGTTTGCAGCAGCATCGTCATCCAGTCGCTGCCAACATCGGTGGATGTGCTGTGCAGGTCGGATACTTCGTAGGTACCGGTCTGATCCCAGGTCAGCATGACATCGAGCAGGTCGGCGTCGATGGATATGAACTGAACCCTGTCGCGCGCGCGAGCTGAAACCCGGCGCGGAAATACCGGGGCGACGGGGTTGCGCGCCTTGTCAGTGCCGCCTTCGATCGTGCCGACGACTTTGCCCTGGTCCAGCAATTCAAGAATGCCGGACGAGACATAGAATGTCCGTTTCTCGGTGTCGCCTTCCTTGAACAGAACCTGTCCCGGAGACAACTCGCGCAATTGAACTTTGCGGGCGAGCGCCGCAAGATTGTCGCGCTTCAGACCATCCAGGGGCGAAAAGCCCTTGAGCAGGTCTGCATTCATCTCCTCACTCGTCAT
>Ga0209988_10002857_pt1 | contig 11426 bp, 13 predicted proteins | sample N075metaG_FD_183115 | JGI IMG/M metagenome (GOLD analysis project Ga0209988, IMG submission 183115) | Deep subsurface microbial communities from Kermadec Trench to uncover new lineages of life (NeLLi) - N075 metaG (SPAdes) (version 2) | ecosystem: Environmental > Aquatic > Marine > Ocean trench... | reverse complement strand
GTCCCGGCCGGTCCGCCGTATGTAGGCGTAGACCGCGGCCCAGTAGCGGCGGACGAGCCGTTCGAGCGCGTCTCCGGCGACCTGCTCGTCGGCTTCCGTGGCCTGGGCGATCATCGACCAGTCGGTTTGTGATGCTCCGCTCTCGGTTAACTGCACGGTCACTCCTATCTCTATCTATGCACCGTGACCGGTGATTCTGCGCGGTCAGACTGAAATTTGCGAAAAAAAGTCCGGATCGACGGGTATCTGTTCGACGATTTCGATGCCGAACCCCGCCAGACCCCGCAGCTTCCTGGGGTGGTTGGTGATGAGCCGAAGCCGGTGCAGACCGAGATCGCGGAGGATCTGGCTGCCGATGCCGAGTTCGCGCTCGTCCATCGGCAGGGCGGTTCCCGCCGGGCCGTCGCTGCGGGTCAGGTCCGGGGAATTGATGTCGTCGGTGACGGGTCGGCGGATCTGCTGAAGGCGGTCCCGCAGGTCGTCGCCGATTCCTTCCGGGCGCAGGTACACGAGCGCGCCGCGGCCGGCGGCCTGGATCATCTTGAGAGAGCCGCGCAGCGTCCGGCCGCTCTGGCTGCTTGTCTCGTCGAAGATGTCGCCAAGCAGGTCGCGGCGGTGCACCCGCACGAGCACGGGTTCGTCGGTCGAGCCGTTGCCGATGTCGCCGACCGTGAGCGCCAGGTGCGGCAACGCGTCGATTGTGCTGTTGTACGCGATGAGGTTGAACCGCCCATAGGGTGTTTCGATCGGCGTCCCCCCGCGGGGCTCGATCCGCTCGATGATCTGCTCGCGGGCGAGGCGGTACTCGATGATCTGCCGGACCGAGCACATCTTGAGCCCGTGCTCACCGCACAGCGTCTCCAGCTCGGGCATCCGTGCCATCTCGCCGTCAGGGCGAACGATCTCGATGATGAGCGCCGACGGGTGAAGCCCGGCGAGTCTCGCAAGGTCCGTGGAGCCCTCCGTCTGGCCGGTGCGAACCAGGACGCCGCCGTCACGGGACCGCAACGGGTTGATGTGCCCCGGCCGGACGAGGTCGTCCGGCGAGGTGTCCGGGTCGATGACAAGCTGGATCGTCTTGACACGGTCGGGCGCCGAGATTCCGGTGCCGACGCCGTGCCGCGGGTGGCCATCGACGCTGACGGTCATCGCGGTGGTGCGAAGGCTCGTGTTGGCCGTGGCCTGCGGCACGAGCTCGAGTCGATCGCAGTCGGCGCCCGTCAGCGAAAGGCACAGGTACCCGCCGCCCACCCGCGTCATGAAGTTGACGATGTCGGTCGTCACCTTCTCGGCGGCGCACACGAAGTCGCCTTCGTTCTCGCGGTTCTCGTCGTCCACGAGCACGATGAGTCGGCCGGCCTGCAGTTCGGTGAGGATTTCCGGGACGGCGGAGAGGGTCATGGCTCTGGTAGTCTAGTAGACATGTTGACTTCGAAACACCGCGCCGAGCACCGCCGCTGGCTCAAGGCGTTAACGGGCATTCCGACCGCCGCCGCGTGCGAGGGCCGCGTGATCGAGTGGGTGACGGACTGGGTCGGTCAACGTCGGAACCTCGCGATCCGTGCCGACGCGGCCGGCAACCTGGTGATCACACGGGCCGGGGGCGGATCGCGGCCCCCGATCTTCATGACGGCGCATCTGGATCACCCGGCGTTCGTCGTCCGCCGGCTGATCGACGACCGGACGGTCGAGCTGGAGTTCCGCGGCGGCGTGCACGATCCGTATTTCACGGACGCGAAGCTGGAGATCTTCGATGCGGACGGCCGTCCCCACCGCGCCGTCGTCACGAGGCTGGATCCGCTGGCCAAACCGTTCAAGCGTGTCGAGGCCCGGTTGCGTGCGGCGTCAGGGATCGAAGCGGGCGACGTCGGGCGGTGGGCGTTGCGAGGGCGCGGCGCCAAGCCGACGGTCGTCGAGGGCAGGCTGCACGCGCCGGCGTGCGACGACCTGGCCGGCGTCGCGGCCGCGTTGAGCGCGCTGGACGTCCTGCGTACCCGCAAGAGCATGACGCACGTGGGTGTCCTGCTGACGCGTGCCGAGGAGATCGGTTTTGTCGGCGCCATCGCGGCCTGCAAGCGACGCACCGTGCCGGCCAACGCCCGGCTCATCTGCCTGGAGAACTCACGCAGCTTCCCGGAGTCGCCGATCGACGCCGGTCCGATCCTCCGCGTGGGTGACAAGCTGAGCGTGTTCAGCCCCGGCCTGACAAACCGGCTGAGCGTGCTGCTTGGCGAATACCAGCGTGACAACCCGCGGTTCAAGGCGCAGCGGAAACTCATGCCCGGCGGCACCTGCGAGGCCTCGACCTTCGCCGCCTACGGCTACGAGGCGACGTGCGTGTGCCTGCCGCTGGGCAACTACCACAACATGGTCGATATCGACGGCGTGCTCGCCGGCAAACGCCCGGCACGCGTCGGCCCGGAGCAGATCTCCATGGCCGATTACCACGGGCTCGTTGAACTGCTCGTGCATTTCACGACAAAACTCGACGCCGTTCCGCGCAAGCGAATGGTTGAAATTATGGACGGTTATCACCGGCGGTTCGGCTCGATGTTGCAAGCCGCCAGGCAGTAGCTATTTCGCCCCGTTGCCGTCCGACAAGGTTTGCGTGAGCAATTCGATACCGACACGTTGCACGTGCGTGGGTGCGGTGGCGAGTGCGGTGAACCGGGCGTCGTGTGATTCGAACGTTTCGCCGACGGTGGGCACGTGACCGAGTTGGGCGAGCATGAAGCCGCCGATCGTGTCGAAGTCGTCGTCCTCCGGCAACGCCAACCCCAGGCGCTCGTTGAGGTCGTCGATGTGGAACCGGGCGTCCACCTCCGCGCGGGTCTCGTTGATCGTCACAAGGGCCGGCTCCTCGTCGCCGTCGGGCTCGTGCTCGTCGCGAATCTCGCCGACGATTTCCTCCAGCACGTCCTCGATGGTGACCAGGCCCTCCGTGCCGCCGTACTCGTCCACGACGATGGCCATGTGTATCTCGCTTCTCTGGAAGTCGGCGAGCAAGTCACGCACCGGCTTGAAGCCGGGGACGATGTTTGGTTGCCGCAGCAGCGGCTCGAGACGGAAGTTGTTGACGTCTTCGCCGAGCAGCGGGACCAGGTCGCGCACGTAGAGGATGCCGAGGATGGTGTCGAGGTTGTCGCGGTAGACCGGGATCCGCGAGTGGCCCACCTCGGCGATGAAGGCGCGGATCTCGGCCAGATCGTCGGTGAGTTCGATGCCCTCGATGTCGGTCCGCGGTGTCATGATCTCCGCGACGTCGGTGTTCGTGAACTCGACCACGTTCTCCAGCATGTCGGCGGCGGCCTCGTCGAGACCCCCTTCCCGCTGGGTCTGGTCGATGGATCGCAGTAACTCGGCCTCGATCTCGTCGTCGTCACCCAGGTTCGCGCCGCTGAGCCGTCGCACCGCCTCGTCGATGAACGAGACCGACTTCGTCAGCGGCCAGCAGATCCGGGTGACGATCCGGGTGATCGGCAGCCCGGTCAAGACGAGCCCGGCGCCGATGTGCCGGGCGAGCGCCGCGGCGAGCACGCTCGTGAACACCCACAGCAGCATCACCGAGATGAGGCCGCTGATCGCCAGGTCCGGCCACGACAGCGCCGCTTCGGTCCGAAGCTCGACCGTCTCGGCGAGCACGAGCACGAACACGCCGATCCGTGCGAAGTTCCGCATCAGCGACAACGCGAAGACCGCCGCGTCGAAGTTCCGGCTGAGCCACCGCGCCGATTTCTCGCGACCGGCGGTCTCCAGCCGGTGGGCGACCATGACGCGGCTGGGCCGCAGCAACGCGAGCTTCAACGCCGCGATCCATGTCGCGATGACCAGGATCACCCCCGTCAGCATGACGTAGAGACTCATTATGAAGCGGGCCCCTGGAACGTCGGCCCGATCCCGACCGCCGTGAGAATGCGATCCTCCTCGGCGTGCATCGCCTCGAAGTCTTCGGGTGTCCGGTCGTCGAAGCCGGCGCAGTGCAGGACGCCGTGCAACGCGTACAGCAGCAGTTCGCGCTCGAGGGCATGGTCCAGCTCGGCCGCCTGCCGGGCGGCTTCGTCGGCGCACACGACGATGTCCGCATCGACCGGGCCGCCGGGATCGGAGGCGTCGAACGTCAGGACGTCGGTCGTGACGGCTTCCCCGCGGTGTTGTTCGTGCAGCTTGAGCATCGTCGCGTCATCGACGACCTTCACGGACAGGCTGCGGATCGGGCGATTGACGTGTTCGAGCGCCGCCCCGAGGGCGTCACGCAACCACGGCAGGTCGAGGGGTCGGGCGCACGCGGCGAGTACTGCCAGCGGCCCGGGTTCCGGAGGGTTATCGGTGTCGTCATTCATCCAGGTAGCGTCACAAGGATACGACCTGTTTCGGCTGTCCGCCACGTGCAATTGAGTCGGAAACCGGCTTGAGACGGGCCTCGAACTCGTCACGGTACCTGTTGACCAGCGTGCGGACGGCCCAGTTGTTCCCGTCGGCGAACCCGCAGATGGTCGTGCCCGACATCGCGCCCATCGAGCCGCCGAGTTCGAGCAGCAGGTCCAGGTCCTTGCTCGTGCCGTCGCCGGCCTCGATTCTCAGGAGCACCTGGTAGATCCACCGCGTTCCCTCACGGCAGGGCGTGCACTGCCCGCACGACTCGTTCATGAAGAACCTCGCGATGTTGCGTGTCACCGCGACCATGTCGGTGTCCTCGTCGAAGACGGTCGGGCAGGCGGTACCCAGGCCGAGCACTTGGTACTTCCGGCCGATGTCGAAGTCCATCTCCGCGTCGAACTGGTCGGGGCCGAGCACGCCCATGCTTATCCCGCCGGCGATCGCGCCCTTGAAACGCTTGCCGCCCCGCATGCCCTGGCAGTATTCGTCGACGAGCGTGCGCAGCGGGATGCCGAGGTCGACTTCGTAGACGCCCGGACGGTTCACGTGGCCGGAGACGCCCATGAGCTTGGGGCCGTAGCTGGGCGGGGCGCCGATCGTTGATTCGCAGCCCATCGACTTCCACCAGTCGACACCTTCGGTGATGATCGGGCAGACCGCCGCGAGGGTCTCGACGTTGTTGACGATCGTCGGCCGTCCGAACAGGCCCTTCACCGCCGGGAACGGCGGCTTGACCCGCGGCCATGCGCGCTTGCCCTCGATCGCTTCGAGCAGCCCGGTCTCCTCACCGCAGATGTACGCGCCGGCGCTGCGGTGCAGGTAGCACTCGACGCCCTTTCCGAACACGCCGTTGTCGTACGCCTCCTTGATCGAGTTCTCGACGACCTTTATCTGGTGGCGGTACTCGCCGCGGATGTAGAAGTAGGCCGTGTCCAGCCGGCAGGCGTAGCAGGTGATCGCGATGCCCTCGATCACCAGGTGCGGGTCGAAGTCGATGAGCAACCGGTCCTTGAAAGTGCAGGGCTCCGCCTCGTCGCAGTTGACCGCGAGGTATCGCCGGCCGCCGTCGGGCTCCGGCAGGAACGTCCACTTCAGCCCGCAGGGGAACCCCGCCCCGCCGCGGCCGCGGAGCTGCGATTCCTTGATCAGGTCGACGATGGCCTCCGGCTTCATCTTCAAGGCCTTTTTCAAGGCCTGGTAGCCGCCGGTCTTCACGTATTCGTCGTAGCCGACGATGTGACGGTCCTTCGGGTCGCCCCAGGGGTGACACGGGATGCGTTTTGTGAGGACGGGTTCTTTCATTGGTTCCTGGTTGGTTTGTTGACCTCGATCTCTTCGATCGTCGTCCGCCTGAGCGTGATGTTGCCGCGGCGCTGCGTCTGCGTCGTCTTGCTGAGCACGACGCGTTTGCCCTTCGGCTCGTTCTTGACGGCCCTGACGATGTGCCCGACGAACTCGCCGAGCGATCGCATGAGCGGCTTGTTCTCAGAGTTCGTCAATGATCTGGTCGACCTTCTCTATCGTCAGGTTCTCGTGAAGCGTGTCGCCGATGAGCGCGACGGGAGCGGTATCGCAGGAGCCGAGGCACTCGAGCGTCAACAGGGTGAACCGGCCGTCCGCGGTTGTCTCGTGCGGCTCGATGTCGAGCTTGCGCCGCAGGTGATCCAGAAGCGTCTGGTGGCCGCAGATCTCGCAGGCGATCGACTGGCAGACGGCGATGACGTGTTCGCCCGTCGGCTCGATGGTGTACTCCTCGTAGAACGTGACCGTGTCCATCACGTCGGCGGGGGTGATCTCGAGGAACTTCGCGACCTCGACCATCGCCTGGTAGGCGATGCAGCGGTAGGTGTGCTGGAGGTCGTTGAGGATCGGCATCAGCGCGCCGCGTGCATTCTCGTATCGAGGCAGCAGGTCGGCCGTGTACCGCTTCTGCATCGCCTCGGTGAGATACGGCTCGTCACGCTTGGCGTACTGGGTCGTCGACGAGGGTTTGACTTGCCATGCCACGGTTAGCGATCCAACTCCGCGGCAATGATGTTGAGCGAGCCGAGGATGGCGACGGTATCACCCAGTTGGTGGCCCTCCAGAAGACGGGGCAGGACCTGGAAGTGGACGAACGCCGGCGGCCGGGTCTTGGCCCGCCACGCGCACTTCGAACCGTCGGCGACAATGTAGAATCCCAGTTCGCCGTTCGGCGACTCGATCGCGGCATAGGTCTCGGCGATGGGCACGTCCCAGCCGCGGTTGGACATGAAGATCTCGAAGAGCTGGATCGTCGCCTCGATCGAGCCGTAGACGTCGCCCTTCTCGGGCACGTTGAGCTTCGCGTCAGTCTCGACGTTCATGGGCCCGCCGGGGATCCGATCGATGAGCTGGTCGATGATCCGCCGCGACTGGGTGATCTCTTCCATCCGCACGTGGAACCGGCAGAGGCTGTCGCCGTCGCGTGCGATTGCCACCGAGAACTCGACGGGGTCGGCCCCCTCGCCGTCCCAGTTCGGGGCGTAACACAGGTACGGCTCGTCCTTCCGAAGGTCGCGACGCACGCCGGCGGCCCGGGCGATCGGCCCGGTGAGACCCCACGCGACGGCGTCATCGCGGTCGATCGCGCCGACCCCCTGGATCCGATCCACGAAGATCCGGTTGCGCGTCAGCAGTGACTCCATGTCCTTGATGGCCTTGGGCAGCCGGGTGTCGATAAAGCTCCGCACCATGCGCCGGAACACCTCTTCGTCGGGGAGGTCCTGCATGGCGCCCCCGACACGGGTCCAGTCCGGGTGGAACCGCTGGCCGGACACGTAGTCCAGGATGTCGTAGATGAATTCGCGCTCATTGAACCCGTAGAGAAAGCCCGTGAACGCACCAAGGTCGAGCGCGGCGGCGCCGACGCACAACAGGTGGTTCTGGATGCGACCGAGTTCGGCGAGGATCGTTCGGATGACCTTGCACCGCGGTGTCAGGTTGATCCCGAACAGCGTCTCGACCGCGTGGTGCCAGGCGATGTCGTTGACGATCGGAGAGATGTAGTCCATCCGGCTGACCGTGCACACGTACTGGTTGTAGTCATGGTGCTCGGCGAGCTTCTCGAAGCCGCTGTGCAGGTACCCGATGTGCGGGGTAGCTCTGACGACTCGCTCGCCGTCGAGCTCGAGCACGATCCGCAGCGTGGTGTGCGTGGCCGGGTGCTGCGGGCCGAAATTGAGCACCCACCGGTCCCCGCTGTCGGGCCGTTGGTCGAGGTATTCCGTCGTCTCTACGTCGACGTCATAGCCTTCGTCGGGGATGAGTGTGTACGGCATCGGGCACAGTATAGACGGAGGTCCCGGACAGCGCCGTGCACCGCGACGATGACGAGGGCGTACACGAAGGTATTGACCGCGAATCCCAGCCACAACGGCGTCATCGGCAGGTACAGCGCCGGGTCGCCGATGCCGCTCGACTTGCGGATCGATAACACGCCGGATTTGATCGCGTCCTTGCCGTCGGTTGTCCATTGCACCGCGAAGTGACAGCCCATGGAACGCATCGGCAGCCCCCAGCCCTCGTCGATCCGGGTGCGGGCATCCGCCAGCGGGGCGGTTGGCGCGTCAATCCGTCCCCAGCCCGACAACAGCTCGGCCGGGTCGCCCTGGTTGAACGGGCCGGGCGCGAAGCCCCTCCAGCAACGCGACATGATCCGCGTGCCGGCGAAGGTGTCCCAGCGGTACATCTGCCAGTGGTGCTCCTGCCCGACGTCGGCGAACAGCTCGCTGACCTGGCCGTGGCCGAGGTCCGTCGTCAGGGCGTACGTCCACGCCACAACGAGGTTGAGCACGGCGCCGAGCGCCGCCACGATGAGCACGCGTCGTTTCACGGAATGGCTTATCGGTCGACTACCCCCAGTTGGCCAGCAGCAAGAGGAAGTCGCCGATGCCGACTTCGCAATCCCCGTCCAGGTCGGCCGGGCAGGCCGGCGGACAGGGCGCCGGGCACGGCCCCCAGGCGGCAAGCAGGCCCAGGAAGTCCGAGATCCCGACGATGCAGTCGCCATCGAGGTCACCCGCGATCGAAGAGGGCGGCAGGTGCCACGCGACGGCGGCGTCCCAGGCCGGATAGCTCGCCAGGCCGTCGATCCGTCGAAGTTCCAGGACATATTCGCCGGCCGCCAGGTCGCGGACGAAGACGTGCTCGATGTTGTCCACGACGCTGGAACTGACCACGTTGCCCTCGGCGAACCAGGGCAGCCCGGCGTCGCCGACGAGCGTGACCGTCTGTCCCCGGTCGTCGACGCGCCAGAGGATCAGGTCGAAATCCGCCACGGCCCAGTCGGCGTTGCCGAACGGGCTCTGCACCTGCCGGTGCCAGGTGACGAGGAACGACGCCTCGACCGCGAGCCTGCAGATGCTCAGCCGCCAGTAGCGGCTCTCGCCGAGGCCGACGCTGACGAGATCCCATCCCGCGTGCGGGGCGTTTGCCGCCGGCGGAACCGAGGCCGCCGCGTCGTGCTCGCCGCCAGTCAGGACCAGGTGGCTCACGTTCACGTCGAGCGTGTCGGCGCCGTACACGTCGTCCAGCGGCTGGCTCGTGATGCCGCGGTCGGGCCCCGACGTCGCCGGGAGGTTCGTCCAGCCGGCCCGATGGCTCGCCCCGGCGAGCAGGACGGCCTTGATGACCTCGCCGCGCTCGGCGGCCGGGTTGCCGGCGAGCGCGGGTGTCGTGCGCGCCGTCTCGACCATGAGCGCCGCCCCGGCGGCCACCACGGGGATGGCCCAACTCGTCTTGGAGCCCGGCGCGACGATCACCGGCTGCATCCGGCCGGCGCCGTCGATGCCCGCGAGGGTCGCGTCGTTCATGTGGCTGCCGTCGGTCACGCCGACGCTGATGCCGTTGTAGACGTGGTTGAACAGTGGGACGTTGATGCCGTCGTCCGGGATGCCCGACTCGTCGTTGTCAACGCCGACCATCATTAGCAGGTCGTCGCGGTTCATGACGAAGTCGCCTCGACGCAACGCGTTGTTGTTCAGCGCGTTGGTGCCGTAGGTCGCGAGCCAGCTGTGGTTGATGAGCTTCAGGCCGGCGGGCGCCGCGGTGGGGTCCAGGCCCGTGTTGGTGCGGAGGAACCCGGCGGTGATCCACGCGTTGGCCTCCCACAGGTTGATGGTGGTGATGCCCGGCGCAATGCTCAACGTGTTGCCGTAGTAGTTGAAGCCGACGTTGTTGGCGTGGGCGTTGGTTCCCGTGGGGCCGCTGTTGGCGACGAACGTCTTGCCGACGTACTGGTTGAGCGCCTGGTTGGGGCCGTAGTCGCCCTCGGCGTCGGCGAACTCAACGTGTCCGGCCAGCACGCCGATGCCCGTGGGCAGGTTCGCGGCGCCGATGCGGGCGAGGAGGTCGTCCAGACCGACGAGGTCGCCGTCGTTGGAAGCCTGGCCTGCCGTCGCGGTGTCCGCCGCGAGCATGGCCGTGACCGCCGCGAGCGCGGAGAGAACCTGTCTACCGTTCATATCTTCTCACTCCGTCCGAGAGAGCTTATTCCGCGCCGAGCGTGCTGGCCACCTCGGCCAGAAGACGGCGCTCGAAGGCCGTGTCGCGTGCGACAGGCGTCCAGAACTGCGTCGTCGGCGTCTCCGGGCTGCTCGCTGGTCGGCGGACCACGGTGCGTGTCGTGTTCCTGCTCGACCAGGTGTCCCGCCGAATGCCCGGCGTGAACGACCGCTCGACGACGACCGAGACGCGGAGTTCGACGGCGCCCTGGTACGTCGTCAGGTCCAGCGGCGAACCGGCGACGCCGAGCAGGTCCGGAACCGCGGTCCCCTGCGGTTCGCGAAAGCTCGCCGGCGTGAACTCGAAGCGGGCGCGTCGGCGTTGAAGGACCAGGGTGTTCTCCCACGCCTGGGCCATCGAATCGTTGCCGTTCCGCCACGGCTCGATGATGGACCCTGCAATCGACGGATCGGTGTCGATGATGCCGAGGCGCCGGTCGCGCAGTGACGGGGACATGTCGTTGGCCCGCGACGCGGCCATGGCGGCGTCGAAAGCTTCTCGATACCGCGCGGATTCGATGGTCAGGAACGCCGGCCCTGCCGGGGGCCGGGCGCAACCCGTCGCCATGATCAAACTGATCAAACTGATCAAACTGACGTACCGCATGCCTGCATCATACCGGCGGGTCCGTCAGCCACACCCGTCCCTCGCTTCGGATCATCCCGGTCGGCCGGGCGATCTCGGTGAGCCTGTCGAGCAGCTCGTCGTCGCCGATGGTCCTGATCAGGCCCGTACGCGGTGTGTTTCGCACGACCGTCACCACCGGGTCGGCTTGCCGGAGGGGCTCCGGCGACGGCCGCGCGAACAGGATCGCACTGACCGCGAGGGCGACGATCGCAAACGACGATGCGGCGCGGCGGTAGCCGAGTCGCCGGGCATGGTGGCGATGCATGGCCGCCGTGAGTTCCGTGAGCATGCGGTCGCGGTCAACCATCGCCTCGCTCCTGTCTGCGACGCCGCAACGTCGCCAGCAGCCGACGAATCCGCCCGTCCACCGCACCGGTCTTGAGCCCGAGCGCTGCGCCGATCTGCTGCAACGTCCAGCCGAACCGGTACCGCATGAGCAGCAGGTCGGCATTTGCGTCGCCGACGGACTGCAGTTCCCTATCCAACCACCGGATCCGCTCCTGCAGTTCCGCGTCCGGTTGCCGTCGCGCCGGAGGGCCCGTAGCGCGGTCCCGGGCTCGTCGCCTCGCATCGGCACGCAGGCGGTCGTACACGCACGACCGGACAACGACCCGAAGCCAACGTCGCAGGTCGTCGGCGGTGTCGAACGGCTTCAGTGAGCGGATCACACGCATCATGGAGTCCTGCACGACGTCGGCGCAGAACGCGTTGTCGCGGCCGCTGAGCCGAGCCGCCTCGCGACCCATCCAATCGAACCATTCGTTGAAGAATCCCGCGAACGCCTCGGTGTCCCCCGAGGCGACGGCGGCGGTGCGGGTACGTGTCTCCGACGGCAGATCCACACGTCGATCAGTGACCAGAATCGTCAGCGCGAGATTCACGGCGGTCGCGTTCCCTCA
>Ga0209988_10002855_pt1 | contig 11428 bp, 12 predicted proteins | sample N075metaG_FD_183115 | JGI IMG/M metagenome (GOLD analysis project Ga0209988, IMG submission 183115) | Deep subsurface microbial communities from Kermadec Trench to uncover new lineages of life (NeLLi) - N075 metaG (SPAdes) (version 2) | ecosystem: Environmental > Aquatic > Marine > Ocean trench... | reverse complement strand
GGGGTGATCCGCGCCCTGGCCGAGGGCCCGAGGCGGCGCCATTGATTCGGCGCCATTGATTTGGTGGTGGTGAGACGCTGTGCCGCTTGTCCGGCCAATGCGTGGGGGCTAAGTCTGGGCGCGAAATCCAACGGTCGGGGCAGGGTATGAGCAAACGGTCGATCTTCGAGGATGTGAGTGGCGGGAAAGCCACGCCAACCGCCGCGGCGTCTGCCGGCAGCCGCGAGGCGCGGGGGGCGATCGCGCTGTGGCTGTTGGGGCTGGCGGTGCTGGTTGCGGTGTTGGTGCTGGTCGGCGGGTTGACCCGGCTGACCGATTCCGGGCTGTCGATCACCGAATGGGCGCCGGTGATGGGGGCGATGCCGCCCCTCTCCGAAGCCGACTGGCGGGCGGCCTTCGCGGCCTACCAGGGCACCACCGAGTTCCAGGAGCAGAATGCCTGGATGACCCTGGCCGACTTCAAGCCGATCTTCTGGTGGGAATGGGGGCATCGCCTGCTTGGCCGTCTGATCGGCGGGGTCTGGCTGGTGGGGTTCCTGGTCTTTCTGCTGGGCAGGCGCATTCCGGCGGGCTGGGTCGGGCGGCTGGTGCTGCCCGGGGTGCTGGGCGGGCTGCAGGGGGCGGTCGGCTGGTGGATGGTGGTCTCGGGGCTTTCGGGCCGGCTCGATGTCGCCTCCTACCGGCTGGCGCTGCATCTGGGGTTGGCCTTCGTGATTTTCATGGTTTTGATCTGGCTGGCGCTGCGGGTGCGGCTCGACGAGGTGGCGCTGCTGAAGGCGCGCCGTAGGCGGCTGCCGGCGCTGATGGGCGTGGCGGGCGCGCTGATCGCCCTGGTGTTCCTGCAGATCCTGGCGGGCGCGCTGGTGGCGGGGATCGACGCCGGGCGCGGCTATGTCGACTGGCCGCTGATGCAGGGCCAGTTCCTGCCCGGCGAGAGCTTCGAGATGACGCCGCTGTGGGTCAACTTCTTCGAGAACCCGGCGCTGGTGCAGTTCATCCACCGGATGCTCGGCTACCTGGTGCTGGCCTTCGGCATCGTCTTCGTGCTCCGCTGCGGGCGGTCGGGCCATGGCGCCACGCGCAATCTGGGCCGCTGGGCCGGGGTGGCGATCCTGGCCCAGGTGCTGGTCGGCATCGTCACGGTGATGAACGGCTCGCCGCTGGAGATCGCCCTCTTCCACCAGGCCGGCGCGCTGGTGGTGATCGCGGTGCTGATGCGGGCGAAGTTCGAGATCGCCTATCCCGGCGAGCAGACCATCTCGCGCGGGTAGACCGAACGGCACGGCGGAGTGGCCGGCAGAGTGGCCGGCAGAGTGCCTGCTCGCCCGCGTAGGCGAGTGCACAACTTGTGCACTTGCTTAACATATTGAAATCATTGTAAATAAAGGTTAACGGGCAGCGCGAAAGCGCGCCGTCCCTTCACTCCTCCGGCCAGTCGGGCGGGCGTTTGTCCAGGAACGCCTGCACCCCCTCGGCGGTGTCCGGGTCGAGCATGTTCTCGGCGATGACCCGGCCGGTATGGGCGTAGGCGTCATCCAGCGTCATCTCCAACTGCTCGTAGAAGGTGCGCTTGCCGACGCGTACCGCCGAGCCGAGCTTCGAGGTGACCTTGGCGGCCAGCGCCCGGGTCTCGGCGGCGAGATCCGCCTCCGGCACCGCGCGGTTGATCAGGCCCAGATCCAGCGCGCGTTCGGCCGAGAGAAACTCCCCCGTCGTTAGCATCTCGAACGCCTGCTTGCGGCCGATGTTGCGGCTGAGCGCCACCATCGGGGTCGAGCAGAACAGCCCGATATCGACCCCGTTGACGCCGAACCGCGCGGTCGAAGCCGCCACCGCCATGTCGCAGGAGGCAACCAACTGGCAGCCGGCGGCGGTGGCGACGCCGTGCACCTCGGCGATCACCGGCTGGGGCAGGCGCGGGATCGTGGTCATCAGAGCTGAGCATTGCGCGAACAGCGCGATGTAGTAGGCGCGCCCGCCGTCGGGCGCCTGACGCTTGGCCTGCATCTGGCGCAGGTCGTGCCCGGCGCAGAACGCGCGGCCCGCGCCCTTCAGGATCACCACCTTGGTCGCGGACTCGGTGGCAATGCGATCAAGCTCGGCCTGAAGCGCCGTCATCAACTCCTCGGAGAGGGTGTTGAGCTTTTCCGGCCGGTTCAGCGTCAGCGTCGCGACGGCACCGTCGTTTTCGCGCAGCAGAAGTTCCGACATGGTCGCGTCCCTTGTCATTGCGGGCAAATTCAGCATGACATTAGGTCAGCGCGAACCGAACCGAAAGGGGCAGGGATGGAACCGAGGCTGACAGCGGCGGAGATCACCGAATTCCTCGACCAGGTGTTCCCGCAGCTCCGGGGCCAGATGGTGATCGAGGAGGTCGGGCCGATGCGCGCGCGCATGCGAATGCCGATCGATGCGAGCCACCTGCGCCCGGGCGGCACGGTCTCGGGACCCGCCATGTTCACCCTGGCCGACTGCACCTTCTATGTCGCCACCCTGGCGATGATCGGGCGCGAGGCGCTGGCCGTGACCACCAGCCTCAGCATCAACTTCCTGCGCAAGCCGGCCCGGCGCGACCTGATCGGCGAGGCCCGCATCCTCAAGCTCGGCCAGCGCCTGTCGGTCGGCGACGTGACGCTCACTTCCGAGGGCGACGACCGCCCGGTGGCGCATGCGACCATGACTTATGCGATTCCGCCGCGGGATTTGGCTCGGAAATTGGGGTAAATATAAACCCCATCCCTAACCGTATTGATTGATTGCGAGAATTTCACCGGTTTGCAGTTGACAAAGGCGCCCGGTTGGGCCAGATACGCGCCGCACCGGCTGGGCATCGACCCGGCCTGTTGAGTTTACGCGGCCACGGCCGCCAGATGACCCGGAACAGCAATGAAAACCTATTCTGCCAAACCGGCCGACATCGAGAAGAAATGGATCGTCATCGACGCCGAGGGCGTCGTGCTCGGCCGTCTCGCCTCGATCGTGGCCATGCGCCTGCGCGGCAAGCACAAGGCGACCTTCACGCCGCACATGGACATGGGCGACAACGTGATCATCATCAATGCCGGCAAGATCCAGCTCACCGGCAACAAGCGCGCCGACAAGACCTACTACTGGCACACCGGCTATCCCGGCGGCATCAAGAGCCGCACCGCGGGCCAGATCCTCGAGGGCAAATTCCCCGAGCGCGTGGTCACCAAGGCGATAACCCGGATGATGCCGGGCGGCCCGCTGACCCGCAAGCAGCTGACCAGCCTGCGCGTCTATGCCGGAGCCGAGCACCCGCACGAGGCGCAGCAGCCTGAAATCCTCGACGTCGCGTCGATGAATCCCAAGAACACCCGGAGCGCCTGACGATGACCGAAGAAATCAAATCGCTCGATGATCTGAAGGCGGCCGTCGGCGTGGCGGACGAGACCGATGGGGGGGCCGATGGGGCGCCCGCCGGGGAAACCGCAATCGTCCGCGTGGCGGTCCGCGACGAGCTTGGTCGTTCCTACGCCACCGGCAAGCGCAAGGACGCGGTCGCCCGCGTCTGGGTCCGGCCCGGCCACGGCAAGGTCGTCGTCAACGGCAAGGAGATGGCGACGTATTTCGCCCGGCCGGTGCTGCAGATGGTGATCGGCCAGCCCTTCACGGTGGCCAATGTCGCCGGCCAGTTCGACGTCATGTGCACGGTCAAGGGCGGCGGCCTCTCGGGCCAGGCCGGCGCGGTCAAGCACGGCATCTCGAAGGCGCTGTGCGTCTATGAGCCGGCGCTGCGCCCGGCGCTGAAGGCGGCCGGCTTCCTGACCCGCGACGCCCGTGTCGTCGAGCGCAAGAAGTACGGCAAGCGCAAGGCGCGCCGGAGCTTCCAGTTCTCGAAACGCTGAGCGGCGCATCCGAGGATCGATTGGAAGGCCCCGGTTCACCGGGGCCTTTTTCGTTGGGCGGGTGGCTTGCTTTCGGCGCGGAATCTTCGACCCCGCGCGGCCTTCCCCTTCTCGATACCCCCATTGATGCAACTCTCCGTATCGGATAGGCGGAGGGTGATTACGGAGGCAAGGCGATGACACGGCACAGAATCGCGATCCTGGGCGCCAGCGGCTACACCGGCGCCGAACTGGTGCGCCTGATCGCCACCCATCCGGGGATGGAGATCGTGGCGCTGACCGCCGGCCGCAGGGCGGGTGCTGCGATGGCCGAGGTGTTCCCGCATCTGCGCCATCTGGATCTGCCGCGCCTGGTGACCATCGCCGAGGTCGATTTCGCGGCCGTCGACCTGGCCTTCTGTGCGTTGCCGCACGCGACCACGCAGGAGGTGATCTCCGCCCTGCCGCGCGACCTGAAGATCGTCGATCTCTCGGCCGACTTCCGGCTGCGCGACCCGGCGGTCTATGCCCAGTGGTACGGGCACGAGCACCGGGCCCTCGACCTGCAGGCCGAGGCGGTCTACGGGCTGACCGAGTTCTATCGCGAGGCGATCCGCGCCGCCCGGCTGGTGGCGGGCACCGGCTGCAATGCGGCCACCGGGCTGCTGGCGGTGGTGCCGCTGCTGGAGGCCGGGCTGATCGACCCGGACGAGATCATCATCGATCTGGCCACCGGCGTCTCCGGCGCCGGGCGCGGCGCCAAGGAGGGGATGCTGCATGCCGAGGTGTCGGAAGGCTTCCATGCCTATGCCGTCGCCAACCACCGGCACATGGCCGAGTTCGAGCAGGAGTTCAGCAAGGCCGCCGGGCAGCCGGTGACCTGTTCGTTCACGCCGCACTTGTTGCCGCAGAACCGGGGTATCCTGGCAACGATCTATCTCAAGGGCGAGGCGGCGGAGATCCACGGCGAACTGGCCCGGCGCTACGCCGGCGAGCCGTTCATCCGGGTGTTGCCGCTGGGCGAGAGCCCGCACACCCGCCATGTGCGGGGCTCCAACTTCTGCGATCTCGGCGTGGTCGCCGACCGCCGACCGGGCCGGGCGATCCTGTTCTCGGCGCTGGACAACCTGGTCAAGGGGGCCTCCGGTCAGGCGATCCAGAACGCCAACCTGATGCTGGGGCTGGACGAGACCGCCGGGCTGATGGCGGCGCCCCTGTTCCCGTGAGCCTCGTCCGCACCGTGCTGAAGGCGACCTGGCCGTTTCTGTGGACGGTGGTCAAGCGGTTCAACAGGAACCAGGGCTCGGTGCTGTCCGGCAACATCGCCTATTCGCTGATGCTGGCGGTGGTGCCGTTCCTGATCTTCGCCACCGCGCTGACCGGCTTCGTCGTCGGCCAGCAGGGGGCGGAGATGGCGCTCGACGCGCTGTTCAAGGGCGTGCCGGAGCATGTGGCGCGGACGTTGGAGCCGGTGCTGCTGGAGGTTATCGGGCAGCGCCACGGAGGGATCCTGACGCTATCGGCGCTCGGCGCCATCTGGGCCGCCTCGAACGGGGTCGAGGCGGTCAGGGTCGGCCTCGACCGGGCCTATGACGTGGACGACAAGCGCCATGTGGGCCTGAACCGGCTGATCGCCATCGGTGTCGTCCTGGCCGGTTTTGTGATCTTCACCGTGCTGTCGGCGCTGATCATTTTCGCGCCGCTGGTCTTCTTGCTGATCGAACGGTGGACCGAGATCGACATCCCGGTGGAAGCGGATGTCATGCGCTACCTGCTGGGCGTGACGGTTCTCGCCGGGTCGCTCTGGACCATGCACCGGGTACTGCCGTCGCGGCCGATGCGGGGATTGCGGCTCTGGCCCGGGGTCATCGCCAGCGTGATCATCTGGAGCGCGGCGGCGACCGGGCTGTCGGTCTATCTGGCCTATGCGCCCTCCTATGCCGTCACCTACGGGACGCTGGCCGGTGTGATCGTGACGCTGTTGTTCTTCTATTTGACGGGTGCCGCCATTATCTTCGGGGCGGAGGTCAACGCGGTGGCGAATGCGCCCAGACCTGTTGGAAGGAGTGGGCCGGTTGGAAAGAGTGGGCCGGGTGCACGGATGGGCCCCGCTGCGACGGGGGGCCAGGGTGCGACGAGGGGTCCGGGTGCGGACCCGGATGCGACCGGTTAGACACGGGCTTCAGATTTTTGTTAGGAGACCGGCATGGTGACGAAAAAGACTCGGCGGATCCGGATGATGGTGCTTGGCGCGGTACTGCTGGCGAGCTCGGCGCTGCTGGTGTCGTTTGCCTTCCGCGACGCCATCGTCTTCTTCTTCTCGCCGACCGAACTGCTGGCCGAACAGCGCCGCCCCGACCAGCTCCTGCGGGTCGGCGGGCTGGTGGTGAACGGCTCGCTGGTCAGGGGCGAGAGCGAGACGGCGACGTTCGAGATCACCGATGGCAACGGCACCGTGGCGGTCAGCTTTACCGGCGTGCTGCCCGACCTGTTCGGCGAGGGGCAGGGGGTGGTCACCGAGGGCTATCTGCGCGACGGTATCTTCGTCGCCACCGAGGTCCTGGCCAAGCACGACGAGAACTACCTCCCCCGGGAGGTGGTCGACGCGCTGAAGGAGCAGGGCCATTGGGAGACCGAGGAGGACACCGGTGCGGACGCTGGCGCGGCCGGAGGAGCGAGCCCCTATGACGGCTGACCACCCCTTCATTTTGGTCGACGCCTTCACCGGGACGGCGAAGGGCGGCATGGCGTGCTATCCTTGGTCCAAGGGGCTGATCGCCCGCCCGCGCTTCGTCGCCGAGCAGGGCCACTGGATGGGGCGGCCGGGTCGGGCCGAGGTTGAGGTTCTGGGGCCGCGCGACGCGATCACCGGCGTGCGCGTCGGCGGCTCCGGTGTTGTTCTGATGGATGGGAAGGTAAGGCTCTGAGATGATTGTTGAACTCGGACATTTTGCGCTGACGTTGGCGTTTGCGGTTGCGTTGTTCCAGGCTGTTGTGCCGCTGGTCGGGGCGGGTCGGGGCTGGGTCGACTGGATGCGGGCGGCGGCGCCGGCGGCGCTGATGCAGTTTCTGCTGACCGGGTTTGCCTTCGCCGCCCTGGTCAACGCCTTCGTGAGCTCGGACTTCTCGGTGCGGATCGTGGCCGAGAACTCGAACTCGCAGATCCCGGTGCTGTACCGGGTCTCCGGGACCTGGGGCAACCACGAGGGCTCGATGCTGCTGCTGGTGCTGATCCTGACCCTGTTCGGGGCCATGGTGGCGGCGTTCGGGCGCGGCCTGCCGCTGGGCCTGAAGGCGCGCACCCTGAGCGTGCAGTCGATGATCGCGGCGGCGTTCATCGGCTTCATCCTGTTCACCTCGAACCCGTTCGACCGGCTGGTGCCGGCGCCGCTGGACGGCAACGACCTCAACCCGCTGTTGCAGGACATCGGGCTGGCGATCCATCCGCCGTTTCTCTATCTCGGCTATGTCGGGCTTTCGATGGCGTTCTCGTTCGCGGTCGCGGCGCTGATCGAGGGGAAGGTCGACGCCGCCTGGGCGCGCTGGGTGCGGCCCTGGACGCTGTTGGCCTGGGTCATGCTGACGGTCGGCATCGCGCTCGGCAGCTACTGGGCCTATTACGAGCTCGGCTGGGGCGGCTGGTGGTTCTGGGATCCGGTCGAGAACGCTTCGTTTATGCCGTGGCTGGTGGCCGGCGCGCTGCTGCACTCGGCGATCGTGGTCGAGAAGCGCAATGCGCTGAAGGCCTGGACCATCCTGCTGGCGATCCTGGCCTTCTCGCTCAGCCTGGTCGGCATCTTCATCGTCCGCTCCGGGGTTCTCACCTCGGTCCACGCGTTCGCCAACGACCCGGCGCGGGGCGTGTTCATCCTCGCCATCCTCGGGGTGACGATCGTCGGCTCGCTGACGCTCTACGCCTGGCGCGCGCCGGGGATGCGCTCGGAGGGCCTGTTCCAGCCGGTCAGCCGCGAGGGCGGGCTGATCCTGAACAACCTGCTGCTGGCGGTGGCGGCGGCGGTGGTGTTCACCGGCACCCTGGCGCCCTTGGTGCGCGAGTTCTTCGACGGCGCCAAGATCTCGGTCGGGGCGCCGTTCTTCGACCTCGCCTTCACGCCGTTCATGGTGATCCTGATCGTGGCCATGCCGCTGGGCTCGCTGCTGCCGTGGAAGCGGGGCGATCTGGGCCGGGTGATGGCCCGGCTGTGGTGGGCGGCGGCGCTAGCACTGGCGCTCGGCGGCGTGGTCTGGGGGGTGCAGACCGGCGGCGCGCTGCTGGCCCCGGTGGGGCTGGCGCTGGCGGCCTGGCTGATCCTCGGCGTGATCGTCGAGATCGGCGAGCGGATCGGTCTGCCGCGGGCCTCGCTGGGCACCGCGCTGGGCCGCCTGACCCGGTTGCCGCGGGCCGACTGGGGCAAGTTCCTGGCCCATGGCGGGCTCGGGCTCATGGTGATGGGGATCGCCGCGGTGACCGCCTGGGAGATCGAGGACATCCGGCTGGCCCGCCCCGGCGACGTGATCCCGCTGGGCGGCTACGAGATCCATTTTGACAGCGTCAGCGAGGGCCAGGGGCCGAACTACGTCTACCAGCGCGGCCACTTCACGGTCACCCGGGACGGCGAGGTGGTGGCGGTGATGGAGCCGGAGAAGCGGCTCTACCCGGTGCAGAACCAGCCGACCACCGAGGCGGCGATCGATATGGGGCTGACCCGCGATCTCTACCTGGTGCTCGGCGACAAGCAGACCAATGGCGAGGACTGGGTGGTGCGGGCCTATCTGAAGCCGTTGGTGAACTGGATCTGGCTCGGCGCGCTGGCGATGGCGATCGGCGGGGCGATCAGCCTGACCGACCGGCGCTACCGGGTTGGTGCCGCGGTCCGGCGCCGCCGGGCGGCACCGGTCGCAGCCGAATGACGGGCCGAATGACGGGCCACATGAAGAGGATGAAGGCATGCGGATGATCGTGTTCCTGCTGGCGCTGCTGATCGCGGTCCCTGTGGCGGCGCCGGTCCACGCCGTGCAGCCCGACGAGATGCTGGCCGACCCGGTGCTGGAGGCCCGCGCCCGGGCGATCTCGAAGCAGGTGCGCTGCCTGGTCTGCCGCAACGAATCGATCGACGATTCGAACGCCAAGCTGGCCCGCGACCTGCGCCTGCTGGTGCGCGAGCGCCTGGTCGCCGGCGACAGCGACGCCGAGGTGTTCGACTACCTGGTCGAGCGCTACGGCGAGTTCGTGCTGCTGAAGCCGAAATTCTCCGCCGCCAATGCCCTCCTGTGGCTGGCCGGACCGATCGCCCTCCTGCTCGGCCTGATCGCGATTGTCGCCTACCACCGCACCCGGCGCCCCCGCGCCGCCGCCAACGAGGCCCCGCTCAGCACGGAAGAAAAGCGGAGGCTGGAAGATATCCTGAACGGCTGAATCCACACCGATTCCAACGGTGGTGTTTTGGTGGTGTTTCGGTGGTGCTTTGGTAGCGCTTTGGTGGTGCCGCCGGCGGGGCCCGAGCGTTTTCCGCCCTGATGGAATCAGGCCGGACGCTCTATCTCTTTGTTTCGCGCAATTTCCGAGTCGCCAAATGAACCCATTTGGCTCGAAATTGCTCTAGCAAAACGGCGCCCTCAGAACGGCCAGAACAGCATGATCGCGGGAATGCCGACCGCCAGCACGATCAGCTCCAGCGGCAATCCCATGCGCCAGTAGTCGCCGAAGCGATAGCCGCCGGGGCCGAGGATCAGGGTGTTGTTCTTGTGCCCGATCGGGGTCAGGAAGGCGCAGGAGGCGGCGACCGCCACCGCCATCAGGAACGGGTCGGCGCTGACCCCCAGCTTCGCCGCCATGTCGATGGCGATCGGGGCCGCGATGATCGTCGTCGCGGTGTTGTTGAGCACGTCCGACAGCGTCATCGTCACCGCCATCAGCACGGCCAGGATCGCCCAGGCTGGCAAGCCCTCGGTCAGGGCGACAATGGCGTTGGCGATCAGACCGGTGCCGCCGGCGGTCTCGAGTGCCGCGCCGAGCGGGATCATCGAGCCCAAGAGCACCACCACCGGCCACTCGACATGGTCGTAGACATCGCGCACCGGCACGATTCCGGTAACCAGGTAGAGCGCGACGGCAACGCCGAGCGCGACCGGCAGATAGACCAGGCCGAAGCTGGCCGCGGCGATGGCGGCGGCGAAGATCCCCGCCGCCAGCCAGGCCTTCTCGTCCTGGGTCACGGTCAGGCCGCGCTCGGCCAGCGGCAGGCAGCCGAGCCAGGCGGCGACATCGGCCAGCCGCTCGGTCGGCCCCAGCAGCAGCAGGACATCGCCGGTCTCGACGGTGGTGCGGCGCACCCGCTCGGTGATCCGCCGCCCGCGGCGCGAGATTCCCAGCAGCGTGACGCCGCGGCGGCGCAGAAGTTGCAGCGCCAGCGCCGAGCGCCCGACGATGCGCGCCCGCTCGGTCGCCACCACCTCGATCAGGCTCAGCCCCTCGCCCTCGGCCGAGATCTCGCGGCGCTTGTCGCCGTCGTATTCCAGCTTGAGCGCGGTCTTGAACTCGTCGATCGCCTCCGGCCCGGCCTCGACCACCAGGGCGTCGCCGGCCTGGATGAAGGCGTGTCGCGCGGCGCCGTAGAGCCGCCGGCCGGCGCGCACCAGGCCGACGATGGCGAGGTCGGCCTTCTCGGCCTCGTCGTCCAGTTCGCTCACCCGCTTGCCGACCGCCGGGGAGTCCTCGGGCACCTTGATCTCGGCCACGTAGTCGGCCAGCTCGAACAGCCTCGCCGAGGGGTCCGCGTCCTGCCTCGGCTTCGGGATCAGCCGCCAGCCCACGGTGGCGACGAAGGCGAGACCGGCAATCGCGCAGACGATTCCGACCGGCGCGAAGTCGAACATCAGGAACGGCTGGCCCAGCGCCTTGTCGCGATAGCTGGCGATGATGATGTTGGGCGGCGTGCCGATCAGCGTGACCATGCCGCCGAGGATGGTCGCGAACGACAGCGGCATCAGCGTGAGGCGCGGCGAGCGCTTCGCCTTCTTCGCGGTCTGGATATCGACCGGCATCAGCAAGGCCAGCGCCGCGACGTTGTTCATGAAACCCGACAGGGTGGCCCCGATCCCGCCCATGATCGCGATATGGGCGGCCAGCGAGCGCGAGGCGTCGACCAGATTCCGGGTGATCAGGTAAATCGCCCCCGAATTGGTCAGCCCGCGCGAGACCACCAGCACCAGCGCGACAATGATGGTGGCCGGATGCCCGAACCCGTCGAACGCGCCTTCGGTCGGCACGGCGCCAGTGATCACGCCGGCGAGCAAGGCGGAGAAGGCGACCAGGTCATAGCGCCACCGGCCCCAAAGCAGCAGGGCGAAGAACAGCCCGAACAGACCGAACAGCAGCATCTGATCCGTGGTCACGCCGTCCACCCCCTCCGCATGGGCCTCCCGGTGTCGCAACTCTCCCGCCGCTGCCGGGTTAGAGCCTTATACGACCCGATGGAATCAGGCCGGGGGCTCTATCTCTTTGTTTTTACGCAATTTCCGAGTCGCCAAATGAATTCATTTGGCTAGAAATTGCTCCAGGCAACGCCATTCCGGGGGCG
>Ga0209988_10002854_pt1 | contig 11431 bp, 14 predicted proteins | sample N075metaG_FD_183115 | JGI IMG/M metagenome (GOLD analysis project Ga0209988, IMG submission 183115) | Deep subsurface microbial communities from Kermadec Trench to uncover new lineages of life (NeLLi) - N075 metaG (SPAdes) (version 2) | ecosystem: Environmental > Aquatic > Marine > Ocean trench... | reverse complement strand
TAGTCGAGCCGGAAAAATAGCCTAGGAGCCTGTCCCGGTGATAGGTGAGGTCGCGTTACAGGCGCCGCCGGGCCAAACATCAGGCGGCGCGACGCAGGCAATGTCTGGGCATTTTCGAGAAGCGCCAACACCGCAGGTGACCTGGTACCGCCGTAACCCTTTGGACAGACGGGGGTTGTGTCTCCGAGTTGCTGAGAGACGTAGGTGACGGGCTTGCCCGTAGCAAACAGCTGGCTGGAGTAGGTGTGTCTCAAATCATGGCATCTGATGTCCCTTAGCCCTGCCTGACGACGTACCCGCTCGAAACTCTTGGACTTCACGTTACCGATGTCGATTCTCTGCCCTTTCTCATTGGCCAGTCGGCCAGTGAGGTGCGGTTCCCGCCCACACTAAGGGGTAATGGTCGGATTAATCCTGCGAGAACCGCATCAACTTATACGCTGGGGGATCAAGTGGTTTCAGTCGTCCCCTTAAGAGCGAGGAGAAAACACGACCACTTCCTTTGTCGTTCGGATCTCTAGGATGACGCCGATTCTTGTCAGCATCGACTTTGGATCTGTGCCCTTATCCAAGGATCGAACTTCAACAGGCACTGTAGTGACCAGTTTCCTGTTTCGGTAGATCGCAGCTTCTCTATTACCGTTGAGCCGAAGCTCGTACGATCCGGGTTCTAGTACAGTGCCGGTTCCATTGATCACCTGTGCTCTATACAGCTTGAATTCCCAGTCCGACTTAGCCCAGACTGGGCCGGAAGCCAGGGTGGTCACCAGCACGATGGCGAACGCCGCAGTGAATAGTTTGCGCATGTTTTCTTACTCCTTTGTTAAGGTTCTGTCTATGTCAGCCCATACCTTACGGGCCGAACCATTCAGCCTTTAAGATCAGCCACCAAAGAAAGGGTCCGATCTCTTGGCTTCAATGGTCAGTGCAAAAAGGTCGCAAACTCTTACACCCTGTGCGGATCACCCCCGTTCTCCTGTCGACAAACCAACATTAAGCCCTCACTGTTGAGCAGCACCTTGTTTCACCATCATCAGTGGAGTGGTCAATTGAAGAGGGCCATTCCAGCAGAGAAATAAGTCACACTCCTGATTGTTTCCGAGTCTAAGTCTGTGAATGTAAGGCTTGGGAGTGCCCGAGCAGACAACAGAGACAAATCTTTTTTAGGAGGTTATCATGCGTAACGCAACAGCATCAGTAGTGGTGGACGCCCCGAGGGACGAAGTCTTCGCTTATCTCGCTGACATTCGAAATACCCCAGAATGGGCGACTGAGTTCATCCAGGATTTCCAGGTGATCGACGATCGACGGGCGAACGCGGTCCACCGAGGTGGGAAAGATGGTCTATCATCAGCAGTCCTATCCTGAAACCGGTGTGATTGACATACGTGTAGGACCGACGGAAGAGACACTGTCACTATTTCCGGCCCGGGTCGTGAATCTTCCAGGCGGCCAGTGCGCCTTTCTCTTCACCCTTTTTCAGAGCCCGAATCAGCCGGACCAGGCCTTCGATGCTGGATTCTCCTCTCTCCAGCGAGAGCTGGAGAATGTGAGACGGCACTTTGAAGCCAGAGCGATCCAGGAAGAGGCCTAAGGTGGGAAGCTCGGGAGGCCGGCCACCGGTCGGGCTGGAGAAGTTGACGTTTCGCTCTCAGAGCAGGTCTCCCGAGCCCAAACAGGTGACTAGGCTGCGTTGGAACGGGTAGTACGAGAGATTCAGGATCAGGTATATCGACTGGCGGTCCAGATGCTCTGGCATCCAGAGGATGCAGAGGACGCCACACAGGAAATCCTGATCCGGATCATCACCCATCTGGGATCCTTCAAGGGGAAGAGTACCCTCACGACCTGGGTCTACAGAGTGGCCAGCAACTACCTTCTGACGACCCGTAAGCGCCGGGCCGAAAGAGAGGAGATCTCCTTCGAAAGGTTTGGGCAGGACCTGGACATAGGACTCTCCGAAGGTCCGATGCAGAACCATCGAGGAGTGGAGAAAGCTCTTCTCATTCAAGAGGTGAAGGTCGGTTGCTCCCAAGGAATGCTCTTGTGCTTGGATCGGGATCATCGGCTCACCTACATCCTGGGTGAGATCCTAGAGGTCAACGGGGTCGAGGGTGGAGAGATTTTAGGGATTACACCAACGGTATTTCGTAAGCGGCTTTCCCGGGCTCGATCACGACTCTACGAGTTTATGCGGTCCAAATGTGGACTGGTGGATCCGGATCGTCCCTGCCGATGCAGAAAGCGGGTTGACCGAGCCGTCGACTTGGGACGGGTTGACCCCGAGAATCTGCTCTTTGCGTTGCACCCCGTTCAAGAGGTCTCAAAGGCCCAGGCTCAGGCGGGAGTGGAAGAGGCGGAAGCTCTCCGTTCGACGGTCTCGGTGTTCCGTACCAATCCAGCGTACGCCTCCCCGACCGACTTCGCCCAGGCAGTTCGTGAGTTGATCGAAGGTGAAGAGGTTCAATAGAGGCACTCGTTCGAAGGGCCTGAAAACAGGTATTTTCCGATTGCGTATAGGTTGCGCCAGTTGCGGCTTTCTTCCACGTTATTCCGCTCTGTGCAACTTCGGGAAATTGATGCAACCCAGTAAATGCACTATTTTCAAGAGATGCCTGGATTTATCCTGACAGCTATCAATTTGAGTTTTGAGACCTGACGGTTTTCTTGGTGTTTGCACCTGCCCGATTTGAAAACTAAAATGCCGTGACGGTGATCACTGCGCATGGACACGAGTCGGGTATCATGAAAAGTGCAACAGGGATTTACTTTTAAAGCCCTGTTTGGAGGGGCAAGTATTCCCACTAAGGAACACTTGCCCTGTTTATTTTTGGGGGCTTTTCCTGAGCCCGGTAGGGTTAAAACCCGTAGGGGCCTGATATCCCGACGCCTTACGGGTCATTCTCAACTCACAAACCACCATTCACAACTGATTTGGCTCGGGGACCAGGACTCGAACCTGGATCGGCGGCTCCAAAGGCCGCTGTCTTGCCTATTAGACGATCCCCGAACAAGCGGAGCATGGGAATCTTATCTCAAGCCTGCTCTGAAGTGAAGCGCTCTCAGGCAGCCTTCAGAGTAGAGACGGATGTCCAAGGATTTGCGTGCCACCCGGCTCATTGTGTGCTATTTTAGGGGGAAATCAACTCTTTGAGGAGGGCGCAATGAGAGGCACGGTATCCAAAATTCTGGTCCTGGCGGTTTTTATCAGCTTCATTCCCGGCTTGTTGGGTTTTCAGGACAGTGACACCTACAATGAAGAATACGATTTGTACGAGAAGGCCGAGGCGGAGAAAAATAGTAGTAAGCAAAAGGCTTTACTCCTGGAATTCGTGAAGACCTACAAGAAATCCGCGCTGGACCCGAACATCGCCTATCTCTATGCACAATTCTATCCAGGTCTTCGACAACAGGGTCAATGGCAACAGCTGGCCACCACAGCCGAGGACTTCTTGCGATACCGACCCGATGACACGTCATCCATTCAGGCTGCCACCCAGGCTTACCAAAAACTGGGCAACCCTCGAAAGCTGGTGGACTTTGGCAGTAAGCTGTACGCCGACTCACCCAATGCCACCACTGCCTATTTCGTGGCCAAGGCCTACCAAGCGTTGAACGACCAGGCCAATTTCCGGAAGTGGGGGCAGCGCGCCGCTCAATACGATCCCAACAATTTACCGATATTAGTCGATTTATCCAACTCTTACTGGGGTGGAAACGATCTCACCAAGGCTGTGGAGTATGCCAAGAAGGCGCTTGCAGCCGCCGACAAGCTCCAGAAGCCCGAGGGGCAGACGGATCAACAGTGGACAGCACAACTGAATCAGGTTCGTGGTTATTGTCACCGGGCTTTGGGCGAGCAGGCTTACGTGGGTAAGAACATGCGTACGGCCCGCAAAGAGTTCGAAGCAGCGGCGCAACACGACCCCACCAACGACTTCGCGCACTATCGCCTGGGTTTCATTTATTGGACCGCAGGGAGGATAGATCAGGCAAACCTATCTTTTGCCAAAGCAGTTGTATTGAACGGGCCCAGTTCAAAGGATGCCAGAGATCAGCTCAACCAACTCTATCGGTCCACTCATGGAAACACCAGCGGAATTCCTACGCTGATCCAGAGAGCGAGACAAGAAGTGGGGATGTAAAGCTAGAAACAAATCCTAAATCCTAAATTCCAAATCCTAAACAAATTTCAAATCTCAAATTACAATTCCGCTGTTTGGAATTTAGGATTTAGGATTTAGGATTTTAGCCGGTCTTCCGGCTGTGGTTTGGGATTTGGCATTTCAGCCGGTCTTCCGGCTGTCAGCTGTTTTCACTTCCTGCAACGGCTTTGCACTTCCCATGGCCACCTTCAACTTGTGCTCGATAGCGCCACTGATTTCGGGGTTTTCCCGCAGAAACACCTTACTATTCTCACGCCCCTGCCCTAATCGTTCCTGTCCGTAGGAAAACCACGAACCGCTTTTCTCGATCATTTCGTGCTCCACGCCCAAATCCAGCAGTTCCCCTTCTCGAGAAATCCCCTGGCCGAAGTTGATATCGAAGTGAGCCTCTCGGAAAGGCGGTGCCATTTTATTCTTGACGACCTTGGCTTTGGTGCGGTTGCCGATGTTTTGATCCCCTTCCTTAATGGAAGCAACTCGCCGGATTTCCAGACGAATAGAGGCGTAGAACTTCAGGGCTCGCCCACCCGTGGTTGTTTCCGGGTTGCCGAACATGACTCCGATTTTCTCTCGAATCTGATTGATAAAGATCAAACAAGTCTGCGACTTGGACACGATAGCGGTCAGTTTCCGCAAGGCCTGGGACATGAGTCGGGCATGCAGTCCCATGTGGGCGTCTCCCATCTCCCCTTCCAATTCAGCACGAGGGACCAAAGCGGCCACTGAATCAATGACGAGAATATCCACGGCCCCGCTGCGTATCAGCATTTCCGTGATCTCTAAGGCCTGCTCTCCACTGTCGGGCTGGGAAACCAGCAGCTCGTCAATATCGACGCCCAGGTTGCGGGCATATCCGGCATCCATCGCATGCTCGGCATCGATGAAGGCAGCGGTTCCACCCTCTTTTTGAGACTCGGCAATGGCATGAAGGGCAACGGTGGTCTTTCCACTCGATTCCGGGCCGTAGACCTCGGTCATCCGCCCGCGTGGGAACCCACCAATCCCCAGCGCCGCATCGATGGACAGGGAGCCCGTGGAGATCACCGGGACATTCAAGACGCTCTGGCTCCCCAGCCTCATGATCGACCCCTTCCCAAATTGGCGTTCAATCTGGGTCAGGGCCATCTCGATGGCCCGCTTCTTGTTCTGATCTTCGCTCATAATTTTTCCTCTTTCTCTTTTCAAGACCCTCTCCTGTTTGGCTGCTTTTCCCTATTTTAGAACATACCCCCTGACTATGATTTTCTTAGTGTATCGCAAGGACTATAACGTCCGAAATGAGAAACCTACGAAAGAAGACGGCCCGTGGGCTGAAGCCCACGGCTCTGACTGCGTCCTACCACAAGCGGGGGCCATCCTAACCGTAGAGGCACCTCCGTTGTGGGGTTTTAGCTTCCTCCTTCGGTCTTTGAAGGATTTCGTGTTTGAAATTTCGGATTTGGAATTTGTTAGAGATTTGGAATTTTGAATTTTGAATTTCCGGGGGAGAATTTGGGGACAGTCCCCGAATTCTTCCCCGGTTGACAGCGGAAGAGGAAGAATGTTTTAATCGCTTCTCTCAGAAGGATATAGGGAGAAAACATGTCTAAGGTTTGTGAGATCTGTGGGAAGGGACCCCGCTTCGGCAATAACATCTCACATGCTCATAATGTGACCAAACGTCGCTGGAATCCTAATTTACAGCGTGTACGAGCGGTCGTCGATGGGACCATCCGCCGCATCCGTGTTTGTACTCAGTGCTTGAAGTCTGGAAAGGTCCAGAAACCCTCCATAGCGTAGAAAATTTAAGGACAGTCCCCGAATTCTGGGAGAATTCTTGGGACAGTCCGCAATTTACTATCCCCTTCTTCTTTCTTTAGCCCGGGTGGTGGCTCGCTCCACTTCACGCACTCCCTCGATGGCTTTTAAGCAATCCATGATTTCCTCGAGATGGTGGATATCGCTAATCTCAACGGTCATATCGATCACTCCGTAGCGATCGTCGACGGTCTGTGCGTTCACGTTCACAATGTTGGTGTCGATTTGGGAGACGGCCGAAGTGACATCCGCCAAAATTCCGGTCCGGTCTTCGGTAGAAACAAGCAGACGGACGGGATAGATACCTTTTTTCCCATCCTCGGTCCACTTCACCTGGACTTTCCACTCCGGGTTTAAGAGCAATTTTTCAACGCTTGGACAGTCCACCGAATGGACCGAGATCCCTCGGCCGGTGGTGATGTAACCGATAATTTCCTCACCCCGAATGGGGTTACAACACTGGGCTCGATAGACCAGCAGATCATCGTAGCCGTTAACCTGAATGGCGGTATCCGAGCGTCGGAGTACCTTGTTGACCATCTGGGTCACCCTCGAGGTTCCGCTCTCTTCGCCTTCCTGTTCCTCGACCTTACCGGGCTCCAGTTTCTTCAAGACCTGGCGAGGGGAGATCTTTCCAAATCCGATGCGCGCAAACAGATCTTCCATTTGGGAAACATTAAAATCGGAAAGCATCGATTCCAGCTTGTCCTTATAATTCTTGAGGTTCAACTTGTAGCTGCGAGCATTTGTCTCCAGCAATTTCCTCCCCATCTCGATGGCCTCTTCCTTCTGCTTCACATTGATCCAGCGTCGGATCGCGCTTCGAGCCCGTGAACTCTTGACATAATTCAACCAGTCTCTACGCGGATGAGCCTCACTGGAGGTAACAATCTCTATAATGTCTCCATTACTGACCCTGTATTTCAAGGGGACGATTCGGCCGTTGACCCGGGCCCCTACACTCTTATTTCCCACTTCGGTGTGGATGGCATAGGCAAAATCAACCGGTGTAGAACCACGGGGAAGAGTGATCACCTCTCCTTTTGGGGTGAGGGGATACACCTCTTCCGGGTACAGATCAATCTTGAGGTTGCTCAAGAATTGATGGGGGTCCTTGACTTCGTGCTGCCATTCCAAAAGTTGCCTCAACCACTGAAAACGCTTGTCATCCTTATCCTCCTCCAGCTTTCCCTCCTTGTATTTCCAGTGGGCCGCGATCCCCTTTTCAGCAACCTGGTTCATCTCGTGAGTGCGAATTTGCAGTTCGAAGGGGTGTCCATCGTGCCCAATGACGGTGGTGTGAAGAGATTGGTACCGGTTGGAAAGAGGACTGGCGATGAAGTCCTTAATTCTACGCGGAATCGGGTTCCACATGTTATTCACAATACCCAACACGGTATAGCAATCACGAACCGTGTTCACCAGAACCCGAATGGCATTGAAGTCATAGACCTGGTCAATGCTTATTTTCTGACGTTTCATCTTCTGGTAGGTGCTGTAGATCCCTTTGATACGACTCTTCATTTCGGCTTCAATGTTCTGCTCTCGGAAGCGCTCCTGCATGACCTTCATCACCTCTTGGCTGAACTCCTGGCTATTCGCCCTCCTTTTTTCCACCTGAGCAGAAATGTTCTGAAAGGCGCCCGGTTCCAGGTACTGAAAGGCCAAATCCTCCAACTCACCCCGAAGTTTAGCCATTCCCAGGCGGTGGGCGATGGGCACGTAGATGTCCAGCGTTTCCTGGGCAATCATTTTTCTCTTGTCCGCAGGAAGGTATTGTAAGGTGTTCAGGTTATGAAGACGATCGGCTAACTTCACCAAAATCACCCGGATATCATCCACCATCGCCAGGAGCAGTTTACGGAAATTCTCGGCTTGTTTTTCCTGACGTGAAGCGAATTGGATCTGGCTGATTTTGGTCACACCATCCACCAGATGGGCGATGTCTTCGCCGAAGTATTCTCTTATGGTATCGAGGCTGGTTAGGGTATCCTCGACCACATCGTGAAGGAGCCCCACGCTCACACACGCCACATCGAGCTTCATCTCAGCCAGAATATGAGCCACCTTTAAGGGGTGGGAGAGGTAGGGTTCCCCGGAGAGTCGAACTTGTCCCTTGTGCTCACGGGCAGAAAAGACATAGGCCTTCCTGAGGAGTTCCAGATCTGCCTCAGGATGATATTTTTGAACCTGTTCCTCCAAGTCTTCGAAACGAATCATAACGGCCTTGACCTATTTTACCACCTCAATAGCCCGGGTTCTGTATAGGTTCTCGTCACGGAGTGACGAAAGCGCCGATCTGACAAGGCGCGGCTTGGACAGAAAAAAAGGAGAGGGGTCGCTCCCTCTCCTCAAAATCTCCAGCGATGCTGATGGGTGAGCTACTCTTCTTCCCCTGCCAACAGCCGACGACGATCTTCTGCTTCCGCGTCCTGCTGTTCACGCTTGAGCTCCAGTGCCCGTAAAGCGAGCTGATCAGCTTCTCGCTCCCAGGTCCTCTTTTCTTCTTCCTCATTTGTGAGCTTGGCCTTTTCGCGGTAAAGCAGATTCAGGTATTGCATGGCATCCACATACTCTGGATCGATCTCCAAAGCCTCCTTTAAAGAGGCTATGCCCTCATCCACAAGCTGATTGATTTCTGCGCTTCTCTCCTCACTGAGAAACTCGACGCTCTCACCGGTCATCCCCGTCTCATCGTAGGCCAGTTGCCAATCGATGGTGGCAATCCCATACATCGGCACTGGATTGTCCGGTTCCAATTCCAGACGCTTGCGATACCACTCCTTGGCCATGTCGTAATCGCCCATTCCACTGTAAAGACCTGCCAGGTTAGCCATGGCGGTAGTCTGATCCACTGGATCGGTAGCTTTATCGATCACCTGTTTAAAGGTCGTGATCGCATTTCGAGCCCTATCCATATTCTCGGGGCTGGTCCCCTGGGGAACGTATTGGGCACGGTAGGCTATGGCCAGATAGAGATAGCTTCGGACCAGATCAGGATCCTTTTCAATGGATTCCTGGAAGTGCTCAATCGCCTCATCATATTTCTTACTGGTGTAAGCACTCACTCCCTGGTTGAGCTCACTACGGGCACTCAAACTGTCGAGCCAGCCACAACTCGAGGCCGTCACAACCAACATCAGCATTGCCGCAAAGAGAGATTTCCTATTCGGAACAGTCGTTCCCATTCTTGCCTCCAACCCTGGATCTTCCGGTCGTCTGTTATCCACCCGGACTGTCCTCCGGTGTCAAGAGCCCGATATCCCCTACCCCGGCTCCCTTGGCGATGTCGATCACCTTGACGACATCATCAAAAGCAAGATCCACATCGCCCAGGATGAACATATTCTTGTTGGCGCGGGCGCTGTAGATATCAAAGAGTCTGATTCCCAATTGGTCAAAGGTGACGGCTTCCTGATTGATACGATAAGCGCCCTGTCGATCAATGGAAACCACGATGGCATCCGACTTAATGATCAAATCTTGGGGAAGCTCATCGGGAAGTTTCTGGGGAACGCGAGCCTGCAGATCATACTGAATCATGGGCTGAATGACCATGAAGATGATGAGCAGCACCAGGAGAATGTCGATAAAAGGTGTGATGTTGATCTCGGAGTTGGGCCCCTTGCCGGAGCCTCCGCCCATTCCCATAGTTACCTCCCCGGGTTCTCTTGCCGATCAACCATCAAACCGATTTGTTCCACTCCCGCTTCTCGGGCCTTGGACACAAGATCCACGACAGTGCCATAGAGCACAGCCACGTCGGCCTTGATAAAGAGCGGTAACTCGGGTTTTATAGCAATGCGCTCGACAATCCTTTCCACAATCTGGTTGGGACCGACGGGTTTACGATTGATGTAGATGTCTCCAACGCGTGTAATGGTGACCATGGTTGCATCCTCGTCATCCACCAGGGGTTCCTCCCGGGCATTTCTGGCCCTGGGCTTGTTGACAAAGATTCCTTGTTGCAACAGCGGAACGGTGATCATGAAAATGATCAGCAGCACCAACATCACATCGCACATGGGAGTGACGTTGATATCTGCGGTGACTCCTGACCCGCCTCTGCGCCTAGTCTCCATGCTTTTCGGCTCTCCGCTTCAGGAAATAATCGATCAACTCGGAAGAAGAGTTGTCCATCTCCACGATAAAAGATTCCATTTTCCCAGTGAAGTAGTTGTACATCCACACTGCCGGAATGGCCACAAATAGTCCGAAAGCGGTAGCTACCAGTGCCTCAGCGATACCTGGTGCCACAGCGGCCAGTCCAACGCTTTCCCCTGTGGCCATGCCCAGAAAGGCGTTAATGATACCGACCGTCGTACCCAGCAGTCCCACAAAGGGGGCAGTGGCACCGATGGTCGCCAACCCTCCCAGGCCTCTCTTTAACTCCTCGATCCCAATGGCAGTCGCCCGCTGAAGCGCTCGTCGTGAGGCTTCTACAATCTCGCCAGGGATGGCGCTGGAACCTTCGTGGGCTTGAAACTCCTGAAGACCGGCAACCACGACCTTGGCCAAGTGACTCTTTTCATGTTGCTCGGCCAGCTCAATGGCCTCACGAATGTTTCCCGTTTTCAAAGCTTCCGAAACAGCAGGAGCAAACTCCCGCGACTGCTTGCGGGCCGCATAAAACTTGAGATAGCGCTCAATCATCACTGAAATGGACCAGACCGACATGATCCCCAGGACAAAAACTATAGCTTTCGCCAGAAGTCCCATCTGGTCCCACATTTCCATAAACCCACTCATATGTGATACCTCCCTGAAAAAGTTACGATCATCTTACGAATCCACAACCCAAAGTCAAATACCTATCTGAGAATAAAATTTACGGTCACCGTCGCAATGACCGGCACCGGTTCCCCATTGAGCAGTGTGGGCGAATATTTCCACTGCCCCACGGCCGATACGGCTGCGTCATTCAATAACGGATGACCTCTGATGATTTTGATATCGACTACGTCCCCTGTCTCACCGACCGTGACCTGCAGCAACACGATACCCTGTATCCGAGCCCGTTTGGCCAGTTCCGGATATTTCGGTTCCACCCGGTGAAGGAGCTTCGAGGATTGAACATTTCCACCCACCCGAATCGGATCCTTCTTCTTGGGAGGAGGTGGAGGAGGCGGCATGGCGTTGGGAATCGCACCGATCACTCCACCCACGAGACCTCCGGGAACTCCACCCATCAGGCCTCCCGCATTGGGGTCCAGGATACTGGTGATTTCCGGAATATCCTCCATGGGAGGAGGAATCTCGGTGGGAATTTCAATGGGTGCCACGAACTGTGTCGGATCCAATTTGACCACCTGCACCTGCTGAACGGGTGGAGGAGGTGCCGTCGGCGGCGGTGGTGGTGGCGGTGGCGGTGGCGGTGGCGGTGGTGCGGCCAGAAACGTCAACAGTTCCTGTTGAGGCAAAACATCGTAATAAATCAGTGGAATCAGTACCATCGTCGTAATGAGGAC
>Ga0209988_10002853_pt1 | contig 11432 bp, 12 predicted proteins | sample N075metaG_FD_183115 | JGI IMG/M metagenome (GOLD analysis project Ga0209988, IMG submission 183115) | Deep subsurface microbial communities from Kermadec Trench to uncover new lineages of life (NeLLi) - N075 metaG (SPAdes) (version 2) | ecosystem: Environmental > Aquatic > Marine > Ocean trench... | reverse complement strand
CTGAGCCAAATTAGTGAAAATAAACAAGGGGGATCATCAAGTTGTTTAGCACAATGGTTTCTCCGGACTATTTTTAAAATCTTGCCAGTGATGCAATTATTTCATCTTTTGCTGCCTGGGCATCACGCCAGCCTTCAAGCCTGACCCATTTTTCCGGTTCCAGGTCTTTATAGTGCTCAAAAAAATGCGTAATTTGATCCAGCACCGCAGCTTGTACATCTTGATACGAATTTATAGTGGTATGAAATTTAGAGACACTGTCTAATGGAACTACCATCACCTTACCATCATTCCCGGCTTCATCAGTCATATCCAATAAGCCAACTGAACGGCAACGTATAACAGAGCCATGAATTAAAGGCATCAGTGTAACAAGAATAATATCCACAGCAATCTACTCTATCCAGGTTCATAAATTTCTCCTGCTCATTTATTTATCTGACTGCTGTAACTTTATTTATTCAAGCTTTATTTATTCAGGCGATTTTCAATCAGATCATCGACCACGGAAGGATCTGCCAAAGTGCTGGTGTCTCCCAGCGCATCCAGCTCATTTTCTGCAACTTTACGTAGGATCCTGCGCATGATTTTGCCTGAACGGGTCTTGGGTAATCCAGGTGCCCATTGAATAATATCGGGAGAGGCAATCGGACCTATCTCCTTACGTACATGTTGAACCAATTCTTTTCGCAGATCATCGCTGGGTTCAACCCCTGACATCAAGGTCACATAAGCATAAATACCCTGTCCTTTAATATCATGCGGATAGCCGACAACGGCCGCCTCTGCAACCGTATTATGGAGCACCAGCGCACTTTCAACTTCTGCAGTGCCCATGCGATGTCCTGAGACATTAATCACGTCGTCAACGCGACCCGTGATCCAGTAATAACCATCTTTGTCGCGCCTTGCTCCATCACCGGTGAAATAACTGCCCGGATACAATTTGAAATAGGTTTCGATAAAACGATCATGATCACCAAAGATTGTACGCATTTGTCCTGGCCAGGAACGCTTGATAATTAAATTCCCAGAGGCATCACCTTCCAGTTCATTTCCCTGCTCATCGACAATGGCGGGTTCGATACCAAAGAAAGGCCGTGTTGCAGAACCTGGTTTTAGATCGGTGGCACCGGGCAAGGGTGTAATCAGAATGCCACCTGTTTCCGTTTGCCACCAGGTATCAACGATCGGACATTCGCCATTCCCCACAACATGGTAATACCACTCCCATGCCTCTGGATTGATAGGCTCCCCAACAGAGCCGAGTATGCGTAAACTCTTGCGACTGTGTTTGGTAACAAACTCATCGCCTAGCCCCATGAGCGCGCGGATGGCTGTAGGTGCTGTGTAGAAAATGTTCACCTGATGTTTATCGACGACTTGCCAGAAACGACCTGCATCAGGATAAGTCGGGATCCCCTCAAACATCAGAGTCGTTGCCCCGTTACATAAGGGTCCGTAGACAATATATGTGTGGCCGGTTACCCATCCAACATCAGCAGTACACCAGTAAATATCACCATCATGATAATCAAAGATATATTTATGCGTCATCGCGGCGTATAGCAAATAACCCCCCGTCGTATGTAACACACCTTTCGGCTTACCGGTTGAACCAGAGGTATAAAGGATGAATAAGGGATCTTCCGCATCCATCTCTTCAGGCACGCAATCCACTGAAGCATCAGCGAGGGATTCGGCATACCAGATATCCCGTTCATCATTCCATTCAATTGCATTGCCCGTCACTTTTGTGACGACAACGGTATGAACATGGGGACAAGATTGCAGGGCTTTGTTGACGTTTTCTTTCAGTGGAACCGCCTTACCGCCACGAAGACCTTCATCGGCCGTAATAACCACCTGACAATCAGAATCCAGAATTCTGTCTTTTAAGGCCTCAGGAGAGAAGCCCCCAAACACGATTGAGTGCACGGCACCGATACGTGTACAAGCCAGCATGGCAACCGCCGCTTCTGGGACCATTGGCATATAGATAGAAATACAATCACCTTTCCTGACTCCTCGATCTTTTAGTACATTGGCAAAACGGCAGACTTGCTCATGTAATTCTTTATAAGTGATTGCTTTACTGACATCGGGATCATCGCCTTCCCAGATGATTGCAGTTTGATCCCCTCTTGTTTGCAGATGTCTATCCAGGCAATTATAAGAAACATTCAGTTTGGCACCTTCAAACCATTTAATATTGACGTCACCCTCATATCCCACTGATGAAACCTTGTCCCATGGTTTAAACCAACTGACAAAAGCCTCAGCCTGCTCTGCCCAAAATTGATCAGGATGATCAATTGATTGCTGATACATCTCCAGATACTGCTCATTATTGATATGGGCATTCTTTTGGATCGCTTCAGGAACCTGATAGGTTTTAATCTCAGACATCACTATTTTTCCCTTCAATTAATTCAACTTGTTACCTCGGAGCCTCCTGAAACAGACTTAAATCAGGAGGGACTCTTAACAATAAGCCATTAACAACGATTTCTCAAAGAGAGATTAGCTTGCTTTGAAGATAGCCATAACCATTTGTGATTTGTCTGCCAATAATGTGGCTTTTTGCAACATACAGACTCGGTACCCCTTGTGGGGTGTGCAGGGACTTTGGATTTGTCAGGAAGCGCGAAGCTTACCCTTGGGGTACAAAAATGACCGCCATGGAAGGCGAGAATGCCGAAAATGCAGGACGACTATACGGATATAGTCGGTTGAAAATATCTGGAACAAATTTTCCAGTAATTTTTCGACCCTGACAGTAGATCCTGTACATCACCGTTCCTGCGCATCCATGCGCCCACGGCATTGCCTGCACGGACGCAGGTACTTAGGATTTGTCAGGAACAAAAATCCTGGCAGTACATCCTTGTACATTGCCGCTCCTCTGCATCCATGCAGCCGCGGCATACAGTACATCCTGTACATCGCCGCTCCTCTGCATCCATGCAGCCGCGGCATACATTACGTCCTTGTAAATAAAAAAGGGGTGCGGGAAAAATTTCCGGCACCCCTTACTACATATCTACCTAACAATACTTAATTGTTACAGTATTAATTTGCGATAATGTCTACCCTTCTATTCTGAGCACGACCTTCCCTTGTATCATTAGATGCCACTGGGCTACCTTCACCCATACCGACTGGATTTAATCTTGAAGATGAAACACCACTAGAAATCAGGTAATCAGCTACAGATTGAGCTCGACGCTCCGATAAAGCCTGGTTATATGACTCAGACAATCGACTATCGGTATGTCCTTCTATTGATAGCTGTGAACTTGAGTTGGCATTAATCGCTGCCAAAGCACCGTCCAGGATAGACTTAGCCTCACTCGTCAATGCTGCACTATCACTTGCAAAGTGAACACCTTGTAGAGAGACAATTAACTCTGGCATAACAATTTCACAGCCGTAAATATCCACTTCTACTCCAGCAGGAGTCGTCCAACAAATATCTTCACTATTTGGCACACCATCACCATCAGTATCTAGATCAGGAGCTGCGGCCATCATTGGTGCCTCTTCCATCATGACACCACCACACATCTCATCGGTAATCCCCTTAGCTCCTTGCCAGCAGCTCCCGGCGCCATTGGTCCAGACCTTGCCTGATGAATTTCCCCAATAAGTCCCCATATCAGCAAGTGCCTCGCGACTATCTATGACACTGCCTGCTGTGATCAGTAGGAACATACTTAACGCAATGGATAATAGTTTCATTGTTTGATGCCTCGTTAATTTATATACATGAATTTTTAGTATTTTTATTTTGTACTGAGTAACACTTCTGTTTCTTAAATGTAGTGTCATTTACGAGAATAGCGTCCTTCTACATAATTATCTACAATAACTCGAAACTCCTCGGCAATATTATCACCTCTAAGTGTCATGGCTTTCTTACCATCGATAAACACGGGAGCTGTGGGGGTCTCACCAGTGCCAGGCAAACTGATACCAATGTCCGCATGTTTGCTTTCGCCAGGTCCATTCACCACACAACCCATCACGGCCAGATTCATCTCTTCAACACCAATATATTTTTCTCGCCATATAGGCATCTGGCTACGGACATGGGCTTGAATCGAATTCGCCAATTTCTGAAACACCGTACTGGTGGTCCTGCCACATCCCGGACAAGCTGTAACCAGGGGTGTAAATGATCGCAGTCCCATGGTTTGCAACATTTCCTGGGCGACAATAACCTCGTTGGTTCTGTCTCCATCAGGCTCCGGTGTTAAGGACACGCGAATCGTATCGCCAATCCCTTCCTGTAGCAGAATTGCCATCCCCGCCGTTGATGCAACAATCCCCTTCGAGCCCATGCCTGCTTCTGTGAGTCCTAGATGAATCGCATAATCGCAACGCGCAGCAAGGTCTCGATAAACAGAAATCAGTTTCTGTACACCGCTGACTTTACATGAAAGAACAATTTGATCACGTGCTAAACCAATCTCTTCAGCTTTTTCCGCGCTGTTCAATGCAGACACGATCAAGGCCTCTTTCATCACATCATCAGCATCATGTGGTTCAGCAAGGCTGGCATTATCATCCATCATTTGTGTTAATAATTGTTGATCCAGACTGCCCCAGTTCACACCAATACGTACTGGCTTATTATATTGAATCGCCTTTTCGATCATCACAGCAAACTGATTCTCTTTTTTCCTGCCAAAGCCAACATTACCTGGGTTAATTCGATACTTGGCCAGGGCTTCTGCACAATCAGGATATTTTTCCAGCAAGGTATGACCGTTGTAGTGAAAATCGCCTACCAAAGGAACATGACAACCCATGACATCCAGTTTCTCTCTAATCAAAGCAACCTGACTGGCCGACTTTTCAGTATCCACTGTGATACGGACAAGTTCCGAACCGGCCGCCGCAAGTTGTTGTACCTGTTTCGCTGTTGACTCAGCATCTGCAGTATCTGTATTTGTCATTGACTGCACGACGACAGGTGCGCCGCCGCCAATCATCACTGACCCAACTTTGACACCGACACTCTTTCTTCTCTTGATTAAAACACTATCTGTAGACATTAAAACACCCTGATTTTTTGTGCACTGCAGTGAGTCTAACTGTAGGGATATCGGTGTCAAGAGAGCGAAAAAATTTGTCCCAAAAATATCAGCGTTTAATCACAGCAATCAAGGTTTTTGGTAAATATCTGAATCTGGGTTAAATGCCAGCCATGCAAACGCAAAATGTACGCCACTATCGACCTCATTTAATTGTCGACCAATATATGGCCCACTGGTTGCTTTCCCCAGGATATTCCAGTGCGATCCTGTTTCTCTATCTCTGATCTGATTGCTAGAGAACTCAAAGCTCAATGTCTTACCATCAATGCGTCTTGACCAGGCCGTGACTGAAATTATTTTTTTTGATTTTTTTATCTGTTCTGCGTCCAGGGCTGACAAGGTTCCGTGTTTTCCGAAAATGGCAATCTTCAAATTGCCTAACTCATCATTAATGACACTTAATTCCTTAACAAGGCCAAAAGGATATAAGCGATATTGTTTGTCATGACGGACGAATAGAACACGTTCCATTGCAGGTAATCGCTTATCCGTTTTCCCCTTGAATAAGAATGGAGAACCACCTACTCGATCATAACCCTTGTAGGGGTTTCTGCCATAAGGTCTGGAATATCCTGTCTCATTAGAGAGTACCAGACCCGTTGGATATATCTCTCTGAAGTCAGCATAGGCAACAATACTTGCGGGTATCTGTTTAAGCACCGTGCCGGTATATTCGCCAACAATTCCCTTGCCTGTAAATTGTTGCCACCAGGATTCCGTTTGTCTGTCATACATGATCATGTCGCTCATGCGTAACTTCCCCGTGACACCGAAATCCAGCACCTTTCCTTCTACTCTGCGGTCAAAAACGATGGAGGCATTGCACAAAGGGCAGAAGGTGACGCTTACTGGAATATCGGCCAGTTCATCATTAACTATCTCATGATATATCAAGACCTGGAGTGGATAGGCACGCGCATGTTCTGCAAGTGTCAGGACGATGACGGGCTCCTGACCGTCTAACCATTGATTGGCCTGATTAATAGAAATAAATTTAGGCTTATCAATAGCAGGAATACCATCTTTTGGTGGACCGCCGGATTCAATCTCTTCTAAATTAACAATACTTTTGGAGAAATCTGTTTTTCGCCATTCGATATTTTTACGTAACTCTGAATCCGCGAAAGCACTTGATTTCATTACCAGCGCATACGCGGTCACGCAAATGAGGCACAAAGACAGAAAATAGAGCCTGAATGACAGTGTATTCGATTTTACAACTTCATCTTGCAACACTTTAATGAACCCTTACGACCCGTATGTTCTACTGTATGACTTGCTTCTTCAGCAGACGTTCTCTATATATTAATCTATAAACAGGTTTTTCAAGTGTGTTTCACGTGCGATACTAGCTTGGATATGAATAAAAAAAATAAATATACTTACGAGGACCTGATTAAATCAGGTAAAGCCGAGTTATTTGGAGAAGGCAATGCGCAATTACCCGCACCACCGATGCTCATGTTTGATCGAATCACCTCTATAAGTAATGAAGGTGGAGATTATGAAAAAGGATTGATCATTGCTGAAATGGACATTAAACCCGATCTCTGGTTTTTTAACTGCCACTTCCATGGTGATCCGGTGATGCCTGGTTGTCTTGGCCTGGATGCAATGTGGCAACTACTCGGGTTTTATGTCGGTTGGACCGGTGCGCCTGGAAGAGGCAGGGCACTGGGAGCAGGCGAGGTAAAATTTAGCGGCCAGGTATTACCAGAGGCGAAATTGATCACTTACAGAATTAACATTAAGCGGCTCATCCTCAGAAGACTGGTAATGGGTGTCGCAGATGGAACAATGTCCATTGATGGTAAGGAAATTTATGCAGCCAAGGACCTGCGTGTAGGTTTATTTGAATCAACAGAAGGTTTTTAGCAGTTTTTATTTTTAATCGAGGAATTTTATGAAGCGCGTTGTAATCACTGGCCTTGGTATTGTCTCTAGTATTGGTAATAACAGGGCAGAAGTCACCGAGTCACTAAAAACCGGTAAGTCCGGGATTGAATTCTGTGAAAAATATGCAGAGCTTGGATTTCGTTCTCATGTCCATGGGCCGATTCGTCTCAATCTTGAAGAATTAATTAACAGAAAACTTAAACGCTTCATGGGTGATGCAGCAGCCTTTGCCTATCTGGCCATGAAAGAAGCCATAGAAGTCTCAGGTCTGACTGAAGATGAAATTTCAAACCCGAGAGTTGGGTTAATTACTGGATCAGGTGGTGGTTCAAATCAGAATCTGGTTGAGTCAGTCGAGCTAATGCGATCAAGAGGCGCACGAAAGGTGGGACCAACCATGGTGCCCCGAATTATGGCAAGTACCACCAGTGCCTGTCTCTCTGTTGCTTATAAAATCAAGGGTGTTAACTATTCCATTAGTTCAGCATGTGCCACTAGTGCACATTGCATTGGTAATGCCTACGAAATAATTCAATCCGGGAAACAGGATATTATTTTTGCCGGTGGTGCTGATGAGGTGCACTGGACCAGTACACTTCTGTTTGACAGCATGGGCGCACTTTCGTCAACTTATAATGACACGCCAGAGATCGCATCAAGACCTTATGATGCAAATCGTGATGGTTTTGTGATTTCCGGTGGTGGTGGCATCGTTGTCATGGAAGAACTGGAACATGCATTACAGAGAAATGCTCACATCTATGCTGAAATTGTGGGTTATGGCGCGACATCGGATGGGGCGGACATGGTCAAACCTTCCGGCGAAGGGGCCTTGCGTTGTATGCAACAGGCAACTTCGACTGTTGATACGCCCATTGATTACATCAACACACATGCAACCAGCACACCCGCCGGGGACATTGCCGAACTTGGTGCCATCAAAGAATTATTTGGTGACGATGCACCAAGAATCAGTGGCACTAAATCTCTAACAGGGCACGGGCTCGGTGCAGCAGGCGCCAATGAAGCCATCTATTCGCTACTCATGATGGAGCATGATTTTATTGCTGCCTCAGCAAATATCACTGAACTGGATGAAGGTGCTGCTGGAATGAAAATTGTCACTCAGAGAGAAGACAATGCCGGCCTGAATACGATTATGTCCAATAGCTTTGGTTTTGGTGGGACCAATGCCACCCTGGTATTCAAACGTCCTGATTAGTAACAGGCAATTGAACTAGTCTCATAACGACATGGAAACTGTACAGCTTCTGATAATTCTCCTTAGCTGGGCAGTTACCCTGAACAGTTATTCAGCGCCTGAACAACTTCCCCCCGTCGAATACAAATCTGAAGCTTATTTCCATGAACATGCCTGTAGTGGCAGCTACGACAACAGTAGTTGTGAGGATCATCCGAAACGAGAACGAGAAGCCTATGCTATTCAAAGAGAGTATGGCATCAGGGCGAGTGGTTCTGTACTTTACATTCGAATGGTCATCCCCCCTTGTCTTCAAGTCTAACTATTCAAAAAAGATTAATCCCTGAGAGGATGAAAACTTGAATAGTCATATCCTCATTTCATTGGCTGGAATCGGTGTATTAGGGATCGCCTGCCAATGGCTGGCATGGTGGGCCCGTCAACCAGCAATATTATTCCTATTGCTGTGTGGCATGATCGTTGGGCCAGTCACCGGCTTGCTAAAACCGGATGATCTGTTTGGAGAACTATTGTTCCCCATGGTTTCTCTTTCGGTCGCTGTCATTCTTTTTGAAGGTAGCCTGACTCTCAAACTCGATGAAATAAGAGGCCTTGGATCTGTTGTTCGTAATCTGATTACAGTCGGTGTATTAATCACCTGGTTGATTACTGCCGTCGCAACACATATTTTGATTGGCTTCCCCTATGAATTATCATTTTTATTCGGCGCTGTTGTTGTGGTCACCGGGCCCACCGTCATCATGCCGATACTTCGAACCGTCAGACCAAATGCAAAGATCGCCAATATACTTCGTTGGGAAGGGATTGTGATCGATCCTCTCGGTGCATTACTGGCCGTTCTTGTATTTGATTTCATCATCTCCAGCCAGGCAGAAAATGCACTGGAAATAATTTCCCTGGTATTCGGACGTATCGTGCTTGTTGGTGCAACGTCTGGCGCACTTGCCGCATTTCTTCTTGGAGAGATACTGCGTAGACATCTGATTCCTGAGTATCTACGTAATGTCCTCACGCTAACACTTGTGTTTGCAGTTTATGCTGGCGCAGATCATCTGGCACATGAATCTGGCTTACTAGCCGTCACCGTCATGGGCATGGTGCTGGCAAATCTGAAAGATACAGATATCGATGATATTCTTGATTTCAAGGAAAGCTTGAGTATTTTACTGATTTCAGGCTTATTCATCATTCTCGCGGCACGTGTTGAATTTTACCAGTTCAAAGAAATTGCCTGGCATGCCCTGGGCGTACTTGCAGTAATGATGTTTTTGGCAAGACCCATAGCGGTCTGGGTATCCACTTTTACATCAGATTTAAAACCAAAAGAGAAACTATTAATTTCCTGGATAGGCCCTAGAGGAATTGTTGCCGCTGCCGTCGCATCACTCTTTGCCATCCGCCTTGAAGCTGAAGGCTATCCTGAAGCATCATTACTCGTGCCCCTTACATTTTTTATTATCATCGGCACCGTCGTTTCACAAAGTGCAACAGCAAAATACATCGCACATTGGTTGGGTGTCAGAGAGCCTCCGCCAACAGGTTTATTAATCGTCGGGGCCGGCAATGTCGCCAGAGCCATTGGCAAAACACTGCAGGAAGCAAAAATTAATGTCATCTTGACTGATAGTAACTGGGACAATATAAGACAGGCAAGAATGGACGGACTGAATACCTATTATGGCAACCCCACGTCAGAACATGCTGACCGTAATCTTGATCTTACAGGGATAGGCAAAATGCTGGCGATGACAGGCAATGCCAACCAGAATGCACTCGCGAGTCTACGATTTAAGTCAGAGTTCGGTATACACAAAATATTTGAGTTGAAAACAAACAGGGAACAAATCATTTCAGAAAAACATTCTCTGTCTACCAGGCACCGTGGCCCTCAATTGTTTAACAACAACATAACTTATGGGCAAATTGCATCACTCCTTCGACAAGGAGCAGAGATCAAGAGCACACAACTCAGCGATGAGTATGACTATGATGCCTACATCAGTAATCGAACGGGGCAATTAATACCCCTGTTTGCGTTTGATCAGCGAGATCGTTTACATATTATTACGGCTGACCAGAAGATCTCCCCGGGATCTGGTTGGTCAATCATTAGCCTGATATATAATAACGACGCTGAACAAGCATAAATGAATTGCAATAATTGATTCAAAAACTGTGACTCACATCACAGTATCAGCCTGATTCCACTCAGATCTGTGCACTGCTTCACACACGCTTTCCTGAATATTGACTAGAATTGTAGTCAAGAATCTAACCTCCTCAGAGATTTGTAACTGGACCCGGAACTGACTCTAGCCCTCCTCCCCCCTTCAATAGACTCTTTCCGGGTCTCTTTTATTCCGAAAGATAATTTTCAAGTAAACATATGGAACCTCTAATTAAGCCCTAAAATACATTAAGTCGTCATTCTGGCGCATGCCAGAATCTAGTCAAAACAATTACTTACTCGACTTTGTCTGGAAAACTTGTTCCTGACGTTTTCTACCGCTTACATCCCTGTAAGCGTCCTGAGTCGTTCTCGGTCTCTGTTCCAGACTCGACTCTCGACACCTGTTCCTGACGCTGTTCTACCTCCTCCCTCCCTGGAGTCGTACCGATTACTTCCATGTAATCGTACCTCCTGCATCCATGCAGTCGTGGATGCAGGTCGCTTCGGACTCCATGTCCTCTCGCGACATTTCCTACATCCTGTCGGTCGTATTCACCAGCATGACGAAGTACGTACTTAATCAGAGGTTCCCTAGTTACATTCATATTTATATTGGCATTTTGATAGCTCATCTTCATGACAGATGATTCCACCATTATCCATCGTAAACCAGTCACCACTGTCGACAGTAATCAGGCATTTTTCAGGTTTAGATATCCCATCGAGCCTGACTTCCCTATTGGGACTGTCATACTTACAGGAGACAAACTCCCCATGATTCTCAATGGTGACAGCATATAATTGTGTAACAGCAAGCAGATCATCAAGAGCTACTTCGTAATTGACGGTCCATTCATAAGCCTCTGGGACTTTTCTATCTTTGATATCACTGACAGTAGGACAGGTATCTGCAGAGATAAACGGACTAAAAAATAATGCGAACAAAAAGGTTAAGACTATTTTATTTTTATGTATCATCCAATATCCGGTCCAGGTAATTACTGAATCCAGCAATATGACAATAATTTACTATATTCACGAC
>Ga0209988_10002851_pt1 | contig 11433 bp, 7 predicted proteins | sample N075metaG_FD_183115 | JGI IMG/M metagenome (GOLD analysis project Ga0209988, IMG submission 183115) | Deep subsurface microbial communities from Kermadec Trench to uncover new lineages of life (NeLLi) - N075 metaG (SPAdes) (version 2) | ecosystem: Environmental > Aquatic > Marine > Ocean trench... | reverse complement strand
GTACAGGTATACCCCTTGCTATACGCAAGGACGCCGATATTGGCTCCAGCCGATCTTAATCGTAGCGATTCGCAACATCGATCTCAATTGTTCGATGCCGGGAACAGGTCATCGTTCCAAAAAAAACCAGCCTCCGGTGACCCGCGGGCGGGTCGCCGGAGGCGGCGTGTGTCCGGAATGGAGGCCGAAAACAGGGCCCCGGGCTCAGGAATCGGCCACCGGCGACCCGGTCCGCGCGTCGGCCTGGGTAATGACCTCGACCAGGGTGGGCTGCTGGGCCCGTTCGGCCCCGAGTGCCTCGGCCGTCTCGGCGGCCTCGCTGAGCATCTGCTGCTCCTCCTCGGCCATGGAAACCGGCGGCTCGACAAGCCGCTTCACCTTCATCTTCTGGTAGGGGTGGAAGCCGGTGCCTGCCGGGATGAGGTGCCCCAGCAGCACGTTCTCCTTGAGTCCCGTGAGGTGGTCGACGGCGCCCCGGAGAGCGGCCTCGGTGAGCACCTTTGTCGTCTCCTGGAACGACGCCCCGGACAGGAACGACTCGGCCTGCAGCGACGCCTTGGTGATGCCCAGCAGCAGCGTGCGGGCGGTGGCGGGCTTGGCCTTCTTTCCCTTGGCGGTGTTCTTGCCCTCGGCCTCGGCTATGGCGTTGGCTTCCTTGAACTCCTCCTTGTCGACCAGGGCGTCAAGGGCCAGGCTGGTATCGCCGGGGTCGGTGATCCGAACGCTGTTGGCAATCTCCAGGTTGCGCTCGCGGTGGAGGTACTTGTCGACAACTTCGTTCGGCAGCAGGTTTGCGTCGCCGGGGCTCTCCACGCGGACCTTCGAAAGCATCTGGCGGAGGATCACCTCGATGTGCTTGTCGCTCAACGGCACACCCTGGGCCCGGTAGACGTTCTGGACCTCCTCCAGCATGTACACGTAGAGGTCTTCCTCGCCCTTGATCTCGAGGATGTCATGCGGGACAAGCGGGCCCTCGGTCAGCGGGTCGCCGGCACGGATGTAATCGCCGGTGTGCACCAGCAGGTGCTTGCCCTGCGGGACGTGGTGGTCGATGGGCTCGGCCGCCTCCGGGCTGATCCGGATGGTCATCTTGCCCTTGCGTTTGTCCGAGTACAGCTCGATGGCGCCGGAGACTCCGGCCATGACCGCGGGGTCCTTGGGTGTCCGGGCCTCGAAGACCTCGGTGACCCGCGGCAGACCGCCGACGATATCGGCCGAGCCGGCAACCTCCTTGGGCTGGCGGGCGAGCATCTGGCCGATCTTGATCGTCTGGCCCTCTTCGACCTCCAGGCGTGCTTTGGCAGGCAGGTGGTGGAAGTCCAGGATCGAGCCGGCGTCGTCCTCGATGACGATCTGCGGGTGCTTCTCGCCGGTGTGCTCGATGACGATCAGTTCGTGTTCTCGGCCGCCCTTGGAGGCCTCCTGCCGGACCGTTTCGCCGACCTCGATGTCCTTGAAGCGGACGATGCCCGTCTTCTCGGCCAGGATCGGAACCAGGTGGGGGTCCCACTCGACCAGGATCTGGCCCTTGCGGATCTTGGTGCCGACCCCGACCCGGATGATCGCGCCATAGGGGACCTTGTACTTCTCGAGCTCGCGACCCTTGTCGTCGAGGACGGCAATCTCGCCGTTGCGCTTCAGCGCGATGAGAACCGTGCCGCTGTCGGACTCCACCTCGGTCTCGTTGCACTCGCGGATCTCGATCGAACCGGAGTAGTTGGCCCGGTAGCTGTTCTCCACGAGACCGCGTGCGGCGATGCCCCCGGTGTGGAACGTCCGCATCGTCAGCTGGGTGCCGGGCTCGCCGATCGACTGGGCGGCGATCGTGCCGACCGCGAGGCCCTCCTCGACGAGCTTGCCCGTCGACATGTCGGCCCCGTAGCAGTAGGCACACACGCCGCGGGGCGTGGCGCATGTCAGCGGGCTGCGGACCTGAACCGAGTCGATGCCGAGCGCCTCGATCTTCAGGGCGATCGCCGTCGTGATCAGCTGGTTCTGGCTGACGATCATCTCGTCGGTGATCGGGTTGATGATGTTGTGCCGGCTCGACCGGCCGATCACGATGTTGTGCAGCGGAACATCCACCTCTTCGCCCTTGTAGACGGCCCGCTTGTTGATGCCGCGGCTCGTACCGCAATCACGCTCGATGACGACGACCGATTGTGCAACGTCGTAGAGCTTGCGCGTGAGGTAGCCGGAGTCCGCCGTCTTCAGGGCGGTGTCGGCCAGACCCTTGCGGGCGCCGTGCGTCGAGGAGAAGTACTCCAGGACGTTGAGGCCCTCACGGAAGTTGGCGCGGATGGGCGTCTCGATGATCTCGCCGGAGGGCTTGGCCATGAGGCCGCGCATGCCCGCCAGCTGCTGCATCTGGCTGATGTTGCCCCGGGCACCGGACGTGGACATCAGGTAGACCGGGTTGAGGTGAGGCTCGCCCAGGTCGGAATCGATCGGCAATTCCTTGTGGTTGGTCGGATCGCGGCGGTCGTTCTCCAGTGTCTTGACCAGGCTCTTTGTGACCTGTTCGCGGCAATGCGCCCAGAGGTCGAGCAGCTGGTTGTGCCGCTCACGTTCGGTGATCGCACCCGCGTCGTAGTTCTTCTCGACCTTGTCGACTTTCTTCTGGGTCTCGTCCAGGAGCTTCGTCTTGTCGGCGGGGATCCGGATGTCGGTGATGCCGATGGACAGGCCCGACTTCGTCGAGACCTTGAAGCCCAGTTCCTTCATGGCGTCCAGAGCGGCAATCGTCGCCGGCCTGCCCAGCCGTGAATACGTGTCGTCGATCACGCGGCTGCAGCCCTTGACGCCGAGCGGACAGTTGTAATACGGCATCCCCTCGGTGAGGATGTCGGCGAACAGCACGCGGCCGACCGTGGTTCGAAAACGGCGGTTGCTTGGTGCGGCTTCCGGTGGGTCGCCCTGGCCGTTGACGGTCTCGCTGAAGCCGTGCAGGCGGACGATGATCGGCTCCTGCAACTGGATCTCTTCGAGATCAAAGGCGAGGATCGCGTCGTGCGGATCCTTGAAGTGCCGCAGTTTCTCGTCCGGCAGCTTCTCCATGTCGCGCATGACCGTCAGGAAGTAGACGCCCATGACGATGTCCTGGCTCGGTGAGACGATGGGAACGCCGTTGGCCGGGGAGAAAATGTTGTGCGTCGAGAGCATGAGCACGTGCGCTTCGGCCTGGGCCTCGACGGACAGTGGCAGGTGCACGGCCATCTGGTCGCCGTCGAAGTCGGCGTTGTAGCCGGCGCAGACCAGCGGGTGAATCATGATCGCGTTGCCCTCGACCAGCACCGGCTCGAAGGCCTGGATACCCATGCGGTGCAGCGTCGGGGCGCGGTTCAGGAGTACGGGGTGCTGGTAGATGACCTGTTCGAGGATGTCCCACACCTCGCGGTCGCGTCGTTCGAGCATCCGCTTGGCGCTCTTGATCGTGTCGGCGAGGCCGTGCTCCTTGAGCTTGCGGATAATGAAGGGCTGGTAGAGTTCCAGGGCGATCTTCTTCGGCAGGCCGCACTGGTGGAGGCTGAGCTCCGGGCCGACCACGATGACCGACCGCGCCGAGTAATCGACACGCTTTCCGAGCAGGTTCTCGCGGAACCGGCCCTGTTTGCCCTTGATCATGTCGGTCAGACTCTTGAGCGGCCGATTGGATGAGCCGAGCACGGGCCGGCGGCAGCGGCCGTTGTCGAAGAGCGCGTCGACCGCCTGCTGGAGCATCCGCTTCTCGTTGCGGATGATGACCTCGGGGGCGTTGAGGTCCATGAGCTTCTTGAGGCGGTTGTTCCGGTTGATGATCCGGCGGTAGAGGTCGTTGAGGTCGCTGGTGGCGAAGTTGCCGCTCTCCAGCAGGACCAGCGGACGGAGGTCCGGCGGGATGACCGGGATCACGTCCATGACCATCCAGGTCGGGTCGTTTTCGCTGTGGCGGATCTGCTCGACGAGCTTGAGCCGCTTCGAGATGTCCTTGATCTTCTGCTTGGAACGCGTGTTGTCGAGGTCTTCGCGGAGCTGCTCGGAGAGCTCTTCGAGGTTCAGGTTCTGCAGCAGTTCGCGAACCGCGTCGGCGCCCATCGGGGCGGTGAAGGCAGACGCGCCGAACTTCTCGATCGCGACGCGATAATCGTCCTCGGTGAGGACCGTCTTGTACTCCATGTCGGTCGTGCCGGGGTCGGTCACGACGTAGTCCTGGAAGTAGATGATCTTCTCCAGGTCGCCGGTCTTCATTCCCAGAAGCGTGCCCAGCCGACTCGGCAGTGCCTTGAAGAACCAGATGTGCATGATCGGGGCGGCGAGGTTGATGTGCCCCATGCGCTTCCGACGCACCCTGCTGTGCGTGACCTTGACGCCACAGCGATCGCAGATGATGCCCTTGTACTTCGTACCCTTGTACTTCCCGCAGGCGCATTCATAGTCGCGCTCCGGACCGAAGATCCGCTCGCAGAACAAGCCGTCTTTCTCCGGCCGGTACGTGCGGTAGTTGATCGTCTCGGGTTTCTTCACCTCGCCGAAACTCCAGCTCCGGATGTCATTCGGGCTGGCGAGAGTGATCTTCACCGATCCGTAGTCATTGACTCTGTCGTAGACGTTCTCGTTCATGGAGTATTTCTCAGCGTCCTAAAGAAGGCTCGCGTCTTCCATCTGCTGCTTCTCGAGCGAAATGTTCAGCCCGAGCCCTTTGATCTCGTAACAGAGCACGTCGAAGACCACCGGCATCCCCGCCTCGAGCACGTTCGTGCCCTTGACCATGGAGTCGTAGATCTTCGTGCGGCCTTCGACGTCGTCGCTCTTGACGGTGAGCAGTTCCTGCAGAAGGTAGGCCGCGCCGTACGCTTCGAGCGCCCAGACCTCCATCTCGCCGAACCGCTGTCCGCCGGTGCGGGCCTTGCCGCCGAGCGGTTGCTGCGTGATGAGGCTGTACGGCCCCGTCGCGCGGGCGTGGATCTTGTCATCCACGAGGTGATGCAGTTTCAGGAGGTACATGTATCCGACGGTCGACTTCTGGTGGAAAGCTTGGCCGGTGCGGCCGTCGTAGAGCTGGACCTTGCCGCCGAATGGAACCCTCGCAAGCAGCTCCCGATGACCGCCGGGATCCTGTCCGGTCTCCTCGAACCGTTTGAGCCGGCCCTCGACGAACTGGTTTGCCTCGTCGATCGACGCGAGGACCTCGTCCTCGGTCGCACCGTCGAACACGGGTGTCACCGCCTGGAAGCCGAGCACCCGCGCGGCCCAGCCGAGGTGGGTCTCGAGGATCTGACCGACGTTCATGCGGGACGGCACGCCCAGGGGGTTGAGCAGGACGTCGACCGGAGTACCGTCCTCGAGGAACGGCATGTCTTCCTCGGGCACGATGCGGGCGATGACGCCCTTGTTGCCGTGGCGGCCCGCCATCTTGTCGCCGACGGCGAGTTGCCGTTTCGTGGCCAGGTAGATCTTGACCATTTCCAGCACGCCCGACGGCAGTTCGTCGCCGCGCTTCATGTGCGCCAGCTTGCGGTTGCACTCCCGCTCGACCGCTTCGATCCGCGGCCAGAACTGACCATGGATCCGGATCGCCTTCTCCCTGGCGTCCTTGGAGCCCTTGATCCACTTTCTGTCGAAGTTCTCGATCTGCTCGACAATGACATCGGGAATGTCCGACGCGCCGACCTTCTGTCGGGTCGAGGGGTCGACCATCTCGCTCTCGATTGCCTCGTTGATCTGCCGGACCATCTGCTTGAACATCACGATGGCCTTGGCGTTCATCTGCGCCTCGTACTCGGCCATCTGTGATTTGAGTTGCTTCTTCTGGTCGTCGGTGAGGTGCATGCGGCGGCTGAACCGCTTGGCACCGATGACAATTCCCGCGGTGCCGGCGGGGACCTCGAGCGAATCGTTCTTCACGTCCTCGCCGGCCCGGCCGAAGATGGCGTGCAGCAGTTTTTCCTCGGGGGTCAGCTCGGCCTTGCTCTTGGGGCTGACCTTGCCGACGAGAATGTCGCCCGGTCCGACGCGTGCGCCGATGCGGATGACGCCGTGCTCGTCGAGGTTGCGTAGCATCTTCTCCGAGACGTTGGGGATGTCGCGAGTGAACTCCTCCTGGCCGAGCTTTGTCTCGCGGATCTCGACATCGAAGTTCTCGATGTGAATCGAGGTGAAGACGTTGTCCTTGACGAGCCGCTCGGAGATGACGATGGCGTCCTCGAAGTTGTACCCGTCGAAGGTGTTGAACCCGACCAGGACGTTCTTGCCGATGGCCAGTTCGCCGAACTTCGTCGAGGCGCCGTCGGCGAGAAGTTCGCCGTCGGTGACCTCCTGGCCGAGCTTCACGATCGGCTTCTGGTTCTGACAGGTACGCTCGTTGAGTCCGACGAATTTGCGCAGCACGTACTCGTCGGCATTGTCGATCACGATCCGCTCGGAATCGACAAAGGTCACGGTGCCGCCGCGCTTGGCGTTCACGCTCATGCCGGAGTAGTCGCCGACGATCTGCTCCATGCCGGTTGCGACGCAAGGCGGGTCAGGGAGGATCAGCGGCACGGCCTGCCGTTGCATGTTCGAGCCCATGAGGGCGCGGTTGGCGTCATCGTGCTCGAGGAACGGGATCAGGGCCGCCGAGACGCCGACGATCTGCTTCGGCGAAATATCGACGTACTGCACGTCGTCGGGCTCGACCGTGGCCAGGTCGCCATCCATCCGAGCCAGCACGTGCTTGACGTTGATCTTGCCGTCGGTATCCAGGACGTCGGCCGTGGCCAGGACACTCTTCATCTCCTGGTCAGCACGCAGGTAGTCCACCTTGCCGGTGGCCTTGCCGTTTTTCGTCTCGCGGTAAGGCGTCAACAGGAAGCCGTATTCGTCGATCTCGGCGTAGATGCCGAGCGATGCGATCAGGCCGATGTTGGTGCCTTCCGGCGTCTCGATCGGGCAGATCCGGCCGTAGTGCGAGATGTGTACGTCACGCACCTCGAAGCCGGCACGCTTGCGGTTGAGGCCGCCGGGGCCCAGCGCCGACAGACGCCGCTCGTGAACCAGCATCGACAGCGGGTTGGTCTGGTCGACGACCTGTGACAACTCGCTGCGTCCGAAGAAAAACTCGATCGCGCTTGAAATCGATTTCGAGTTGACGAGGTCGGCGATCTTCGACAACTCGTCGGCGTCCTTGATGCTCATACGCTCCTGGACGGTGCGGCGGAGCTTGAGAAAGCCCTTGCGCATCTCCTCGATCGCCAGTTCGTCGAGCGTCCGGAGCCGCCGGTTGCCGAGGTGGTCGATGTCATCGATGTGGGCCTTGTTCCGCTTGGCACGAAGGTCCATGATGTACCGGACAACCGCGAGGAAGTCGTCGGCGCGGATCCGCATGACGTCCTCGGGAACGTCCATTTCGAACTTGCGGTTGATCCGGAAGCGGCCGACTTTGCCGAGCCGGTAGCGGTTCTCGTCGAAGAACTTCTCGTGGAACAGGGTCCTGGCCTTCTCGACCTGGGGCGGGTTGCCGGGCCTCAGCCGGCTGTAGATCTTCAGCAACGCGGCCTGGTACTCGGTCACATCGCCGATGAAGTCCAGCCGCTCCTCGGCGATCGAATTCAGGATCAGAGGATCGCCGGCGTTGGTGATCACGCGGATCGTCGACCAGTTCTGGGCGAGGATCTGCTCGATGGCATCGCCGATCTGGGTGCCGGCGCGGCGGAGCTCGACGCCCTCCTCGTCGAAGATGGGCTCGGCGGTGTAGTGCTCCGGGAGCAGCTTCTCGAGCTTGATCTCCTTGACCTCGTAGAACAGTTCGAGCAGTTTGTCGGTCGACGAGTATTCTTCGTCCAAGGCACGAAGGAAGGTCGTCGCGGGGATCTTGGTGGACTGATCGATCCGCATCATCAGGACGTCTTTCTTGGTGACCTCCAGCTCGATCCAGGAGCCACGCTCCGGGATGATCCGGGCCGAGTGCAACGGCCGGTCGCCGACCGACGACGCAATGCCGAAGTCGACGCCCGGCGAGCGGTGCAGCTGGCTGACGATCACCCGTTCGGCACCGTTCACGATGAACTCGCCGCCGCCCATCATCAGGGGGATCTCGCCGAGGTAGATCTCCTCTTCGGGGATCTCGGCGTGTCCTTCGCGGATGAGGCGGACGCCGATCCGGAACGGCATGCCGTAGGTCAGGCGGAGTTCGCGGCACTCGTCCGGCGTATACCGCGGTTCGTCCAGCTTGTAGTAGAGGTACTCCAGCTTCATCGTGCCGTCGTACGACTCGATGGGGAAGACCTCGCGGAGCAGGGCCTCAAGCCCTTTCTTGGGATCCCGCTCTTCGAGTGTCTTCTCTAACTGCAGGAACCGCTCGTAGGCGATCCGCTGGACCTTGGTGAGGGTGGGCACGGCGATGGCATCGCCGCGCTTGGAGAAATCGCGCACTTTTTTAACAAGCATTAAGTCACCTTGAGAGCCGACACGCTGAGCCTGCCGCAGTCCGCAGTCTTGGTGGAGCGATTAGTTGGTTCTGTACAGTGGGAGCCGCCGATTCAAGCCCCTCATCGTAGCGTGGCATTAGCACAAACACAATGCCAACGCAAGGCTAATCCCCGAAAATCTTCTGAGATCGGGGCCCGGCGGTTTCTCAGCTGTGACCTGAACTACTTGATCTGCACCGTCGCCCCGGCCTCTTCGAGCTTGGCCTTGAGGGCGTCGGCCTCCTCCTTCGAGATCTTTTCCTTCACCGGGCCGGGGCACCCGTCGACCGCGGCCTTGGCCTCCTTGAGACCCAGACCGGTGGCCTCGCGGACCGCCTTGATGACCTGGATCTTGCGGTCGCCGATCGCTTCGAGGACCACGTCGAACTCGACCTGCTCCTCTTCCTCGGCCGCCGCGTCGCCGCCGGCGGCCACCATGACGGCACCGCCCGCCGCCGGCTCGATGCTGTAGGTCTCTTTCATGTAGTCAGCGAGATCGACGGCCTCTTTGAGGGTCAGGCCGGCGATGTCGTCGCCGATCTTCGAGATCTTCGCCTCGAACGTTGCTGTTGCTGTTGCTGTTTCTTCAGTCATTTCGCACTCCAACAGTCGAATCAGTGGCCGAGAGGTGCCGCAACGTGCGGCATTTAACCCGTGTGGGCCAGTCGGGCACGAGAAAAAAAGCCATTAGCCATTAGCCATTAGCCATTAGGGAAGAATGACCCTAGCCGGCTTTGGTGATGGTCTCTCCCTTTTCCAGGCGGTCCTGGAGTTCCTTGATGATGCCCAGGATGTTCGATCCGGGGGCCTTGGCCGCTCCCACCACGTTTGATGCGGGCGAGAGTATCAGCTGGACCACCGTGGCCTTGGCCTCGGTCTTGGTCGGGAAGCCGCTGAGTCGCTTGACACCTTCTTCGCCCTCGAACAGCTCGCCGTCGAGGACGGCGGCCTTGAGTTCCAGGTCGTCGAGCTTCTTGGCCCAGTCCGTCAGCGCGCGGGCGACATCCACCACGGAATCGGCACCCCAGGCAATGGCCGTGGGGCCGATGGTGGACGCTGTGAGTTGCTCGAGGCCGGTGCCGGCGAAAGCCTGGCGGGCTAGCGTATTCTTGACAACCGTGATCCGGATGTCTTTCTTCGCCAGGCCCAGCCGGAGGGTGTTGTTGTCGTTGGCGGCGATCCCGCGGATGTCGATCAACAGCGCGTTGTCCACGCCCTTGAATCGCTCCGTGTAGTCCGCGAGGATCAGTGCCTTGATTGGCTTACTCATTGGGTTACACCGCTACATGGACGCCGGGCGTCATGGTTCCGCTGATCACGCATTTCTTGATGTAATGGCCCTTGGTGGACGCGGGCCGGATCTTCTCGATGGTGGCCATGAAGAACGTGAAGTTCTCGATGAGGTCCTCGTCGGGGAAGCTCATCTTGCCCACGACGCAGTGGATGTTGCCACCGTCGTCATTGCGGTACTCAAGCTTTCCGGTCGAGAATTCCTTGACCGCCGTGGTGACATCGGGGGTCACGGTGCCGGCCTTGGGCGACGGCATCAGGCCCTTGGGGCCCAGGAGACGGCCGAGTTTGCTGACAATCTTCATCATGTCCGGCGCGGCAATGGCGATGTCGAAGTCCATCCAGCCGCCCTGGATCTTCTCGATGAGCTCCGCACCACCGGCCTCGACGGCCCCGGCTTCACTGGCGGCCTTGGCGAGGTCCTCGTTGCAGAAGCAGATCACGCGGGCCGTCCGGCCCAGGCCCTTGGGCATCGAGATCGAGCCGCGAAGCTGCTGTTCGGCCTGTCGGGGGTCGATTCCCAGGTGGACACAGACGTCAATGGTCTGGTCGAACTTGGGGCCCTTGAACGATTTGAGAGCCTTGACCGCCTCCGAGATCGGCTGCGGGGTCGCGGGGAGCTTCTCGGCGATCTGTGCGTTGGCGGCACTCCGTTTGGCGAGCTTGACCATGGCTTAGCCCTCCTCCACCGTGATGCCCATGGACCGCGCGGTGCCGGCGATGATCTTCGCCGCCGCCTCGATGTCGTCGGCGTTGAGGTCGGCGAGCTTCTCCTTGGCGATGGCCCGGAGCTGTTCGCCGTTGATTGTGCCGACCTTTTCGGTGTTGGGAACACCGGAGCCCTTTTCGACGCCGGCGGCCTCCTTGATCAGGACCGAGGCCGGCGACGACTTGATCTCGAAATCGAACGACCGGTCGTGGTAGAGCCGGATCACGCAGCCGACGACCTTGCCGTTGAGGTCCTTGGTCCGCTCGTTGAATTGCTGGACGAACTGTCCGGGATTGATCCCTGCGGCACCGAGAGCCGGGCCGAGCGGGGGGGCCGGCGTGGCCTGACCTCCCGGTGCGAGAACCTTGAATTGCTTTTCGAGACGCTTGGCCATCCGAACCTCCTACCTCCCACCAATGACCCGGTCTGGCAACCGGTGCCACAGTGGTCCATACGGCAATGGGTATTTGCGGATCGGAGAGTATAGCAACCGCGGCCAACCAGGCAAGGCTTGCAAAGGCAGCCTGACTGGCGAAGAATGGCCTGCACACGGACGCTGGAGATACTCGATGGGAACGATTCTGATCGTCGCGGGAAGAGACCGCGGCAGCTACTACCCACTGTCGGCCCCGACGACCGTCATCGGTCGCGATGAGTCGTGCGAAATCCAGATCGTCGACGAGATGATCTCGCGTCGGCACACGCAGATATCCTGTCGCGAAGAGCAGGATGTCAAGCGGTTCTTCATCACGGATATGCAGAGCGCCAACGGCGTCTTTGTCAACGGTCGCCAGGTCTCCGAGGAGACGGAACTCAACGACGGGGACACGATCAAGATCGGCGAGTCGAAGCTGTTCTTCAGCACGAAGCGTTTTCGCGACCTCGACACCGCGATGACCTACTTCAAGCAGCGTGGCCAGCAGGACAAGGGCACGATTGTGCGGTAGAGGAAGAAAAAAAAGAGCTCTGAGCTCTTTTTCGGGCAGCCCGAAAAAGAGCTCAGAGCTCTTT
>Ga0209988_10002850_pt1 | contig 11434 bp, 10 predicted proteins | sample N075metaG_FD_183115 | JGI IMG/M metagenome (GOLD analysis project Ga0209988, IMG submission 183115) | Deep subsurface microbial communities from Kermadec Trench to uncover new lineages of life (NeLLi) - N075 metaG (SPAdes) (version 2) | ecosystem: Environmental > Aquatic > Marine > Ocean trench... | reverse complement strand
CCCGACGACCTGATGTCCGGGGATCAACGGCGTGTGACGCACCGGCAGGTCCCCCTCGACGACATGCAGGTCGGTCCGGCAGACGGCACAGGCACTGACGCGGATCAGCAGGTGCCCGGCCGGCGGGTCGGGTGTCCGGACGTCCTCGAAACGCAGCGGACGATCTCGGACCGGTCCCGGTTTGTGCAGTACGCACGCCTTCATGAGCTAGGCTCTGTTTGACGGATCAGGGATTCGACTGAGTGCGATGCTCTTCGTCACTGGCAAGGAGGCGGACCGAAGGCATATTCACAGGATATTCCAAGGTTCGCCGACGCCGCCACGGCGAAAATGATTGTGCTCAGGCGGAGTCCTGATCCGTCAAACAGAGCCTAGGACCCATGGTACGAATCCTGGAGTCGAGCCGGGCGATGGATCCGCTTTCTCACGCAGCGATGGCGACCTGCCCGGCTCGTGGGCGTCGACTGCACCGAGGCATCGGTCGAGTTGCAGCGCCGGTGGCACGAGTCGGACGACGGGACACGCCGGCACTTTCACAAGGTCCGTGCCGACGTGAGCAAGCTGCTCGGGTCGAACCTCGACGAGCAGTCGCGGGCATTCCTGGCGGATTTGCTTACGGAGATCGAACTGGCAACGGTCGGGTTCGCGCGGGAGCGTGTCGCCGAGATCGACCTGCCGGCGCAGAAGCTTGTCGTCTTGCGCAAGTACTAGCCGCCCCGCGAAGAGCTCTGGGCTGATTTTCCGGGAGCGCCCCCCCAAATTTCGTCGCGGGTCGAGGAAAATCACCCCAGAGCTCTTTCCGAGGCCAGAGCTCAGTCCGAGGAAAAGCCCCTCACCACTCCGGTCCGCCGGTGTACCGGCCGTAGACGTCGGCGATCGCCTGGACCATCTCGCCCAGCGTGCATCGGGCCAGCGACCCTTCGATCAACGCCGGCATGAGGTTCTCGTTGTCGCGCGCCGCGCGGCGGATCTCGTCCAGGGTCTTGGCGGCTGCGTCGTTGTCACGGGTGCGGCGGAAGTCGGTCAGACGCGCACCCTGCTCGTCCTCGACTGAATGCGGGATCTGAAGGATCTCGACCTGGTGCTCCTCGTTGCCGTCGGTGTAGGCATTCATACCGACGACGATCCTGTCGTGGGTCTCCATCTCCTGGCCGAACCGGTAGCTCGCGTCGGCAATCGAGCGGCGGAAGTAGCCCTGGTGAATCCCCTCCACGACGCCGCCCATATCGTCAATGGCGGCGATGATGTCGTCGGCGTCCTTTTCGAGTTGATCGGTGAGGGCCTCGACAAACCAGCTGCCGCCCAGCGGATCCACGGTGCGGTCGACACCGGTTTCGTGGGCGAGGATCTGCTGGGTGCGTAGCGCCACGCGCACGGCCTGTTCGGTCGGCAGACCGAGCGTCTCGTCCATCGAGTTCGTGTGCAGGCTCTGACAGCCGCCGAGGACACCGGCAAGTGCCTGGTAGGCCACACGCATCACGTTGTTCAGCGGCTGCTGCTCGGTCAACGAACAGCCGGCGGTCTGCACATGGGTCCGCATGAGGTGCGACCGCGAGTCGGTCGCGCCGTAGCGATCTTTCATCACCTTTGCCCACATCCGACGGGCGGCGCGGAGCTTGCAGATCTCTTCGAAGAACTCGTTGTGGCTGTTGAAGAAGAAGCTCAACCGCGGCGCGAAGGTGTCGACGTTCATGCCGCGAGCAACGCAGGCCTCGACGTACTCCATCCCGTCACGGAGCGTGAACGCCAGTTCCTGGGTCGCCGTGGAGCCCGCCTCTCGAATGTGGTAGCCGCTGATGGAGACGGTGTTCCACCGCGGGGTCTCGCGTGTGCCGTATTCGATCGTGTCGACGACGAGTTTCACCGACGCCTCGGGCGGATAGATGAATTCGTTCTGGCTGTGGAATTCCTTGAGAATGTCGTTCTGGATGGTGCCGCCGAGCTTGGCGAAATCGATCCCCCGTTGCCGTGCCATCGCCAGGTACATCGCCCAGATGACGGCGGCCGGACCGTTGATCGTCTGGCTGACGGTCACCTCGTCGATGGGGATGTCGGCGTACAACCGGTGCATGTCGTCGATCGTGTCGATGGCGACACCGCAGCGACCGACCTCTCCGGCCGAAAGCGGATCGTCGCTGTCACGACCCATCAGTGTGGGCAGGTCGAACGCCGTCGAGAGCCCGGTCCGGGTCGTGGTGCCGGCGGCGTTTTCCAGGAGGTACTTGAAACGCTTGTTGGTGTCGTCGGCGGAGCCGAACCCGGCGAACTGACGCATCGTCCAGAGACGGCCGCGGTACATGGTCTTGTGCAGCCCGCGGGTGTACGGGAACTGTCCTGGGTGTCCGATCCGCGAATGGGGTTGCTTCGAGTCGGCGGGGTCCGTCGTCGCGACCTGCCCAGGTCCGTAGCACTCGTCGATGACGTAGCCGGAGATGCTGACGGTGCGTGGATCGACACCGTTTGACGTATGGACCGCTGAATCCTGCAAGGTGCTCATAAGAGGACCTCCTCGAAGGGGAAGTGTGCTTCGAACTAATGGTAGCGGTCCCGGTGGGAGTGGCGCAGGGGGGTCACTTGCCGTCATGCATGATGATGGCGGCGTTGCCGGGTTTGGGCCCGCCCTTGGAAGACCACCAGTCTGCCTTGTCGATGTCAACGCGGTCCTTCTTGTCGGCCGCCTGGGCATACTCCGGCGCCGGGCGGTAGGTCACGTCGATGCGACGTGAGAACCGGTCGGGGACCGTGAGCGCGTTGCGAAGGGTACCGGTGGTCGTACCGACATCGAAGACCTCGTACCGCATCAGGTCGGGGGTCAGAGCGGTGTCGTCGCCGTCGCCATTCTTGAAGTCGAGTACGAGTTGCTTGCCCACCGGGATTTCGACCGTGAAGAACGGCTCCATCGTGCGGGTGTCGATGATCGTGATCGTCGTTGGTTTCGACTCGGTCGACCAGTAGGTGACCGCCTGCCCGACGTAGGGGTAGAAGGCGCCCCTGGGGTTGTAGCAACCCACCAGGAGCAGCGTGGCGGCGGTGATCAATTGCAGGATGCGAGCCGGCATGCGATCCCTTTCGCGGGGCCCGTCGAGGACCGAGGAGTCAATTCGTACAACCACCCATATGCCGACGGGAGCGGGATTGTTCACGCCGGCCAGGAGTCCAACCAGTCTCCCACCGGCACATCGTCAGGCTCCGGCCATCGCCATGAGAATGGGGCTGGCACGGTTGATCCGCCGCAGGCGGACCAGCCGTGGAGCGACGTCCAACCACCGCCCTACAGTGAGGCCATGGCCGCCCCTACGAGCCCGACAATGCGGATCGGACATGGTTACGACCTGCACCGCCTGGAGCCGGTCGCCCCAGCGGGCCCGGGCCGCCCGTTTATTCTTGCCGGGCTGCGGTTCGAGCACCCGACAGGCCCGGTGGGTCACTCCGACGGTGATGCGGTCTACCACGCCGTAACCGACGCGGTCCTGGGTGCCCTGGGCGAGAGCGATATCGGCCAGCTGTTCTCCGACGCCGATCCGCGGTACGACGGTGCCGATTCGAAAGCGTTCGTCGAGGCTGCCGCCTTGCGGATGCGCGATGCCGGCTACGCGATCGGGAACCTGGACATCACCGTGATCTGCGAGCGGCCGAAGATCGCCTCCGGCAAGCCGACGATGATCGGCAACATCGCCGGTTTGCTGGGCTGTCCGCCGGAGCGGGTCAACATCAAGGGCAAGACCCACGAGGCGGTGGACGCCGTCGGCGAGGGCCGGGCGGTCGAGGTTCACGCCGTCGTACTGCTGGAGAGGTCATGACCGATACACCGCTGTGGCATCGCGCAGCGGCGCTCGCCGCCGCCGCGCACCGCCACCAGGTCCGCAAGGACACGTCCAGGACCCCGTACTTCAGCCACCCGGCCCGCGTCGCCATGATCATCGCGGTCCGTTTCGGATGCACGGACGACCAGGTGCTCGCCGCGGCGTTGCTCCATGACGTCATCGAGGACACGACCGTCGACTACGACGACCTGCTGAAGGACTTCGGCGGACAGGTCGCCGACATCGTGGCGTGCCTGAGCAAGGATCCTCGTTTCGTTGAACACGAGCGTGAACGCCTCTACGACGAGCAACTCGCCAAAGGCCCGTGGCAGGCCCGACTCGTCAAGCTGGCGGATGTGTACGACAATCTAGCCGATGCACCGGATGATGGGGTCAGTCACAGGATGCTCGAGAAGCTCGACCGAGCCGTCGGACTCGCCGGCGACGGCCCGCACATCGCCGATGCGATCACCGTGGTCAGGCAACTCGCCGACGATATCCGGGCTGAGCCGTGCTGAGTCGCCGATCGGAACAATCCGGCCGGACCCGTGTCTCCGAAGGACCCTCATGACGTTCATCTCATCAATCCTCGCCCTCACGACACTGGCCGCTTGCGGCCCACGCGTGGCCGATGCCGAAAGACGTGATAGTGGCACGGCTGACGCCGAAGGCGTCACCCGTGAAATCGTCAACCAACCCCAATCCGCGCAACCAGCGTCACCACCGACCTCACAACCAGCCCCGTCCGATCCCGCGGTCGCATTCCTCGACCGGCTCGAAACCGCCGCCGAAGACCTGCGCGACTTCAGCGCCGACATCACATACATCCTGTGGGACTCGATGCTCCAGCGCCGGGAGATACGCGGCTGTGAGATCCTCTACGATGTCCGCCCGAACGACGGGTCCCGGCGATTCGCGATCCTGGTGACAAGCGTGACTGTCGGCAACCGCAGGGACAACCAGAAGAAGCGCTATATCTTCGACGGCAGCTGGTTCGTCGAAATCGACTACGACAACCACATGTTTACAAAGCGGCAGATCGTGGCGCCCGGCGAGCGTTTCGATCCCTTGAAGCTCGGCGAGGGACCGTTCCCGCTGCCGGTCGGCCAGCGGCGTGATGACGTACTGGCGCGTTTCGAGGCAAGCCTGCTGGACGGAACCCGGGACAAGGTGCTCGCGAAGTTCCTGGCCGACAAATCGGTCCAGGGGCTGAAGCTCGTGCCCCGACCCTCGACACCCCAGGCCGACCAGGTCGCCGACATCGAGATCTTCTACGACACGGCGACGCTGCTGCCATTGGGTCTCGTGCTCACCGAGATCAACGGCAACCGCAAGACTGTCATGCTGCGGAACCTCAAACGCAACCAGGGCATCGACGAGTCAAAGCTCAGCATCGAGCAGCCGGACCCGAAGGACTGGCAGATCGACGTGAGGCCATGGGTGGCGCGGCGGACCCGCAACGACGGCTAGCTACCGTTCGATGACAGCTTGGAGACCTTCACCTCCGAGCGACACCGAATCGTGTTCGGATCGCACGCCGTCGGCGTATCCATGCTGTAGACGTTGAAGTGACGCAGCTGCGGCGAATAGATGTGCAGCGTGATCAGGTCGCACCCCTGGGCCTGCGTGTTGGCGACCTGGTGGATATCCGCTTCGCTCGATGCACAGATAAAACCGGGATTTCGCGTCGTCGTCTCGACAGGGACAACCAGGCCCGACGGGGTGTGCTCGAACCTCGTCTCTGTTGCGTCACCCTCGACGACCAGGAACGCGCAACTGGAGCCCTCATGGTCGTGGATCGGCGTGCGTTGGCCGCTGCCCCAGCAGAGGCACACCAACTCGTACCACGGCGTTTCCTTGATGAGATTGCGCTGATACGCCTCGGTCTCAAAAAGGCACGCCGGCGCGAGATCGTCGCGCGTCACGTCGAGATCTTCGAGCAGACGCCGCAGCGTCGGCAGATCAGCCCGCTCGCCGAGGTCGTCGAGATAGCGCAACAGGGGGTTGAGCTTCGGGAACAGTGATTTCTTGCCCGCTTCCGCGGCGGTCTTCGGATTCATGGCTGTCTCGCGCGTTGCGGTCATCCTAGCCCCCGCCCTACAGTCACGCGTCGGCAGCGAAGATTTTTGGGATTCACGACCCGCCTTCACGCCGATAAAGGATCTTGCCATGATCGTAAATGTCAGATTCTCCACACGCCGCCCGCGGACGGCCGCCATCGCTGCCCTGGTCTGTATCGCCAGCCCGGCGATGGCGCAGCAGCCGCCGCTTATCCCGGACCGTGCCGTTCTTCGACCCGGCCCACAAACCGCCATCGACGCCGAGTGGCTCACCGACCAGGAGCGCAAGGACCTGCGTGTGTTTCACGGTGTCTGGGACGATCGCGACATCGACTCGCCAACACGTCGGGCCGCGGTCGCGCTCAACGCCGGAGACTTCGACGACCCTTCGCTTTCTGATCCGTCGGTCCCGGTCGAACTGCGTGCCGAAGCGCTTCTGAAGCGGGGCGACCTGGACGACGCGATCCGTCTGCTCGCCGGTGCCCGGTCGATGCGCGCCGGACGCATCCTGGCCGAGGCCTACGAGGGGCTCGGCGCCTACGACGCGGCGCTCGACGCGTTGCGTGACCCCGTGCAACGGCTCCTGCAGGCGGACACCGACGACCCCGCCCGGATCACGGACGGCGTCCGCGCGATCGTGGTCCGGGCGCGGATCGAGGGCCGGCCCGCCCGCGACTACCAGACAATGATGACGATGCTCGGGCGCGCCCACCAGGAGCTCGACCGGCTCTACTGGCCGGCCATTCTCGCCGAGGCGTTGCTGCTGGCCGACAAGGATAACTCGCGTGAGGCGATCGCCGCGTTGCACGACACGCTGGGGCTCAACCCGCGCTCCGCCGCGGCCTGGTACGCGTTGGGGCGGATCGCGTTGAAGCGGTTCGACTTCAGCTCCGCACAGCTCGCCGCCGATCGACTCCGGCGTCTGAGCCCCGCGCATCCCTTCGCCGACCTGCTCCTGGCCGAATCGCGGCTCGTGCAGGACGACCCCACCGGAGCGCTGGACCTGCTGAATCCGCTGGTGCAGCGCTATCCACGCATGCGCGACGCACTCGCGCTGGTCGCCGCCGCACAGGCGATTCGCTACGACGTGGATGCACTCGAGGCGGCGTTGGAACGGTACGACGAATTGTCGCCCGGGAGTGCGGTCGCGTATTTCAAGGTCGGCCGGCACCTCTCCCTGAACCGCCAGTACGCCGCCGCCGCCGACGCGCTCAACGAGGCGATCCGCCGCCAGCCGGCCTGGCCGGCCCCGCAGATCGAACTCGGTCTCATGGAGCTTCAATCGGGCCGGGACGAGCGCGCGTTGGCGGCCCTGGAGTCCGTCACACAGCTGGACCCGTTCAACAAGCGGGCGATCAACAGCCTTCTTCTGCTCCGCGAGCTGGCCGACTACGCCACGGTCGAGACCGAGCACTTCGTGATTCGCTACAAGCCGGGGATCGACGAGGTGATGGTCGAGTTGATGGCCGAGCCGCTCGAGCGGATCCACGAGATCGTTGCCGGGCGTTTCCGACACGAGCCGGATCGCCGCACGATCATCGAGCTGACACCCGACCACGCAACGTTCGCCGTGCGGATCACGGGGATGCCGTGGATTCACACGATCGCAGCGAGCACCGGACCGGTCATCGCGCTGCAGGTACCGCGTGAGGGCCCGCCGTCGGAGCACCAGGGCCCGTTCGACTGGGCGCGGGTCATTCAGCACGAGTACACGCACACCATCAACCTCAGCCAGACACGCAACCGGATCCCACACTGGCTGACCGAGGCCGCCGCGGTGAGCATGGAGCTTGCACCGCGTGACTACGCCACGTGCCGGCAGCTGGCCATGGCATACGAAGCAGGCGAGCTGTTCGACCTCGACGAGATCAAGTGGGCGTTCGTGCGGCCGAAGCGACCCGGCGACCGGTCGCTTGCGTACGCCCAGGCCCACTGGATGGTCGAATACATGAACCAGCGGTTCGGCGAGTCGGCACTCGTGCGTCTGCTTGAGTTGTACTTCGAGGGCGTGCGTGAGCGCGAGGCCATGACGCGGGCGTTGGGGATCCCGCGCGACGAGTTCTACCAAGCCTTTCTCGAATGGGCCGGCGAGCAGCTGGAATCCTGGGGTCTCGTCCCGCCGGCGGCCATGCCGACGATCCAGGAGTTGGAAGACACGCTGCGATGGGTGGACCCCGACCTCGCCGCGTCCATGACGGCATCACAAAAGGCGCGGCTCGCGGCGATCAGCCGGACGCTGGCCGACCGGATCGGCCGACCCGCCGGGCCACGCAGTCGCCGCGAGCGAAAAGCGCTCACCGCCGATCTCTGGCCGGACCTGATCCGGCCACCGGTCGAGATCGACGACACGACGCTCGACCAGTGGATGCAGGAATACCCCGGTCACCCGGACCTGCTGGAGATGCTTGTTCGTCGCGAGATCAGCAGCCGTGGCGGACCGGACGAGACAGACATCGAACGGTTGCAGGCCTACGCGAGGGCGCGACCCGTCGACCCCTATCCTCACAAGAAGCTCGCGCAGATCTGGCGCAACAGCGACTCGCCGCAACGGGCAATCACGCACCTCGAAGAGCTTGACGCACGCGAACAGAAGTCGCCGGTCTTCGCCTACGAACTCGCTCGGCTGTACCGTTCGATCGGGAACATCGACACGGCAATGGCAAAGGCGGACCGTGCCGTCCAGATCAGCCCCTACGACGCCGACTACCGCGAGCAGGCGGCGGCGCTGGCCATCGAGGCCGGCCGGCTCGATCTCGCCCGTCGACACATCCGGGCAATGACGCTGATCGAGCCGGGCCAGACGCGGCATCGCCGGCGGCTGGAAGCGATCGACCGGCTGATGGAAAAAGGGGACAGATCTATTTTCCGCGACGGAAAATAGATCTGTCCCCTTTTTCCTCGTCCGCCCGCGCGACCTTGCGCATCACGAGATCCATGCTGCCGGGCCACAGCGTCATGACGGCGGCGACCGCGCGAGTCGTGAAGCTCGTCCAGACCTCCGGCCGGGGCCGACGCAGGCACTTGACGATCGCCCGCGCGACGTGTTCGGACGACTGCACGAAGAACCGCGAGGCGTGACCGGGCGCGCCGGACGTATCGACCGTGCGCCCGCTGTGACCCTGGACCACGGAGAAGAATTCGGTCCTGGTCGTGATCGGGTGGACGCTGGACACGTGGATGCGATGCGGTTCCAGCTCGACATTCATCGCCCGGCATATATGGTTCTGCGCCGCTTTCGCGGCCGAGTACGCGCTGTAGCCGCTCAGTGTGAACTTGGCCAGGCAACTGGAGCACATCAACAGGTGGCCGCCGCTGGACCGGGCGATCATTCGTTTCGCGGCCGCGTTGACGAGGTCAACCGACGCAAAGAAGTCCACCTCGAAGATGTGCCGGAGCTGATCGACGGTGACTTCGTGTGCCGGCCTGCAGAACCCGTACCCGGCGTTCGCGAAGACTGCGTCCAGGCGATCGAATCGCTGCTCGGCCGCGTCGAGCATGCGGTCCGAGATGCCCTGGTCCGTGACGTCGCCGACGACCGTCTCGGCCTTTCCCCCGGCGGCACGAACCTGTTCGGCAACCGCCTCGAGTCGGTCGGCGCGTCGGGCGTTGATCACGACGTTCATGCCCGCACGCGCACACTCGATCGCGGTCGCCGCGCCGATTCCCGAACTGGCGCCGGTAATGACAATGACCTGTTGGTTGAGATTGCGGGACATGCTCGGTCAGGTCTGCAGGACACCGGTCTTGAATTCGCCGATCACAGGGGCGGTCGCCGCCACACGCAACGCGAAGACAAGTTCATCGCGGGTGCGGTGCGGCTCGATGATTCGATCAACCCATCCCCGGGCGGCCCCGTATCGGATGTCCTCCTGCTCGTCGTACGAAGCCGTGATCGCCGCGAGCATCGTCTGGCGCTCTTGTTCGTCGATTTTCTCGCCACGACGCTCGCGCGCGGCCAGATCGATACTCAGCATCGTCGAGGCGGCCTGTGCTGCACCCATCACCGCGCACTTCGCGCTGGGCCAGGCCAGCGTCAACAACGGGTCGAAGGCACGACCGCACATCGCGTAGTTGCCGGCGCCATAACTGCCACCGACGATGAGAGTGATCTTCGGCACGATCGAGTTGCTCATCGCATTGACCATCTTGGCGCCCGACCGGATGATCCCTGCCTGCTCGGAGTCGCGGCCGACCATGAACCCGGTGGTGTCGTGGAAGAACACGATCGGGATCCGCTTCTGGTTGCAGTCCATGATGAACCGCGCCGCCTTGTTCGCCGAGTCGGTGTAGATGACCGCCGGCATGTTGACCGCCTTGGTCGGGCCGGCCTTGCCGCCGGGCATCTTCTTCTGAGTGAGCATCCGCTGGTTGGCAACGATCCCGCAGGGCCAACCACCGATCCGTGTATAGGCGCACACGAGCGAGCGGCCATATTCGGCCTTGTACTCGTTGAAGCTCTCATCATCGACGACGCAGCGCAGCAGCTCGATCATGTCGTACTGCCCGTTGGCGTCCGCGTCGACGACATCATAAATCGTCTCGGGCTTGCGGCTCGGCGCGATCGCCTCGAACGGCGGGTCACCGATCGGCGCCACCGAGCTGTCCGCGTGGAGCAACGCCTGCAACCGCGCGATGCACGCCTGGTCGTCCGGCTCACGAAAGTCGATCGTGCCGGAGATCTCCGCGTGCATCGCGGCGCCGCCGAGTTCCTCGCTGTCCGCCTCCTGGCCGATCGCCGCCTTGACCAGTGCCGGGCCTGCCAGGTAAAGACCGCTGCCCTCGGTCATGAGTAGTGTGTCGCACAGCACGGGCAGGTAGCCGCCACCGGCGACACAGTTGCCCATGATGGCGGCGATCTGCGTGAGCCCCTCGGCCGAGAGAACCGCGTTGTTCCGGAAGATGCGGCCAAAGTCGTCCGTGTCAGGGAACACGTCCTCCTGCAGCGGAAGGAACACGCCGGCGGAGTCCACGAGATAGATCAGCGGCAGCCGCGCCCGCTGGGCGATCATCTGGGCGCGGATCAGCTTCTTGCAGGTCATCGGGAAGAACGCGCCCGCCTTCACGGTGGCGTCATTGGCGATGACCATGCACAGCTTGCCCCCGATCAGCCCGATGGTCGTGATCACGCCGGCGGCGATAGCGCCGCCGAACTCCTGGTACATGTTCCACGCGGCATAGAGGCCGCACTCGAAACGTTCGGCACCGGTGTCCATGAGGGCATCGATCCGCTCGCGCGCCGTGAGCCGGCCAAGCCGGTGCTGACGCGCGACACCCTTTTCCCCGCCACCGGAGCGGATCTGCGCGGCCTCTTCGACAAATGCCTTCACGACGTCCTTGAGTGGCGTGCGACGTGCCATGGCCGCAATGTACTAAACATTGAATGCAGCCGCTGAGTTGTCTATCGTCGATAGGCGGTCACAGGCGCGTGGGTGTGAAGAGATCCGGAAAGGACGGGCAACCCGTGACAATCTCGATCGGACAGCTGCTCCTGAAGATGAACGAGGTCGGGGCCTCGGACCTGCACATCAAGATCGGCTCACCACCGGTCCTCCGGATCGCCTCGACGCTTCA